>ENA-ORSK01001807-ORSK01001807.1-human-gut-metagenome-genome-assembly--contig:-NODE-1807-length-15615-cov-2.899679_pt1 | contig 15615 bp, 8 predicted proteins | sample MGYA00242192_ERZ509159 | MGnify/ENA primary metagenome ERZ509159 (study PRJEB26280, sample SAMEA2338663) | human gut metagenome | biome: human gut; feature: human-associated habitat; material: faeces...
CCTATAAGCGTGTTGGCATATAATTCCATTAATGTGTCTTTTGCCTTTCGGGCATAGTCTGCCGCTAACTTGCCTTGTTCCAAGGCTTCTTCATAGCGTTTGTTGAGATGGTAAAGTACGCCGATATTGTAATAAGTGGAGGCGATGTCCTCGTATTTTTCTGTTTTCTTACAGAAATCGAGAGCGCGATTATAGTGATATACGGCTGAATCGAACATGCCTAATTTACGGTAGCAAACGCCAATGGAAGATTCTACTACTCCTTCCAGATCGTATCTTCGTTCTTTGAGCTTGGGGGCATGTGCGGCTACTGTCTTGAATGTTTCTTTGGCTTGTTCTAACTTTCCCTCCATGAAAAGATAGTTGGCCAATGAGTTGAGCAGTTGCAGGTAGCCTTCTTCCTCAAAGGCAGGTCGCGGGTAAAGAGAGAGTCCCTTTTGTATATAATGGTAGGATGAATCGTGGTCCAGTGTTTCATATTCTGCACCCAGGAATTGATATAATTCAATTAATTTTTTTTTGGAAGAGGGTTCTCGTTCGGCTTGTCGTATTTCCTGTTTTAGACTGTCGATTACCGTATTTCCTGCTTGTACTGACAGGGAAAATGTGAGATTCAAGAAGATGTCAAGTAAAAGGATATGTTTTTTCATGTAATGTATTTTTGTGATTTTGACAAAATAATCCCTTTTTGTGGAATATACAAATTTCAGAGGAAAATATCTTAGATTTTGACTGAAATGATTGAATGATATGACATTGTGAGTTGGGTTACCTGCTTCAGAACTGACAGAAATAGGCGGTCAGTTCCCTTTTGTATTTTTGCGAGATACAGAGTTCATTGATGTGATGAAAAGGAGGATACATGATGCAGTGGTTGTTTTGTATCATGCACAAATACTGTATGTTGATGATATAGGATTGATGGATTTGTATAAATCGGTCATTATATGCACATAAATTTTTTGCGCGCAGGTTTCCTTTTAGCCGGACAAAGGAGCCGTCGGTTAATGCTATCTCCCAACTCTTTTTGGTTGAGATGTATTTGAAATAACCGATGTGGTTGGAGTGTAGGACACGCAGGTTTCCCATTAAGGTTTGAATAAGCAGGGGTTTCCCCAATCTTATGTCGGAAAGTTGCTTTAGACGTTCTAAGGCTGTTTTATATCGTTGTATTTCGGTTATTTCCATCTTTCCTGTGTTTTCTATTCCTTTAGGGCCAAATATAGTCTGTCTTATGAGGAAGGGAAACACGGAAAACCGTGATTTTTGTATAAAAGTAAAAAAGCCGCCTCGCAATGCAAGACGGCTCTTCGTTACAGTGTATTTGTTCTATTTTGAAGTATTGATATTGGCAGACGGGCGGAAGTCGAACATCAGGTTCAAATGTAATCCTTCATCCCCTTGTTTAATGCGGATATTTCCAGGTTGGCTGTTGGGACCTTGTTGCTCGATGGGTTTGAAGGAACAGATGGCCGGTATGTCAAGCAAGAAAGATATATCACCCTCAGGGAATTGCGGCATGGTTCTTCTGACACGTCCTACGGGTTCTTCCGGCGTAAAGATGTGGTAGAAGATCCCATCGTTTCTTGAATAAACAGTAAACGGTGTTTTGTCGCTTTCCAGTGTAGCCCAGTACATGTTGGCATGATACCCTTTAAATTCTGGATAAATCAGATTTTCAAAACTTTCTCCTGTAATGGTATTGTTGTAATCTTTATGCCAGATGTTATAGTTGGTACCAGGGATACGGTTTTTCCACACACGATAAGGACCACGTCCCAGCCATTTCATGCCGGTACAGTTTGCTTCCGGGTAAGAGAAGGTCAATCCGAGATTGTATACCTTGGTATCCATAAAGGCATCGTCAAATCCTCCTCCTCCGGATGCGCGGTTCAGTAGGATGGCATCCATATAAAGCAGTCCTTGATCGGTCAGACGCCAGACAATGGAGTCGGCTGCTCCTTTATATTTGGCACAGAATATAGCTCCTTCTTGTGTCTCACGCACGTAACTGAGTGAAGGCTCATAGCGCATTTTCATTCCTACAGCTACCGGACCGTCCTTGAACGGAACCTCTGTTTCTCCTGCTTTTACTTGTTTGATGATACCAGTAGTGGCATCAAACGTTACACTTACCTTCGCACTGTTTAGTACGATGTGGCTGGCATTACGTGAGGCGGTAGCTTTGGGAAGTGCTTCCAGGGTCATGGGCGATTGTGCCATCTTATGGTCAAAATATTGTTTTACCAGGCGGATGGGGTAGCTCCAGTTGCAGATGCTATGTCCATTTTTATCGAAAGCTTCCAGTTCCAGTACATCACCTTCATGGAAGTTGTCCGGAAGGTCGAAATGGGCTGTGCCGGTTTCTCCTGGCTGGATAGCAGGGAGAGTAACTTCTGGCTTAATTCAATGGATTGTGTTACACCTTTCAATGGAGTGTCACATGACAATACTTTGTATGTCATTTTGCATTCCTTCAGATTCGTGTAAGTATATTCGTTGGTAACCAGGAAATTACCGTTAAAATGAGAGGTGATGAGCAGTGGTTTCAGTTGGATAGGTGACCATTGGGCACGGATGGCATAGAAGCTACCTTCTTTTTCACGACGAGGGCCAACAACTCCATCAGGCGCATTTGACTTGTCAGAATCCAGAATACCTCCTTTGTCACTCCGTTTGGGAGCTTCATCGCAGAATACCCAGATAAATCCTCCGGCAAACAAGGGGTTCGTATTCCAGCGATCCCAAAAGTCCCGCAATCCGGCACCTCCTCCCTGGTCGTACATGGCATGCATGAATTCTGTAGGCATGAAGACCTTATAGCCATTGGTGAAGCGGGCTACTCCTGTCAGATAAGCCGGATAATGGTGCGTATCCAGGTCGTTGAAGTCGGCCCATGGGTGGACTACATGCCGTTTTTGAAGCTTGTCGTATTGAGCAAACAGTTTATCCAGCTGATAATTCCATCCTCCTTCATTTCCATTGCTCCAGATGATGATGGACGGATGATTGACATCGCGCTGTACCATCTCTTTCACCAGTTTGCTACCCACTTTTTCGTCGTAGCAATTCTGCCATCCTGCCAGTTCATCCATGTATACGATACCCAGTGAATCGCACATATCCAGGAAATGTTCGTCGGGGGCATAGTGCGATCTTACCGCGTTCATGTTCATTTCCTTGATGAGAAGTGCGTCCTGACGACTCATGGCTGCACTGGTGGCTCTTCCTCCGTCTACGGAGAATGAATGGCGGTTAATACCTTTTACGACGAGTTTGGTTCCATTCAGATATACTCCGTCTTGTGGGAAAAACTCGACGGTGCGGAAGCCGATTCTGGTTTCACGTGTCTGGATCACTTTACCTTCCGGTGATTTCAACTCCAGACGAGCTACATACAGGTTAGGGTCTTCTGTGGACCAGGTTTGAATGTCTGCCCATTGTCCTTCTATTTGTTGTTCCTTGCCGGAGTCTGTAATTTTCTTGGAAAGTGCAGATTGTTCCGTATTTGTCAGGACAGTTTTACCGTCTTTCAGGCCTCGTACCGATACGTGAAGTTCATATCCTTTCGCATCGCCATACATTTCACATGAAGCTTGAAACTTACCATGCTGGTCGGCATTAAATACAAAGTGTTCAATGTGTACCTGTGGAACAACTTCCAGCCATACCGGACGATAAATTCCTCCATAAAGCCACCAGTCAGCTTTACGTTCTGCGGCGTTGATGGATGAATTAGCAGATTCCTTAGCGACTTTTACTTCAAGTGTATTTTTCTTTCCGAGGGTGAGTAAGTCGGTGATGTCATAACAAAAACGGTTGAATCCGCCCTGATGCATTTCTCCGGCCAGTTTGCCGTTGATTAAGACTTCCGTATCGGTCATGACTCCGTCAAAATAAATTTTTACCCGCTGGCCGCTCCATGATTTGGGAGCCTCGAATTTGTGGCGATAAATACCTGTTTCATCACTTGGCTTAGCACCTTTGATGGTATACCATCGTCCGTAAGTATATTCTCCAAATCCTTGCAGTTCCCAATTGCAGGGAACTTCTATCTTTTTCCATTTGCCGCTGTTTTGTCCTTTTGAGCAGAGAAAGTCCCATGTCACGGTATTGTCAATACCGGTTCCTGAAAGATAAATTCGTTCCGGATGTGGGGCTTGCGCTCGCAAATGCAAGCCAGGCACGCTGCAGAAAAGGCTGGCAAGTAGGGTCAGTCTGATAAAGTTGTTTTTCATATCCGTGTTTATTGATTTATTTTCTACAAAGATACGCACCTTCATGATATGAATGAATGGAATAATGTACATCTTGCTCGGAAGATTGTGTATCAGGCGTACAAAAATCCATGAATCTGTACATTCCTATAGTTGTAAAGGCTGTATAACTTTTATCTTTGCAAGTATGAAACCTAATTTGTAATTCCATGAAAAAGAACAGCATCTTATTATTTCTTTTGTGCTCTGCGATGGGGGCGGCTGCGCAAAACTGGCCGGAGGTGAGACCTGAAGCACGTCCCGGCAGCCGCTGGTGGTGGTTAGGAAGTGCCGTCGATAAAGATAATCTGAATTATAACCTGAAGGAATATGGGAAGGCCGGACTGGGAAGTCTGGAGGTTACGCCTATTTATGGGGTAAAGGGAAATGAATCTCATAATATCCGCTTTCTGTCACCCGAATGGATGGAAATGTTCCGTTATACGCAAGAGGTGGGTAAGACAAACGGGATAGACATTGATATGAATACTGGAACGGGATGGCCTTTCGGGGGCCCCGAGGTATCTCTTTCACAAGCTGCAGCAAAAGCTATTTTTGAATGTTATGAGGTAAAGGGAGGTGAACCGGTAAAGCTGGAAATCAATATCCGCGACCCTAAGGAACAGAAACAGCGGGATGTGGCTTACCTGGATTGTCTGATGGCTTATGGGGCAGACGGAAAAGTGGTGAATCTGACCAGGAAAGTTAAAGACGGATATTTACAGTGGGGTGCTCCGACAGGAGACTGGAAGCTGGTGGCATTGTTTGTGGGACGGACTTTTCAGAAAGTAAAGCGTGCGGCCCTCGGGGGAGAAGGGTATGTCATGGATCATTTTAGTCCGGTGGCCGTAAAATCTTACTTTGAGAAGTTTGATGAGGCTTTCAAGAAAAATAAAGTAAACTTCCCCCGTACTTTCTTCAATGATTCGTATGAGGTGTACGGAGCCGATTGGACTCCTGCTTTCTTGAAAGAATTTGCCGCACGTCGTGGCTATCGGCTGGAAAATCATTTTCCGGAGTTTATTTCACAGGAACGGACTGAACTGACGCGTCGACTGGTGTCTGATTATAGGGAAACATTGGGAGAACTTCTGGTTGAGAACTTTACGACTGCATGGACCAAGTGGGCGCATGGGCATGGATGTACGACCCGTAATCAGGCGCATGGCTCTCCTGCTAATCTGATTGATACGTATGCTTCGGTAGATATCCCAGAGTGTGAAGGGTTTGGGTTGACTGATTTTCATATCAGGGGATTGAGGCGTGATTCACTTACACGTCCTAATTTTTCAGATATTTCCATGCTGAAATATGCTTCTTCGGCTGCACATATTGCGGGAAAACCTTACACCTCTTCTGAAACATTTACCTGGTTGACGGAGCATTTTCGTACTTCCCTCTCACAGTGTAAGCCTGATATGGATTTGATGTTTGTGTCGGGGGTAAATCACGCATTTTTTCATGGTACGCCCTATTCTCCGAAGGAAGCAGCCTGGCCTGGTTGGCTATTTTATGCCACGATAAACATGTCGCCCACCAATACGGTATGGCGTGACGCGCCGGCTTTCTTTGAGTATATAACTCGTTGTCAGTCTTTTCTTCAATTAGGTAAGCCTGATAATGATTTCCTGGTTTATCTTCCGGTATATGATATGTGGAATGACATTCCAGGGCGTTTTGTCGGTTTTGACATTCATAAGATGGACCAATATGCACCGAAGTTTATCAAGACGATACAAACCATTATGGCAGGTGGCTATGATGTAGACTATATTTCTGATTCTTTTATTAAAAGTACATCGTGTCAGGATGGTATGCTGAAGACCAGCGGAGGTGCTTGTTATAAGGCGCTTATCGTACCTGCAGTAAAGTTGGTTCCGGTTTCTACCTTAAAGAAGTTGGTCGCATTGGTACGTCAGGGGGCAACCGTAGTGTTTGTGGAACATTATCCGGAAGATGTGCCTGGATATGCTTCATTGGAACAGAATCGGAAGCAACTATTTGCACTGTTGGAACAGTTGCCAGGAGAAAAATCTTTCCAGGGCACACAGGCTTTTAATTTTGGGAAAGGACGTATCATCGTGGGAAGTGATTACCATGAGACATTAGAGCGTACGGGAGTTCCGGCAGAAGAACTGAAGACACGTTGGGGGGTACAGTTTATCCGGCGTACACATACGGAAGGACATCATTATTTTATTTCCAACTTACAGGCTAACGATGTGGAAGGATGGGTAACATTGAATGTGCCTGAAAAACATATCATGTGTTTTGACCCGATGACGGGTAAACGGGGAATTGCAAAAACGCGTGAGGTGGAAGGAAAAACTCAAGTATATATGCAATTGAAGTCGGGAGAGAGTATCATTCTTCAAACTTTTACTCGTTCCTTGCAAGGAGAGCCTGAATGGAAATATAGGAAGGAAATGGACTATAGTTTGAGTTTGGATCATGGTTGGAAACTGAGATTCGTGGAAAGCTATCCGGCTATTGAAGGGGAGTTTAAAATAGATACGCCTTCTTCATGGACAGAGATTGCACATCCGGCTGCGAAGATTAACCGGGGTACTGCATTGTATTCATTGGAGTTGGATTTGCCTGATTTATTGGCGGATGACTGGATTTTGAACCTGGGTGACGTGCGTGAGAGTGCACGTGTGCGTGTAAATGGGCAAGAAGCTGGTGTAGCTTGGGCTGCTCCCTTCCGTTTAAGTATAGGGCAATTGCTAAAGTCTGGTAGGAATCTCATAGAAGTGGAAGTCACCAACCTTCCCGCGAATAGTATTGCTGAGATGGACCGTCAGGGTAAGCAATGGCGCATTTTTGAGGACATCAATATGGCTAAGCTGAATTACGAGAAAGGTACTTACGGACATTGGGAAACACTTCCTTCCGGGTTGAACGGAATAGTCCGATTGATACCTGTTAAATATTTATTTTGATTGTCTGGGCTGGATAGATAATTATCCGGCCCAGTTTTCTCTGTCCAGATTGCGATAGCTGATAGCCTCTGCCAAATGTTCTGGACGTATCTCATTACTTCCTTCCAAATCGGCAATGGTACGTGAAACCTTCAGTATGCGGTCGTAGGCACGGGCTGAAAGATTCAGCCGATTCATGGCATTTCTTAACAGTTCCAGTCCGGCAGTATCCGGCTGTGCATAGAGATGCAGCAGTTTGGGTGTCATTTGGGCGTTGCTGTAGATTCCCGGTTCGTTTGCAAAACGCTGGGCTTGTATCTGTCGGGCACGGATTACACGTTCGCGGATGCAGGCACTGCTTTCTCCCGGGGTGCTCTTGGAGATTTCTTCAAAAGGAACAGGCACAATCTCAATTTGGATGTCAATGCGGTCGAGTAAGGGACCGGAAATCTTGTTAAGGTATCGTTGTACTTGTCCCGGACTACATACACAGTTTCGTGTGGGGTGATTGTAGTAACCACACGGGCAAGGGTTCATCGATGCGATTAACTGGAAATTGGCCGGATATTCCAGACTGTACTTTGCTCTTGAAATAGTGATGCGATGGTCTTCAAGAGGTTGGCGAAGCACTTCTAGTACACTTCTACTAAATTCTGGAAGTTCATCAAGAAACAGCACTCCATTATGTGCCAGACTGATTTCTCCGGGTTGAGGCGTAGCTCCTCCGCCTACCATGGCTACCTGAGAGATGGTGTGATGCGGACTGCGGAACGGTCGGGTAGCAATAAGTGAAGAGCCCTTTTTCAACTTTCCGGCTACAGAGTGTATTTTGGTCGTTTCTAGGCTTTCTCCTAATGAGAGTGGGGGAAGAATGCTGGGAAGGCGTTTAGCCATCATAGACTTACCACTGCCTGGGGCGCCGATGAGCAGTACATTGTGCCCGCCTGCTGCAGCAACCTCCAGCGCTCGCTTCACATTTTCCTGTCCCTTTACTTCTGCAAAGTCAAACGGAAAAATAGATTGGTGTTTGTAGAATTCCTCACGCGTGTTGACAATGGTAGGCTGTAAGATTCGTGTGCCGTTCAGAAAATCAATCACTTCTGTAATGCGTTCCACGCCATATACGTCCAGATTATTTATGACAGCGGCTTCCGATGCATTCTGTTGCGGAAGAATAATCCCTTTAAAACCTTGTTGACGGGCAGCAATGGCGATAGGAAGTGCACCTTTAATGGGTTGCAGACTCCCGTCCAGGCTTAATTCTCCAATAATCAGATAATCTGTCAAGTGTTCAGAGGAGATTGTTTCATTAGCTGCCAGGATACCGATAGCCAGCGGGAGATCGTATGAGGCTCCTTCTTTCCGGATATCAGCCGGAGCCATGTTGACTACTATCTGTCGGGTAGGAAACTTATATCCGTTTACTTGTAGAGCGGATACGATACGTTCGTGGCTCTCCTTGACGGCAGAGTCTGGTAGACCCACTAAATAAAATTTTATTCCGCGCGAACAGTTGACTTCAATTGTTACAATAGTGGCATCAATGCCTTGTACGGCGGCTCCAAAAAGTTTGACAAGCATTTAAGGTCAGTTTTATTTGTGTTTATTTTTGTTGTTTGTCTTCTGCTATCAAGGCTTCAATCTTGGCCTGCAAAGCTTTACCGTAAAGATTGCTACCTAAAATCTTCCGGTTTCGGTCTATCAGTATATTGAATGGAAGGCGCTGTACGTTTTGTTGCTTCAGAATCTGATTATTCCATCCTTTATAGTCGCATACCTCAATCCATTGTTCTGTATCTTTCCGGGTATTTTTCTGCCATTCTTCCTTGTTATAATCCAGTGAGAAGTTGATAATCCGAAGGTTGTTTTTTGAGAATTTCTCGCATAGAGTATACAAGGAATCTTTTATTTCTAAACTTTCCTTATCCCAGCTGGCCCAGAAGTTAATGAGTGAATATTGTTTTTGCGTGCCGCTGCTGCTCCAGGACAAATATTCTCCATTTCTTTTCTTTACGGACATGTAGTTTAGGTAGGCCGACGTGTTTTTCCCTTTTTCGGGCAATTTCTGTAGAACTTGATTTAATACTCTACAGTCTTTCACCTTACCGGTCAGAGGTTCCGCCAGTCGGGCGATGAGGTCTAGGTTCGGATTGGCAGATTGTGAAAAATACTGGTACAGGATATAAGCTGAAGCAGGTGAAGCCGGATGGCTTTTGATAAAACTTTCAGCTTGCTTGCACACTTGCGCAGAATCCTTCAGCGTAGCTATGCTTTGCAAGAATTCCTGATACTCATTATTGGTTCCTTCCCCTTTGATTTCCGGATGTGCCAAACTGCCTTTTATTGAAACCTTCCAGCCTTTTTCTGCGAATATGGGAAATGTTTCACCGGAATCGTTCACCAGGCGGAATATATTCAGGGTGTCGGGAGTGAAGGTATAGGTGAACTTACCTTCTCGTGGGTAGATGGTATCCAATTTAGACTCAGGATCGTCGAAGACTACCAGAATCATGTCGGAAGTAATGCCTTCCAGTTCCCCTTTGAGCTCAAATTCATCACTTTGTCTGCACGAATCCAGGCAAAACAACAGATACACAGATAAGAGGAGCAGGTATAATTTTTTCATAAGCCGTATTTTATTTTTGCGAAAATACATATTTTCATCTTATAATCTTTCATCTTCTCCCGATTCTTTCCCATAAAGGCATAAAAAAACCGGAATCACTTGGAGCGATTCCGGTTCCTTTTATGTAATTAAGTCAGATTACTTTACTTCGTTTGCATATTTTGCAAATTCGCGGTCGTTCTGAGCTTTAGCAGCCAAAGCAGCATCCTGCTGTTTTACTTTGTCCATGCTGCTCTTAACCAAGTCAGCGTTGTTGGTTCTAGCACCTACAACTGCCATCAGGTAGTTAGTGTAAGCGTCCGGATTCTTCACTGCAGACAGAGTAGATTTAGCTTTGTTGTAATCTTTAGCCAAAATCTGAGCCAAAGCAGCTGAGTTAGTCTTAGTGTCACCGAATGCCTGTACAGCGCGGTCATACTGACCTTGTTTGATGTACAAGTTACCCAAAGCTTCGTTAGCAGTGTTAGCACCAGTAGACTTGCTCAAGTAAGTTTCAGCGTTAGCTACGTTACCCTTAGTCAATTCGATCAAACCAAGGTTAGTGTTAACTTCAGCAGCGTTAGCGTTCTTGCTTGCAGCTTGTTTGAAGTAGTTTTCAGCAGTAGCCAAGTCACCGTTAGCATAAGCCATCATACCCAAGTTGTTGTAAGCACGGAAATCGTTCGGATACAATTCAACAGTTTTCTTATAGATAGCTTCTTTACGAGCGTTGTCGTTAGTCAGAGTTGCAGCATACAGCAATTCATCGTTGCTCAATACTTTAGCGTCAGTATCGAATGCAGCGTTGATTTCTTCGTCGCTACGTCCGATTACATCGTAGTTAGCAGTCAAGCGAGCACGACGCAACTGAGGCAGGATTTCGTCAGCCAAAGTTTTGTAAACTGAAGAAATGTTCTTGATTTCAGTTTCACGCTGTTCAGGATCGCTGTACATAGAAAGAACACGCAAGATCAGGTCTTTATCCTGGATGTTAGATTTAGAAACCAATTCCTGGAATCCGTCCCAGTCCTGAGCAGTGTATTTAGCATCTACTTCAGTTTCGATCTTACCTTTCTTCAACTGCTGGTTCATGTATTTTTCAGTGTTGTTCTGACGGTTTTCAGCCAGAGTTGTATTCAGTTCAACACCACCATCAGGTGAAGCGTAAGCAGAGATTTCGATTGCTACGTTCTGGTTAGGAGCTTCGTCTGCATTCTTAACAAGTTCTTTCCATTCTTTGATTGCGTCAGAGTTCAACTCTTGAGCACGCAGGTTAGCTTGCTGGATAAGGAACATGATGTTTGCGTCGTGAGCTTCTTTGATGATACGCTGGAATTTGTCTGCTGCGATAGCTGCGTTAGCAGTAGCTGCGTCAGCCAATTCTGATGTAGCGATCACACCTTCGCCGATCTTTACATCCGGCAATTTAACTGTCTTGTTCTTGATCTTTGCGTCGAAAGTCAAATACAATTCTGATTTTTTCATCTCGGGTTTGTAAGTGAAAGAAGACTTCATAGTTACGTTAGCGCCTTCTTTTTGAGGGATTACTTGGTTGTTACCTTTTACTTTCTCACCTTGGTAAGTGTAAGAAGTGCCCCAAGCTTCGCCACCCTGGTAACGCAATACCGGAGTTACAGTTACAACAGCTTTCTTGTTGAACCATTTAGCGGGGAAAGTCGCGTTGATCGTTACAGGAACTTTGCCTCCGATAGCCTCTAGCGGCTGCGGCTCTGCTTTAATGTACTGTTCTGCCAACGGTTTCAACTTGTTTGAACAAGAAGAAAGAGTTAAAATGGCTGCCAATACGAAGAATGGCAATAAAAACTTTTTGTTCATAATCTTGATGTAAGTTTAAAATGTTACTATGTTAATATATTCACTTCCAAATTATCCCTTAGCCATTATCGTGCAAAACTAAAGTATTTTTTTGTTATGGATAGCAAAGAAGCGATAAAATCTTTTTAATTAATACTTATTAATGAATCCTAGGCTTGTTTTATACATAAAATATGGGTAGAATTATTGAAAAAATATGGCTGTGTACCTCTTGCCATTCTTTTCAATGGATGGTTTCCCAGAAGTCTTATTGTATATTTTTTGATTAAAATATAATCTTTTGTGTATAATGCTCCTCGCCATAGTGCACGGTTAGAAAGTAGACTCCAGATGTTAATTTTAGGAAATGGAGTGTAGCTTGCCTGTCCGTGATCTCTCCGTTTTCCGACACTTTTCCTTGTGCCGAGTGCAATGTATAAGTCGCTTTCTCTATTCCATCCGGCAAAACAAGGTGTACCATGCCTTTCTCCGGACCGAGATGAATGAGTACCTGCTCGTTCGCCTCGAGCTTTTCGTTGCTGACGGGGTTACCGTATTGAATGACGGGATCGATAAACAAGGAGGTGCTAAAACCTGCTTGCGTATATTCGGTAGCTTGTCTCCAGCCGTTTTTATCATGAACCCAAGCCGTATTCCGGGTCGTTTTGCCTTTGGGCAAATTGTAAGCGGAGAAATACGTGTTCTCCGGGACGCTCTTGAGCTTATAGCCGATGTAGAACTTTCCGCTAACGTTTACGGGCTTGGAGAAATGGATATAACTTTCCTGTGACCGATTTAGGGATTTAGCGGTCTCAATAAACGTATCGTCCAATATCGATTTATTGCTGTAGGTGGGTTGGAATGTTTCCGTATATAATAATGTAGAGGGCTTAGAGTCACCGCTGTAAACGGTAACTTCCACTTCCATTTGTTTGTAATTCGCTCCGGCAGGCGGTGTTACGAAATAAGCTCCGTATAAGGTACCCGCTTTGGCTACTTGGTAAGCTTCCGCGTATTCAGTGATATTGGCGGGGTTGTTCCCGAACAAATACGCTTTTTCAGACCCGGGATAGAGCGTACATTCGGCGTTTTCTTGATTACCGGAGTCATAGATGTTGCTCAACCGGAAACAAGGGGTTGATTTATACGGATCAAGTCCCTCGCAAACCTTGGTCTCGTCATCGGACGGGTTTAGCCAATATTTGAGCTGTCTCTCGGGGGTATCGATCGCGTCCCAGGGTTTCTTCAAAGAGAAGAAGTAATCATTCTTCGGACTATTCTCACTGGACTGCCCGCCGGATAACGCTCCGATAATCTCTCCGTCGGCATTGAATAAAGGAGATCCGGAGGAACCGCTGGCCGTATAACCTACTTCCCAAGTCTTGACATGTAAATGAGCGTTCTCGTAAAAAATCATGTTTGGATCTGTCAAGGTAAAGGGAGCCAGATCCTCATCGGATATACTGATTCGCTTTACCGAGTATTGGGGATGTTGGATGCACGTATAGGGGGCAGGTCCTACCTCTTGTGCGTTCCAGCCCGCGTAATAAGGCCTGTAATAAACCGGAGGTGTGGCGGTAAGTTCCAACAAGGCCATGTCTGCCATTTCATTAACCGCCTTGAAGTAAGTGGATGCGGTAGACATCTCTTCCGTTCCCCTTAGGATCGGGTCGCAGAAAGGGCTGTTGAAGTTGAAAAAGCAGACGATACTTCCGGCTATTTTCTCATAATCGGGGTTTTTCATCGTGAATTGCTTGTTTAGGCAATGGGAGGCGGTGAGTAGATAAGGCTTTCCGTCATTGTCCGTATTATTTATCAGTGTGCCCGTGCACCCTACACTTCCGTCTATGATCAGGAGAACGACGCTTTGCCCCCATTGGGCGTAATCGTTTGTCCCATCTTGATAGCAAGCTAACGGTGGAATTTTACCGATCAGTGAGGTGTTGTCTCCCGGTTCTAACCCCCGCAAGCTCCGGTAGCCATGGTTGACTTCCCCGACGGTCAGTCTTCCTTGAAAAGAGGCGTTGGCCGGTTCTTGATATTCTATGATCAGGCGATCCCCTTGGATAGGAGAGACCGGCAATAGGTTTAACTCCGAGTTGTTTAGGTGATTGAACGAGCCTAATATCTGTGTCTGGTCCTCATTATATAGGAAGAGCTGGGCGCCTTCGGGCAGTTCATATTCCGTGAAGAGCACGTTGATGGAAAGGGCCCCGGGCGAGTAGATCCCGAGTCTCCATACACGTGTCCCATCCGGCCCGGTGAAAGTTACGCCCGAGTTGTACCGATTGTAATCCGTTATGAATTTATAGGCAAAACGGAAACCGCTTCTTAGGTCGCTCTCATTCAGCGAGTCGATACGCAATTCCTCTTGGACGTCGAATGGAGGCATTTCTTTAAACATCTGTCCGTTTGTACTTCGCATGAGCGATAGCGGAAGCGGGCGGCCTCCGTGGCTAACCTGCGCTTTCAGATTTCCTTGAAAACCTAGCATCGTTAGCAGGAATACAATGTATAAAGAGGTCAACTTTTTCATATCGGGCAAATATAGCTATATTTCTTTACCCCATGATCTATATATCAAGTTTTTTCGCTAAGTTTGCCAATCGAAAAGTACGGACAAACTTAAATAAAACCAATATATAATTAAATTCTAAAGATATGGCAACACCTCCGTTTCACTACGAGCCGATGTTCCAAAAGGGACCGGACACAACAGAGTATTATTTGCTTACAAAAGATTATGTTTCCGTTTCTGAGTTTGAAGGAAAACCGATCTTGAAAGTCGCTAAAGAAGGTTTGACCGCTATGGCTAACGCCGCTTTCCGCGACGTATCATTCATGCTTCGCCGTTCTCACAACGAGCAGGTCGCTAAGATCCTAAGCGATCCGGAAGCTACGGACAACGATAAGTACGTGGCCTTGACATTCCTTCGCAACGCTGAGGTAGCGGCTAAAGGCGTACTTCCTTTCTGCCAAGATACCGGTACGGCTATTATCCACGGCGAGAAAGGACAGCAGGTCTGGACCGGTTACTGCGATGAGGAAGCGCTTTCCTTAGGTGTTTACAAGACCTATACGGAAGAGAACCTTCGTTACTCCCAGAACGCTCCGCTGAATATGTACGATGAGGTAAATACGAAATGTAACTTGCCGGCCCAGATCGATATCGAGGCTACGGAAGGCATGGAGTATGAGTTCCTTTGCGTGACAAAGGGAGGTGGTTCCGCCAATAAGACTTATTTATACCAAGAGACAAAAGCGATCTTGAATCCGGGTACATTGGTTCCCTTCCTCGTAGAGAAGATCAAGACGTTGGGTACGGCCGCTTGTCCTCCGTATCATATCGCGATCGTGATTGGCGGTACTTCCGCTGAGAAGAATTTATTGACGGTGAAGTTGGCTTCTACTCGTTTCTACGATAGCTTGCCTACGACCGGTAGCGAGGGTGGCCGTGCTTTCCGCGACGTGGAGTTGGAGAAAGAGGTATTGGCCGCCGCTCAGAATATTGGCTTGGGCGCTCAATTCGGCGGTAAATATTTGGCTCACGATGTCCGTATCATCCGTTTGCCTCGCCACGGCGCTTCTTGCCCGGTAGGTTTGGGTGTAAGCTGCTCCGCGGACCGTAATATTAAATGTAAGATCAATAAGGAAGGTATCTGGATCGAGAAGTTGGATAGCCATCCCGGCGAATTGATTCCGGAGGAACTTCGCCAAGCGGGTGAGGGCGACGCTGTCAAGATCAACTTGAACCAACCGATGGCGGATATCTTGAAGGAATTGGATAAATATCCGGTATCTACTCGTTTGTCATTGAACGGAACGATCATCGTGGGCCGTGATATCGCTCACGCTAAGTTGAAGGAGCGTCTGGATCGTGGCGAGGATCTCCCCCAATATATCAAGGATCATCCTATTTATTACGCGGGCCCGGCTAAGACTCCGGCAGGTATGGCTTGTGGCTCTATGGGCCCGACGACCGCGGGTCGTATGGACTCATACGTTGACTTGTTCCAGA
>ENA-ORSK01001816-ORSK01001816.1-human-gut-metagenome-genome-assembly--contig:-NODE-1816-length-15511-cov-12.780344_pt1 | contig 15511 bp, 13 predicted proteins | sample MGYA00242192_ERZ509159 | MGnify/ENA primary metagenome ERZ509159 (study PRJEB26280, sample SAMEA2338663) | human gut metagenome | biome: human gut; feature: human-associated habitat; material: faeces...
AAGGCTTCAAAATACAATGGGAAGTCATTTTGAAGCCGTTGCCTGAAGATGAAAAGAACCCGGCTGCATAATTTACGCAGCCGGGTTCTTTTGGAAGATTGGCAATTGTACTTTACACGCCACAAGGTGGGGAAAATCACGTATTGGAATCTTTTGGATGCCTATCCGCTTCTGTTTTGCTGTCCAATTCGTTGTGCCGCATGGGACGCATCGGCTGATAGGTAAGGCCAAGGCAATCGGGCGGCCATTTCTTCATATCACGGCGGATCATGTCCTTCGCAAGTGATTTCGCAAGAAGCTTCATTTTTTTGTTTTCCATTGTTTACATATCTCCTTTTCATATATCTGCTTTCCGTATTCCATTATTAGTAAAAAGGCAGTAAAGCCTAGTCCGAGTGCAAGTCCATTGGCGAAGGCATAGAACTGCATGCTCAAACTCAGAATTAGCGCCATATCCAATATTAGCACGGTTAGCATTGCCATATGTTTTGATGCTGCCAGTTCTTCCTTCGTCATGTGAAGGTTCGGATGATCGTAAGGGGCAAACAAGAAAATCGTGATGGTTGACGATGCAAGGACCCAGAGGAGTGCAATAGCTCTCAAATTCGGTAAAATCAGCAAAAACAACACGCATTCGCTACAAACAGAAAACAGCAAGCAGCCCGCAAAAGTTTTTGAATGATAGCCATTTGTGCGTACACGAAGCAGGAAAAAACTCAAATAAAATGCAAATGACGCAGAAAATGAAGAAAGCAACCATCCTAATGGGAATAAAAAGCAGAGCGTAATTAGTTTTTCGCAGCGTTGCACAAGGCCATATGAGAACCACTCCGCATCGCTCGAGGATATGATATCTTTTCGCACACAGTATTCTGTAAATTGCGCAATCACATTCATTTCTAATCATCACCTTACGCGTTTGATTATATCGGGTTTTAGATTGCTTTCAACGATTCCGACATCAAAACAGGTTTTCGCGGCACGAACGCGGAAATTTCGTCCAAACAGCAAAACCGCTGGAACGGAGCATGTGCTTCTGCACTTCTCCGGGCCCAGCGGTTCACTACCAGTTATTCTTCTAATTTGGTTGGAATTTCTGCCGTGAACTGAAACCAACCGTCTTCATAATCGTATACATACTCTGCGTGTAGGCTAGCAAGAATACGGCAAACGCTAGGAAGCCCAAAGCCGTGTTCGCTTGCGGATAATTTCGTTGTTGCAATTCCGTGTTCTGTAATGAGAACCGGAGGACTGGTATTCCGAATCGAGAGAAAAAAACCGTTTTTTTCAAGTATTGTGCATTGGATCTGGCGTCCTGTTTCTATCCGTCGGCACGCTTCAATTGAGTTGTCTAACAAGTTTGACAGCAGAACGACCAGTTTACTTGCGGATAACTGGATGCTGGAAAGATCGTTGATACAAAACTGCATCTCAATCTGCGATTCAATCGCTGTCTGATATTTCTGATTCAAAATGGCATCGATAATCGGATGATGTGTATTCACAATCAAAATTCGGCTCGTTTGCGCTTGGTTCAACTCCTGAACGTATTTCGCTGCAGTTTCATAGGCTTTCTGCGAGAGCAAGTCAGAGATGGTACATAGATGATTCTGAAAGTCGTGTGTGCTTTGACGCTGCTGTCGATATGCCTTGTCTAAGGCAAGAATACTGGCGGTTTGAATCTCCATCTGCTGAGATAAGATGTTATTCTGCTGCTTTACCTCTGTATCACGCTCAATCAGCGAGACAACATAGACAATTGCCACATTGGCAATACCGAGAAAGATACAGAAAAATGCCACCGGCTGCGTGAGTTCCCGTTGATCTCTACAAATCAGGAATAACGCTATCAGCATAAAAAGGCTTGTCAATGGAAAGAAGCTGACAAGCAGCATCCATTTGGGGCGCAATGGGTGAATTCGATGAAATGGATGTAATCGTGTGATAAGCCACGCCAGAAAAACGGACAGGATTTTTCCAGCTGTCACCAGCACGGTATACATTCCTTTTTTCCAAACCAGTTCGTCCAGACTGACTCCTAAAACAGTTGACGCACAAAAAAGAATAATTGCGTCCATTGCGGCTATCATGATATAGTCCAGCAAGCCGATGAAGATACGCTGCTCCAAACGACCCTTAAACAAAAAGACGATCAGGCAAAGGCCAAAGGCAAGCGCACACAGCCTGCGCGCAAGGGACGGTATCGTAAGGCTTTGATTTAACAATGACAGAGTGCAAATACAAAGAGCGGTTAGAATCGTTTGCTTGCCATTGTATCGGTATGGTAAAAAAGCGGATGCGAACAGGAAAAAGGCTACGCATTCCAGAACAAACCACAGCGTACTAATTATGTATTCCATGTCTGTGCACCTTTCCACAGCAGATATGCCCGTTTGATCTCCCTATAGTTTTTTTCACTGACGGGCAATTTCAAGCCGTTTTCAATGACAACCTCATTGCATTGGAGCTTCTTGATATGGCGCATATTTACCAGATAGCTTTTCTGGATACGCAAAAAACCAAGCGGCTGGAGTTTTTCTTCAAAGCTCTGCAAGGATGAATAGCAGCTGTACTGGTCAAAATTTCCGCAGAGCATATGGATATGTACCGTGTGTTTTTCAGATTCAAGGTAAAGAATATCATCGACTGCCAAATTGATGATCTCGCCGTTATTCTGAATGGAAACGACCTCGCGCTTGGTTGTAAAATGCTCCACCGCCTGTGAGAAATAGGCTTCCAGCTTTGCGTCCACATCTGTTTTCAGAAGATACCGGAATGCGCGCAGTTCATATCCTTCAGGCGCATATTCAACATAGCTTGTGACAAAGATGATAATTGCGTCATTTCTCTTCTGCCGAAGCCGTCGGGCCAGATCAATACCGGCGCCGCGCCGGTTTCCGAAATCGATATCCAGAAAAGCAATGTCGTAGGGCTGCAGGATAAAACCGCTCATGTCATCCCTCGTATATGCTCCAATCTGGATGTTGAGCTGTCTCTGGGCAGCATATTGCATGAGAAGATGCTCCATCCTTGATAAAAAGACTGGGTCATCATCGGCAAGTAAAATTCTAAGCATACGGTTCCCTCTTTGTGTTCTTCCAAAGACTCCTATTTTTTGAAACGTTGAGTTTATCATACTGTTTGCAGGCATTGAATCAACCCTCCTATGCCGGAATTTCTGTATAATTGTATTTATTATACCACAAAGTACATAAATACTGAATACCATTGTTGTAGACTAAAGAAAACTGCGTGGTGGGGAGTATCAATGTACGATTTTGGCTTGCGGCTAAAGAAATTACGGAAATCAAGAGGTTTAACACAGAAAATGCTTGCAGATCGCATAAACAAGAGTGTTTCAGCTGTAAGCAGCTATGAATCAAATGCACAGTTACCGCCGCTTGATGTGTCAAAGAGCATTGCGCTGGCGTTAGGAATCTCAATTGATTATCTGGTCGGAAATGAGGAAACACCTGCCTATACAGCGAAGAATCTGACGGAATATCAAGCGGAACTGTTAGATGAACTAATTTCAGAGTTTCACAGCCCCACGAACCGGTCTCCACAGCTATCTGAACAGCAGCTTCAAATATTGCAAAAGCTGATTGCAATATTCACAGATGTCGGCTGACATATGTTTTTATCACTGATCTTCAAAAAGTCTCCGCAAGACTCAGTCTTGCGGAGACTTTTTGCGCCGTGCAGCCATCGAGAATTCTGCTTTCGTGACGAAAAAACCATCATTCGTGCGCGATTTGTTGAAGCATATTTGGATTTCCATATAATTTAGAATCAGAAAATGAAATTGAATGGAGATGATATAAATTGGAAAGCAACGCTGGCATTGGAGATGTGTACAGTCAATTATTCAGAATTAAACTAAAGCATTGGCCCTATTGCTTTATATTAAAAATGCCATCAAACTTTTCAAAGAATACGTCAAATTGTAGAATTGATTTGTAATTTCACAAAAAGTGCATTTGTAAGAACTTACAAAGGAAAAATAACTGATACACGTTAAACAGCCTGTGAGCTATAGAGATTCAAAGTACACCGGGGTAGACTCCGAACAGAAGCTCTGCATAAAATGCGTATTTCAAGCAAGTAACTGGTACGTATTTATATATTTTTGACGAGGTGAATCAAATGAAAAAAACTATGATGCTTCTGCTGTGTTTGCTCATTGTTGTTTCGCTGTTTGCTACCACTGCGCTTGCCGCAGCAATTACCCCTAGAGGCAGCGAAGGTGCAGCATGGACAAACAAAACAATTCGCCAGACATCTGCTATTATCGCAGAGGGAGAGAAATCCGACACTGGAAAAGCAGATGTCTACATCACTAAAACTGACTACCCATATAATACAACAGGCATGGCGGTCAGAATCTATGATAAGACGGACCGAGAAGAAGCGGCTTCGTGGAAGACCTATTACTACTGGGCAAGCACTTCAACCCATCAGTATACAAATATCGCTTATAATTCCGGGAGAGCAATCAGCGGTCACACTTATATACTCAATCTGAAAATTCCTGCTTCGTCCAGCATTACAGCACTTGAGTGTTCTGGTGTTTTTTATCCCTAATTAACAAGGATACAACGATGTCTGGGATACTTGCTACCAGACATCGTTGTGTTAGTAGAACAGAGAATTTCCATTTTATTGATTTCACTAAAAGAAAAGCGGCATGGGGTTATTTAGCTATGGGGACTATAAAAGGACATGAAAGCAACGCACTATTAACGTGTCTGAGTATTCCATGTGTTTTTACCTTCATTGTTTTTTCACTGTGCGCAACTCTGCTGTGCATTGATGCAAAGACAATCTACGACCCCATACTATGCTATCAATATGTGCATTCAAGTTATGGACTGGTAATTCTTTCAATATCTCTTTTACCGATGGCAAATCTAAAAAACAAGATAATTATTTCGGGCGATGAAAGAATAGATTTTAAGCAGCAGATGCGATGCTTATTGATGGGGGTATTGTCTGTATGCATTGGCGAACTCTTGTTTATTGTCATCTCAAATGTTATTGATATGTCATTTAATACCACAACATTTGACGGCAAAACATATCAAAAATATACCGAAATTATTGCCCATAGCAGAGCCAGCTACTTCCTATTGGAGTTATTGCTTGAAAGCGCAAGAATATCATTTTTTTCATCTGTTAGCACGATTCTTAACTCCTCCTTGAAAAGTGGAAATCTACTCGTTGCGACACCGATACCACTGTATTTTTTTTTAGTAACGGCGTTTTCATCCTCTCGAACCGCGTTTAGTTTTTACAATATTTATCATGGAGTTTGCATTCCGGGAAATGATATACAGTCTATTCTGATCAGCCTTATTCTTTTCATTGGCTTAAGCGGGATAGCAATACTCTTTATATTATTCTTTAGTAAGAGAGAAAAAAATGACAATAGATAGTATTATGTTAATAAAAAGCGCAATACACAAGCATATAATGCAAAAGAAAAACTGTATTGTGATCCTTTTACTGATGGCATTGTTTGTGTACTTGGAATATCCAATTAAAGAATATGCCATTGTGCATGGATCAGTTTCTGCTTGGGTTGTTGCTACATTTTCAGCCGATTCAAAGTATCAGATGTTTATATTCTTCGGTTTGATATTATGGGTATCGGACTTTCAAGTCAGTTTCTTGGAGCTTCACGATTATAGAGATGGGGTACTGGTTCAAACCATTTCAATAGCACTTTTGACCCTTTTCTATAGCCTTATTTGCATTGTCCTTTCAATAATTCCAATTATTGGTTACATAAGCTTTGATGCTGACTGGAATCCTGTTATTCTGAAACTAGCAAAAAATGGGTATGGCGCTATTCATGGAATCATCTCGATTAACAGTAATGTTGTATCATTATTTCCCCCAGCAAAGGTTATGCTCGTAGCTTTCGCTTTACAATGGCTTATTGGTACATTTATTGGATTACTGATCCTTATAGGTGATTCGTGCTTTTATAATGGAGCCGGAGTAATAGCAGCAAATGTCACTCTGTTTTGGTCATATCAGGTAACAGACTTCGCGTGGCCATATTTTGTATATTTTTCTCCCGTTTCATGGTCAACGTTATCGACATATGTTCCCACGTGTATACAGCAAATCCCTACTGTTTGGCAAGGAATTGCATTGAGCATCTTATTAAATGCAATACTGATTCTTCTAGTGTTACTTGTGAATGAAAGAAAGAACACTGGCAGAATACTTCCAAACAGCTTGAAGGAGAAATTACAATGAACGATATCAAAAAAGCGCTTTTTCTTCTTGTGCTTGCCATATCCGTCCTGGCTTTTTCCGGCTGCACAAAGCAAGATGGCATATCGACGTTTACACAGTGTTCCGCGCCAGAGGAAATGGCACTCTCTTCCCTGACACTGGACGAGAGATTCATCGACTGCATTGTGCAGGAGGATCAGTATGTTTTCCTGCGCGAAAATGGATGGCTGCTTTGGACAGATACGGATGGTGAGAGAACGCAGGAAGTACAGCTTTCTCTTCCTAAAGGCTCACGCGCACACGCGCTTGTATTGACAGATAAAGACTTGCTTGTGTTTGGCGAGGACAGGGATGGTCTCTGGGCAATGACAACCGACGGTGACGTTCGCTTCACCTTACCGGATACAAAACTCATTCAGGCAACAACAGACAAATCGGGAGCGTTCTTCATTTTAACGGATGGCGCACTTCTACAGGTCGGGGAAGACGGAAGTGTGCTTCAAACGATTGATAATACAGTTTTAGAATCTGTCCTCTGGTATCAAAATATGCTCTTTGGTCTTACGCGAGATGAAGTGCATGATTGCTATGCGCTGTCGGTGATTGACTTCGAGAGAAAAGAGACCTCACAGACTGTACTGACCGGTGTGCCGTTACCATCCGGTACGACCTATGCACAACTCGCGCAGGGAGCAGACGGATCATTTTACCTTGCTACGGTCTACGCGCTCTATCGCATCGACTACAATGCGCAGACGATTGAAAAAGTTTTTTCATGGCAGGCGCAAAATGTGTCGGAGCCGCATGCGGTGGCAGTTATCAGCGACAGAGAGATTGCTGTGTGTGCGAAAAAGACGAAGCTACTTACAGTCGGAAATGACGTGCAGACATCGCGTGTGATACTGAAACTTGCTACGCTGACAACAGATGACAGCAATGACGTTTTGTTGCGTCAATGTGTTCAAACCTACAATGACAGTCACGAGCAAGTACAAGTTGTACTGGAAGACTATGCTATGCGCGGTGAAACACGCGAACAAGCGATGCTCACGCTAATCACAGATCTTCTTACGCCAGGACACGCGCCGGAACTTTTGGATTGTCGGGTACTTTCACGTATACAGTATAACAGCCTTGCCCGTCAAGGGATTTTTATGGATGTATCGGATTTGCTTTCCGATCGGACAGCATTTGTTAACGGCATTGTGGAAGCCTGCGCTGTCAATGATGCGGTGTATAGTGTTGTTCCGGCTTATTCGTTTTCGTGCTTCTTCGGATGCGAGGATCAGTTTGGCGTGTCATTTTCGCAAAACGTAGAAGAACTCCTGACCCGAAATGCTGCCTGTATTCCGGATTATCAACCGGCGGATTTCCTGCGGCGTGTGTGCGAAATGACCCTTGATCGTTATATCGACAGCGAAACAGGTGAAACACGTTTTGAACAGGAGGACTTTTTACGGTTGCTTCGTACATGCAAAGCAGTTGTCCAGGCAGAGAATCTGCCGGCGATCCATTATGAACGGATCACAGATGTTGCAAAATGCAGTGCGCTGCAAGCTATGATTACCCGATTTGAGGGAAGTCCTTTTGTCTACCTACAGACTGCCTATGAGCAAGGGTTTTCATTCCAGCCCTATGCGCAAATCGCTGCAATGGCTGCATCTGCGTATAGTGATGAAGCGATGGAGTTCCTGCGTTATCTCATATCCAGTGAATACCAGAGCCAAATTGCAGATGCCCTGCCTTTGCGCTATTCTGCGCTGCAGGTGCAAATCGATGCCGCCATGCAAGAGGTTTCCGATCCACTTCAAGAGTGTGCGGCTGAGGATCTGCGTTCTGCTGTTGGGCGCATTTGTCTGCGTGAAAACAATGATGAAGAACTGCTTTCTATTATCTGCGATGAAGCCGAATTCTATTTTGATGGACAGCGATCTGAAACCGAGGCGGCGGCTTTGATTGCAAATCGGGTTGAACTTTATTTGAAAGAACAGGGAACATGATATACCAGACCGACACTGCCCAACCCATGGTACGAAACCGCTATTGAGAATTGCAACATTCGGCAGTCGTATTCGACAAGCAGCACTAGAAAAATACGGCGCTTTGCCATGCTCCGGACAGAAGGCAACAACCGCTGTCCGCTCCTGCTACGTTGTTATCTTTCCCTTGAGCATATAAAGCGTTCCTCTTGCAGCTCTGCGTCGCCTGGACTTTTTATGACCAATATAGCACTCTTCCACACGGCTTTTTCCGGGAAAACCGTACTATTTGGAGAGCACTCTCATGCTGCCCTTTTTGAAAGATACGCTTCTACACCGCTATTTTCAATTCTGGACTGTATTGCTTGATTGTGTGTCTTGTCCTTTGCGTAATAATAGTCCCCTTGGCGTCGTCTCGAGAATTTTGTTTTTTAAGCGTCTACTCTAAGGGAACTATATCACTGCATCCATAGCCTTCACGATTCATTTGCAAAGCAGTCCGGCCTTGCAACGCTTGTGAAGCCTGCCGAGCCGGTGATAACAACGCCATTCGCGCCGCCGCTGCAATGGACGATCAGGAGATTTCCGTCCGCGTCCCTGCCGCCGACGATGCCAACGTGTACGTCTGCCGGGTAAAATACAAGATCGCCCGGCTGTGCGTCGCTCCATGCAATGTTGGTGCAATAGCTGTGCTGCGTGGCAGCTCCGCCGCCGCGTCCGGGGTAGTAGCTGCCATTCGTCGCGTTGTAGAACGTCCAATCTACGAACCCTGAACAGTCTAACCCGAACGGGCGCACCGTGCCGGTGGAGCCGCTGCCTGCGGCTGTGACCTCCATCGGTGTTCCCCAACGATCATCCCAACCGATCGTCAAAGATTTTCCGCCCCAAAAATACGACACGCGCCCGACGAGCTGCACCGCCGTTTCCACAACGGCCTTTCGTGCCTGATCAAGATCATCCGGGAGATTTTCAAGAAGCTCGATTGCGTCCTCCTGCGAAATGGTCAGCGAACCCATCGGGATATTCAAGCTGCCGAGGTTTTCAAGCAGAATGTCAAGCGCGTCATTCTGATATTTTGTAAAAACGTATATCAGACGCATTTGTTCAGCGGTTTTGGCTGTGATCGTGATTGTCAGCGCAATTCCTGTGTGACTGTCGTCCGCATCGTCGTCCGGATCACTGTCCGGAACGTCAACGGTTTGCGTTGCAGTCGTGATCTCGCACATATCCCAGAGAACTTGACGCAGCAGCTCCACACGTTCTTCGTCGAGCGTGAACACGTCTACGCCGTCCTCCGCGCCCGCTGTTTTGGACGCAAAAACGGCTACAACCTCGCGCCAATCCGGAGCCTGCCCGATGATCTGAACGGATACAAAATCTCCATTTTGCAGACGCTCCAGCTCTGCATGATATTCTCCCTGAATTTCCGCAATGGCTGTCGCCAGTGGAACGGTATCATCACTTTCCTGTTCGTCCGCAAAGAGAATCCCCAGCGGCGATGCAAGAAACGCGCCCGCGACAATGACGATGGAAAACACGACGAAAAGCGCCGTGCCGCCGCCCAAACTGGCGAGGGTGCTTATCAGCTCCTTGACGGCCTTCGCTGCGGCTTCGGCCAGCTTTTTCGCGGCTGCAGCGGCTGCTCTGGATGCGCGGTTGTTGCTCTTTTTAAGCATTTTTCGCTGTGCATCCTGTGTAGCTGCTTTTCGCGCACGTTTTGACGCAGTTTTTGATACAGACGTTTTTGACTGCTTCTTTGGGGGGCTGATCTGCTCTGTATCTCTCGTCCGAATATCAACGCCGCGCCGGGATTTCTCTCTCGGTGCGGCGTTTGGCTTCGGCTTCTCGCGGATGGCGGGCGGCTGCTCCAATGGTAGCGCCTGCGCCGATGCCGGCGGCTGAACAGGTGGGGCCGGTTTGCTGCCAGTTGTGACCGACTGGCGCTCCGGCGTGGTCGTAGGTGTGTCCAAAACAGGCGGCTGCGGTGCTGTGGGGGCAGCTGGTTTGGGTGGATAGATCGATTCGATGGATGGATTTTTAGAGAGCTGCGCTTGTTTTTTCGCAAAGGCTTGCTGGGCCTGCGCCTGCGGCGCGGGCGGTAAATCGTGCGCCGATGTGACTGCTGACCGCTCACGAATAGGCTGCTCTATGCCGCGGCTATAAGGTTCAGTGCCGCGCGGCGTCCATGTACCAGTCTGCTTGATATGCTGAACGTTCGACGCATTTTCTGGTGTCGGTTCGGGAGGCGGTTCACTGCGCAGCTCTGTAAACGTTGGCTTTTCGCGGATCGGTGGCGATGCGTTCTGCGGCATATCGTCCGCAAGCCGGATTTCCGGTTGCTCTGTATGAAGATGATCCCGCGCAGACGATTTTTCTGTGCGGGATTTCTTTGCTCGCTTTACATAGGCGCGGCGGCCTTGCTCTTGTGGTTGAAATTCTGGCTTGTGCTGCTGCGTCAATTCTGGCCGTATGCGTACATCCTCCATGCGTTGGCGCGGCTGTTTTTCAATCGGCGTGGTGTCGGGAATTGTCGAGCGTTCCGGCGCTTTTGTTGTGGTGGACGCCTTTGCGGTTTGCTGGATATACACACGAGGTACTGGTGGCGATACGTTCTGCGGCCGCTGTGGTTCTGACAGGGTGCGTATATCGACCATGCGCTGACGCGGTGCATTTTCTGCCGGTGCCACGGTCACTGTGGTATGCTGCGGCTGCTCCGACGTGATCGGCGGCGCTGGCGTGACCGATTTTGCGGTTTGCTGAACATAAGCACGTCGGGCCTGTTCCTGCGGTGCGGGTGTCGGTGTGCTCTGCGGCGGTGTCGCATCCGGCTGGGTACGCGGCGCGGCTGGTCGTTCTCGCGGTGATTCCGGCGCATGGCGTGGCTGGTCGGATTGCTCCGGCTGTGAATTTGCGGAAGAATCCGCGGATTCTCTGCGGGCTGTGTGCTGGATCGCACGACGCGGCAGTTGGACAGCTTCATGGACGATTTCGCGGGCGGTCGTTTCTACCTGTTCGGTTGCTGTGCGTTCCGCATTACTTGGCTGTTCAGACTGCTTTGTACTGTCATTCAACTCTTTCACAAATTTCTGCACCATCTGATGTTGGCCGGTGGATGCAACTCGATATTTTGACTGCTTATCCTTTGCACAGTCGTTTCGTTCTCGGATGTTTAGAATGAAGGTCACCTCCATATATTTGGATTTTACTTGCCAGAAAAGGAAAATGTGATAAAATATAATTTTAGATGACAGATTTAATATTACCTTGCAACGTCAAAAGTGAAGGAAGAAATATGCTGGTACTAGATAATTCAACGATAAAAGCCGTTATTGACGAGTATGCTAAATCTGAGATACAGTCCGAAGCTGAAGTTCGTTCAAAACTGGTGGTGCCATTACTGTGCGCATTAGGGTATCCTTCTGAGCTGCGGGCTGAAGAATTTCCGGTATACGGGTTTGGTGGACGCAAAAAACTACCCGCAAAAAGCGCTGATTTTCTACTATTTTCAGATAAGGAATTTGGAGCGCATCGTAACGACACACAGAAGGACAAAGACTGGGTGCAATCACATAGTCTATTGATTGTTGAGGCAAAAAAGCCTGGCGAAATGCCCGATTCTCCAGGACAGGCACAGTTTTATACTATGTGGACAAAAGCTGTTGCCTACATGGTTACAGATGGATGTGAAATTCAGGCGTACTGTTATAGCGATATATCCGCTGATTATAGAATCATTTGCTGTACTACCAACGAATTGCCATATATTGAGAATCTCGGTATGCTCTCTTTCGATAATGTCCGAGCTATTAAAGAGAAAGAACAAGTAGCTTGGCAGGAATGTAATGCCTTGCAGAATAGCACCGAGTATCCCGTGCATATCATTACTGATGATGCTGAACTAAATCTCCCTAATGAAACATTAGCCTATATCAGAAACGCTCTGGGGCGTAATGCCGACGGCCTAAGTAACGTTCAACTGGTTGCAAAATACCTAAATGCAACTGATTCGTTTCTTCAGAATGATTTACGCTATGATATCCCAGCATATATGATAGATATTCCGCGTGGTGAGTATAAAGCAAAGCTGTATTATGATGATTTTATTTTCCCAATTATGACTGGAAAAGTTATAGAGTTTTATTGCAACGATGATTCTCGGTATGTTTTTAGAAGCAGCCATATGATGATTGTTGCTATCCTAAAAGGGGAGAAGTTAGCTCACTTTGAGATAGGATTTCAAGTCCTTGACCAAACTGTAGATGCGCGAGTAGCTGCATTTTCAACAATAGAAAAGTGCTTGAGATCCAAGTCCTTACGAATTTCTATTGAAAATACTAAAAATATTTCAATATCGCTTCCAATAAGAAGCCCTGGAAAACGGTGGCCACGAAAGCAGCAATTACTAGCTATGCTTGAATTTTGGACATTTGGTCTTTCTAAACTTAAAGAAATTGAAGAGTATTATGAAATAAAGTTTAAGCTTGCTCCTTTATCTGGATCTGATAAAGTGATGGAATTATATGATTCTATTGTTTTTGTTTATAATGGAATTATGTTAAATGAGAATTGTGACATAACTCTCCCAAGTAGTTCTTTTGATGATGACATAGTAATTGAAGAACCGTTTTTATGCCAAGAGAATGAACCCATACCATTGCAGGACAGAGTTATTCACGGCATTACTTTTCGTCCATACCGGAGTGCATTTTTGCCATGCAAAATCAGTCTTTCAGAAATAAAAAAAGATGACATTGTTCGACTCCCCGGGTGCTGTGAATATAGAATTGTAGAAACAAAATAGTTTTACGTCTCACCGTGAGATTCATTTCTTTTCCGGAATTGCGTCTCACGGTGAGATTTATTTTTGCAATACTTCTGCGATTCCCTCCATGATATACTCGGCGCAGAGCAACACGATGGATGACAAATTTTGACAGGGTGAGCCAAAGGTAATAACATGGACGGCGGGTATTTTCCCGCCGTCCAGCTTTGTTATATCGCCCAGATGCTCCATCTCCGGGAAGTGGCGCTTTGTGATGGAAATAGCGTCCGGCACGATCTCACTCGCCCAGATCGGCGTGATGCCGTGTCTGCTTGCCGCCAGCGGGAACACGCCGATCCCATCAAACAAACTCCCCAACGTGATCGTCATACTAAATTTTCTCCCGGCGTCGTCGTCATCAATTTATACAGCTCAGTATCCCTCGGAATGGTATTGACGAAAGGCACGATGGAGCCGCCCATGCGCAGCAGGCCGTGACCGGCTTCGGCGTTTGTAATGTAGCTGAGCTGTGTATCGGAAATGTGAAGCAGCTTAGACAACTCTGCCCGGTCAGTCGCGGCCTGATTGAACAGCAGCAGAAATTCCGAGTTGGCGAACATCAGACGCGCGGTTTCGGATTTTAGACATTCCTCCACGTTCTGCGATGCCGCCGTCAGCGCCGCGCCGTATTTGCGGAATCTTTTCCACGCGCGATACAAAATCTCTCCAGAATACTTGTATTTGAAGTACAAATACACTTCGTCGAGGAACACCCAAGTATATTTGCCGCGCTTGCGGTTTTCCATGACGCGGTTTTGAATCGCTTCGAGCGCGACAACAAGGGCGGTCGGGCGAAGCTGCTCTCCCATCTCATAAAGGTCAAGTACAACGATCCGGTTGTTAATATCCACATTCGTCGGGTGCGCAAAGACGTTCAAGCTGCCCTCCGTGATAAGCTCTGCCGCCAGCGCGATTTCCCGCGCTTCGGGGTCTGGCTGCTTTAGTACCTCCGCGCGCCAGTCGGACAGGAGCGGCATAGGCAGCTCGCCCCTTGCGTGGAAATAGTTCTGGTAGACGCTGGCCGTGCATCGGTCAATGATGGATTTCTGGCTGCCGCTTAAAAGACCAGCCCCCATTTGCTGCTCCAAGATACTGGTTATGAGTTCAGATTTCATGGCAATCGGATTCTCGCCGTCCTCATAGCCGTCCTGCAAATCCAACGGATTGATATGATGCTGGCTGTTCGGGGAGATTTCAATGACTTCGCCGCCCAGCGCCCGTGCAATGGGTGCGTACTCGCGTTCTGCGTCGATGATGATAATGTCGTCGTTGGTGGACAGCGCGACGTTTGCGATGGTATTTTTCATTGCTACGGATTTGCCCGAACCGGAAACGCCGAGATAGAACGCATGAGGTGAAATGAGCCGCTTGCGGTCACAGATCAAGAGATTTTTGGAAATGGCGTTGACACCATAGTACAGACCGCCGGGGTCTTGAATCTCCTGCGCGCGGAACGGCATGAGAACGGCGCAGCTCTCCGTTGTGAGCGTCCGCAGCGCGTGGATTCGCCGCAGGCCATACGGGAGGACAGTGTTCAGACCGTCCTCCTGTTGATAGCGGAGAACGGAGAAACCGCAGAGCTTTTCCTGTGCGATGGATTGCAGCGTTTGCGTATCTGCGTCAAGCTGCTCCAGCGTATCGGCAATGTGAACGAGCGTCACACAGGCGAACATGAGCCGCTGGTCACGGGCGGTTAGATCTTCGAGCAAATCTTTTGATTCGGTGCGCATTTGCTCCAGATCGTATGGTACGGTCGCGGTAAAATTGTTCTGCCGGTTCTGTCGTTGCTGCCATCTGGTTATGTCCGTTTCCACGCCGAGGATTCTGGACTGCACCTCCCGAACGGCTTCTTCGGTTGGAATCGGAAGAATGTCAATGGACAGCAGCAGGTTTCGGGAGAAGTCGGACAGGTCTTTTATCATTTCATCAGAAATGAAGCTGGCGTAGTCACGCATGAACAGGACGCGCCCAAACTTGCCGCCCATTTCAAAATATCCGGCGCGGAATTGCAGCCCGTCCGGGCAAATGAGGTCGCGGAAGTCAATGCCGCGCTTGATGTTCGCAGACAGGTCGAACCGGAACGATGCTTCTTCGCCCGGCCTAAAAAAGTCATGCAGGAGCCGCAGCCGGTCGGCGCAGGAGATCGCGTAGGCCCCGGAATCCAGCCGCCCAAAGCTGGCGGACAGGTTGGTATCCACGCGCCTGAAATATGCGCGGGTCTGCTCGATCTTCCGTAAGCCGATAGACAGCGTGATATACTTTTCCTGCACCAGATTGTTGCTTTCGGCGGCTTTATCCAGAATGATTTGATTGTACTCGCCGCGATAGTAGTCCAGTCCGTCGTTACACTCCGGCATGAGCATCGTGCGCTGGAAGTCAACCGGATTCAGGCGGCGGTTGATGATCGTGATTTTCGCGGTCGCGTCGGTTGGTAGACTGTTCAGCACTGCGCCATACGAACGAA
>ENA-ORSK01001821-ORSK01001821.1-human-gut-metagenome-genome-assembly--contig:-NODE-1821-length-15470-cov-2.854492_pt1 | contig 15470 bp, 12 predicted proteins | sample MGYA00242192_ERZ509159 | MGnify/ENA primary metagenome ERZ509159 (study PRJEB26280, sample SAMEA2338663) | human gut metagenome | biome: human gut; feature: human-associated habitat; material: faeces...
GAGATATCCTGGAATACAGAGGTCTGACCAAGTTAAAGTCCACCTATGCAGACGGTCTGGCTGCATATATTGAGGATGAAAACCGGATACATTCGACCTTTAACCAGACGATTACGGCAACCGGAAGAATCAGTTCCACAGAACCGAATTTACAGAATATCCCGATCCGGATGGAGCTTGGCAGACAGATCCGTAAGGTTTTTATTCCAAAGGATGGTTATTGCTTCATGGATGCGGACTATTCCCAGATTGAGTTAAGGGTGCTGGCATCCATGTCCGGGGACGAGCGTCTGATTGAGGCGTACCGGTCCCATGCGGATATCCACCGGACAACTGCTTCCCAGGTATTCCACATTCCGTTTGAGGAAGTGACGGACCTGCAGAGAAGAAATGCCAAGGCTGTAAACTTTGGTATTGTATACGGAATCAGTTCCTTTGGACTGAGTGAAGACTTGAGTATATCAAGAAAAGAGGCAGCAGCCTATATTGAGCAGTATTTTGAAACCTATCCGCAGGTAAAGCAGTTCATTGATTCTCTTGTTAAGGATGCAAAGAAGAACGGCTATGCGGTGACTTTATATGGAAGAAGAAGACCGGTTCCTGAGCTTTTCAGCAGTAATTTTATGCAGCGTTCCTTTGGCGAACGGGTTGCCATGAATTCACCGATTCAGGGGACGGCAGCGGATATTATTAAGATTGCCATGATCCGTGTCTTTGAACGGCTTAAGAAGGAAGGGTTGAAGTCAAAGCTGATTTTGCAGGTGCATGACGAACTTCTGATTGAGACAGCATTGGAGGAAGAAGAACAGGTAAGGATGATTCTCGAAGAAGAAATGGTACATGCTTCATCCCTTGCCGTAGAACTGGAAATTGATCTTCATGTGGGCATCAACTGGTATGAGGCAAAATAGCAGAACAGGAAGATAAAGGAGCAGCTTATGAAGGTGATTGGAATTACCGGAGGAGTAGGATCCGGAAAAACGGCACTTTTGGAATACATCCGCATTCATTATAACTGTGAGATCATTCTTGCAGATGAAGCGGCGCATCACGTCGAGGAACCAGGACAGGAATGCTATGCAGAGCTTGTGGAGCTATTGACCCCGGCGATCTTAAATGAGGACGGAACGATTAATAAGAAGCGTATGGCAGAGGAAATTTTTGCAGATGCTTCGCTGCTTGAGACCGTGAACGGGATTATCCATCCGGCAGTACGACAGTATATTTTAAGTGAAATTGAACTGCAAAGAAGCCTGCAGCAGATTGATTTCCTGTTTATCGAAGCGGCTCTCCTGATTGAGTGTGGATATCTGGATATTGTGGATGATATGTGGTATATTTATGCGGCAGAGGAAATAAGACGTAAACGGTTAAAGGAAGCCCGGAACTATTCGGATGAAAAAATTGATGCGATCATGCAGTCGCAGCTTTCAGAGGAAGAATACCGGAAGGCATGCCATTTTGTGATTGATAACAGTGGGGAGCTTAAAGACAGTTTTGAACAAATCGACAGGAAGGTTAGGGAGTATCTGTGATCGAAGAAAAAAGAAACGCAAGTACATATGTGTTTGGTCTGGATATTGGAACCAGAAGTATTGTGGGAACGGTAGGCTACCGGAATCAGAACCGGTTCATTGTTGTAGCACAGCGGGTGAAGGAGCACGATACCCGTGCTATGCTGGACGGACAGATACATGATATCCAGAAGGTAGGAGACACCATCCGTATGGTGAAACAGGAATTGGAGGAAACGATCGGTGAAAAGCTGAAAGGGGTCTGTATTGCGGCAGCAGGACGTGTGCTTCGCACGGTGACAACTCATGAAGAAATCCAGTTTCAGAATGAGCAGGAGATTTCAAAGGATGATATATACCGTCTGGTATCCTCCGGTGTGGAGAAGGCTTATCAGGAGTTTTTAAATGAAGAAAAAGACAGTGATGTGAAATTCTACTGTGTCGGTCATTCTGTGGTACGCTACTATCTGAATGGGTATCCGATGGGAAATCTTGAGGAACATAAGGGAAGAAATATCGGCGTGGATCTGATTGCCACGTTCCTTCCGGATGATGTTGTAGATGGTCTGTATAAAGCAGTAGAGATTGCAGGACTGGAAGTGGCAAGCTTAACCCTTGAGCCGATTGCAGCCATCCAGCTTGCGATTCCGGAACGGTTCCGGATGCTGAATATTGCACTGATTGATGTTGGAGCCGGAACAAGTGATATTTCCATTACGAACGATGGCTGTATCATTGCGTATGGAATGATTCCGGTTGCGGGAGATATCTTAACAGAAACGATTGCAAAGCATTGTCTGGTGGACTTTGCAGAGGCAGAACGGATCAAACGGGAGGCCGGAAAGAGCGATACCGTTTCTTATATGGACATCATGCTTCTCCCACAGACGATTCGCAGCGAAGAAGTAAATGAGCTTCTGGCACCGGTGATTGAAGAGATGTCCATACAGGTGGCAGACAAGATTATGGAATTAAACGGTGGAAAGCCGGTGAGCGCGGTCTTTATCGTCGGCGGCGGCGGCAAGATGGCCGGCTATGCCGAGGCAGTTGCCCAAAAGCTTGGCATTGCAAAGGAGCGTGTTGCCATCCGGGGTGAAGAGGTTATGCAGAATGTAGTCTTTCAGGAGGATATTAAGAAGGACAGCCTTTTAGTTACGCCGGTTGGTATCTGCATGAATTACTATGAACAGAACAATAATTTTATCTTTGTAAGCTTCAACGGCAGCAGGATTAAGATGTACGATAATAACAATCTGACGGTTGCCGATGTGGCAGGCACAATTCCCGAAGGATGGACTGTTCCCGAAGCGTGGGAAAGCGCTGACCTTCCAGGTGAACGGCAAGCAGCGGATGGTGCGCGGGCTGCGCGGCGAGGCAGCCGTCATAGAAGTCAATGGAAAGATCGTAGACTTGAATACCACAGTACGCGAAAATGATATTATTGGGGTAACGGAATCTACCGCCGGGGATGCGGCAAAGGCCACGATCGGAGATCTGCCGGAAGCAACGGAAAGCATTTGTGTGGTTGTGAATGGTAATAAGGTTGAGATCCCGAAATTTGCACAGGTGAATGGAGTATTGCAGTCCTCCTATTATGAAATTCGGGAGAACGATGAAATTGAAATGCTGAATTACTATACCGTACAGCAGATTGCAGAATTTATGGATCTTTCCCTGACACCTGGCCGTGAGATTTTCGTAAACCACCAGAGTGCAGAATGGGATACTCCGGTTTATGAGAATTTTACGGTGAACTTTGATCTGGAGAATGAGACCGGAAGCGGGGCTTACGGAGAATCCAACGGGGAAGAAGCAGAAGAAGAGGCAGAAGAAAGTATAGCAGGAAATGCAAAAGCGAATTCTATGAAGGAAGCGGCGTCAGAAACTTCCACAGAAGCTTCTGACGAAGAAAAGAAACCGGCCGGACCGACAACGATTATTGTTGTGGTGAACCGCTCACCGGTGACGTTAAGCGGAAAACCATCCTATGTATTTGTGGATGTATTTGATAAAATTGACTTCGATCTGACAAGACCGAAAGGGAAAAATATTGTGACAAGCTTAAATGGCAAACCGGCACAATATATGGAAACGCTTCATGATGGCGATGTGATCGACATCTATTGGAGTAACTAAGGAGGAACGGACGTGAGATTGTGCAGTGTTGCCAGTGGAAGCAGTGGAAACTGTATTTATGCAGGAACGGATACTACCCATCTGCTTGTGGATGTGGGAATCAGCGGAAAGAGGACAGAAGCAGGATTGAATGAACTGGGAGTTTCCATGAGAGACATTGATGGAATTCTTGTTACACATGAACATTCTGATCATATTGCGGGACTTGGTGTTTTAGCCAGAAAATACGGCACACCCATTTATGCAACGAACGGAACGATCCGGGCAATTCAGAATACGCCGTCTGTGGGGAAAATTCCTGATGAGCTGTTTCATCCTGTCTGCGCAGATGAAAAAATTATAATTAAAGATATGGTCTGTAATCCATTAAAGATTTCGCATGATGCGGCCGAACCGGTTGCATACCGGATCCAGCATGGAAAGAAACGGATCGCGATTGTGACCGATCTTGGAACGTATAATGACTATACGATTGAATCCTTAAGAGGGATGGATGCCCTGGTTTTAGAAGCCAACCATGATATTCATATGCTGCAGGCCGGACCGTATCCTTACCCGTTAAAGCAGAGAATCTTAGGAGATCGTGGACATTTATCGAATGAACGTGCAGGACAGCTGCTCTGCTCCCTGATCCATGATGATTTACAGGCAGTTGTGCTTGGCCATTTAAGCAAGGAAAACAATATGCCGGAGCTGGCTTATGAGGCGGTACGGATTGAGGTTACCCTGGAGCAGGGGAAGAACATGGATTTTCCGATGTATGTGGCCTCCCGGAACGAGGTGTCCCAGGTGATTCACATTGCGTGATCGCAGAAGAGCCTGGGCAGATCATGAAAGGGTGATGCGCAGGATCCATCAGTCTGATATATGCGTGAAATTAAAAGATAAAAATAAATATATGATTTAAGGAGAACATTATGAAAAAAACAATTATTACCGTAGTAGGAAAAGACACCGTAGGGATTATTGCAAAGGTCTGCACGTATCTGGCCGGGAATCAGATTAACATCGAAGATATTTCACAGACAATTGTACAGGGTTTTTTCAATATGATGATGATCGTGGATACGAAGGAATGCCCGAAGCAGTTCGGAGATGTGGCAGATGAGTTAAAGGCTCTTGGTGACGAAATTGGTGTTGAAATCAAATGTCAGAAGGAAGAAATTTTTGATAAGATGCATCGTATCTAGTTTTCAAATAAATACACAAATTAAGGGAGCAGAAGCATGATTAACTTACGCGAAGTAGTAGAAACGAATGAAATGATCGACAAGGAGAATCTTGACGTCCGTACCATTACGCTGGGAATCAGTCTGTTAGACTGCATTGATTCAGATTTGCAGCGTTTAAATGACAGGATTTATCATAAGATTTATGATGCTGCCAGGGATCTGGTAAGAACCGGTGAAGAAATTTCCAAGGAATTTGGAATTCCTATTGTGAACAAACGTATTTCAGTGACACCGATTGGTCTGATCGGCGGTGCAGCATGCAAAACAAAAGAAGATTTTGTGGAGATTGCAAAGACCTTAGACCGTGTGGCCAAGGATGTCGGAGTGAACTTTATCGGAGGATATTCGGCATTGGTTGCAAAGGGAATGACACCGGCAGAGGAGCTTTTGATCCGCTCCATTCCGATGGCTCTGTCCCAGACAGAACGAATTATGTCATCCGTAAACCTGGGTTCTACCAAAACCGGTATCAATATGGATGCGGTGAAGCTGATGGGAGAAGTAATCAAGGAAACGGCTGTCTTAACAAAGGACAAGGATTCCTTAGGGTGTACGAAGCTTGTCGTTCTCTGCAATGCACCGGATGATAACCCGTTCATGGCAGGTGCATTCCACGGTGTAACCGAAGCAGACAAGATCATCAATGTCGGTGTCAGTGGTCCGGGGGTGGTAAAGACTGCCCTGACAAAGGTCCGTGGAAAGAACTTTGAGGTTCTGTGTGAAACAATTAAAAAGACGGCATTTAAGGTAACAAGAGTCGGGCAGCTTGTAGCACAGGAGGCCTCCAGACGTCTTAATGTTCCGTTCGGTATTGTCGATCTGTCTCTGGCACCGACTCCGGCGATCGGAGATTCCGTAGCAGATATTTTGTGTGAAATTGGATTAGAGCATGCCGGAGCACCGGGAACGACCGCTGCACTTGCGTTATTAAACGATCAGGTGAAAAAAGGCGGCGTTATGGCTTCCTCCTATGTTGGAGGATTGAGCGGTGCATTTATTCCGGTCAGCGAAGATCAGGGAATGATCGATGCGGTAGATGCCGGTGCTCTTACTATTGAAAAGCTGGAAGCCATGACCTGCGTATGTTCGGTTGGACTTGACATGATTGCCATTCCGGGAGATACTCCGGATACAACCATCTCCGGAATTATTGCGGATGAAATGGCAATCGGTATGATTAACCAGAAGACAACAGCTGTCCGTATCATTCCTGTGATTGGGAAGGGTGTTGGTGAGAATGTAGAATTCGGAGGCCTTCTTGGACACGCACCGGTTATGCCGGTCAACGGCTTTTCCTGCGAAGCTTTTGTGAACCGGGGAGGACGGATTCCTGCACCGATTCACAGTTTTAAGAATTAAAAATAACGTTCAGGTGGTTTAAGATAATCTTAAGAATCCCCACATTGTTCTGCGGGGATAAATATGCTATAGTCTGTATACAATATTGTTTGACTATACAAGATCATGAGGTGTGGAATGAAATTAAACAAAAAGCGGAAGACATTATTTGTTGCAGTACTTATGTTTTTATTCTTAAGTCTGCTGGCTGGCTGTGGCGGCAAGAAGACAGAGGAAGCAGGTACCGAAAGACCGGAGTATATCTATGTGCCGGAATATTTTAATCTTGGAAGCTCGGATTATATCGGTTCTGCCATTAACTATGAAAATGAAGTCTTTTATTACACGGAAGCATGGGATGATGAAACAGGAAAAAGCAGGACCGGCATTTCAAAATATAATTTTGAGAGCAGGAAATCCGAAATGATTTCCCTTGACGTTGGAGAAGCTTCTGTTTCTGCCATGCAGATAACGCCGGACGGTAAGATTGCCCTGCTGCTTTATGAATGGACCAATACAGAGGATGAAAATGGTGAGTACCAGGATGGATCAGGCAGCTATGCCCTCTGGTATATGGATCCGGAGAGTGGGGAGATTACCGGTCAGAAAGAGCTTTCGGAAGAGAATGGTGTCGCAAAGGATGCCTACCTTGGAAGCTTCTATATTGACGCACAGGGAAATAACTATCTCTTTAACAGCAATGAACCTTGTATTTATGTGCTTTCCGGGGATCTGCAAATGGTTGCAGCTATATCCCTGTCCGATTATATCAATCAGATGTTTGCATCAAAGTATGGAGAAATTTATGTAACTCTTTATGGAAATACCGGTACGGAGATCCGTAAGATTGACCTTACGAAAAAGGCTTTGTCTGATCCATTGAAGTTTGATAAGGAGCTGATGAACATCAATGGTTGTATGACAGGTATCAGCTGTGACTTTCTGGTAAATGATCAGAATACGGTTTATGCAGCCGATGTGACAGCAGGAACCTTTACGAAGCTTTTTGACTGGCTGGATGCTGATGTGAACGGCAATAATGTGAATTACTTCGGTGAACTGCCGGATGGAAGAATCTGGGTTATTACCTCTACCTATGACGGTAATAATAATGAAGCAGAGCTTTTGCTTCTGGAAAAGAAAAAATCCTCAGAGGTTGCACAGAAGGAAGAAGTAACACTCGGAACACTGTGGCTTGATGATAATGTGAAGAGCGCCATAATTGACTTTAATAAGAGCAGCGACAAGTACCATATTTCCGTGAAGACCTATGGACAGGATGACTGGGAGTCGGGGTTGACCCAGTTTAATGCCGATGTGGCATCGGGAAGCGGTCCTGACCTTGTAGATTTTTCCAATCTGAATTATACGCTCTATGCGGAAAAGGGCGTGTTTGAAGATCTGTACCCTTATATGGAAAAGAGCGGCTTAAAGAAGGAGAATTACGTTGAGAACGTGCTGGAAGCCTATGAGATGGATGGAAAGTTATATGGATTCACAACGGAATTTTCAATCTATACCATCGTTGGTAAGCAATCTGTTTTAGGAGAACTTTCCGGATGGACACTTTCAGAAATGATGGACTTTATCGATCAGCATAAGGACAGCGAGGTATTTCCCTATGCTTCCCAGCAGTATATGCTGTATCTTCTGGTATATAATAATATGGATGAGTTCATTGACTGGGAGAGTGGAAAGTGTTCCTTTGACGGTCCGGAATTTGCAAGAATTCTGGAATATACGAAGACCCTTCCGGAACAGTATAACGATGATGCCGGGGAAGAGGGAGAAGCAACCAAACTTCGGAATAATAAACTGCTTCTGCTGATGCAATCGGTAAGCTCCGTAGAGGAATGTCAGATGCTGGAAGGCATGATGGGGGAGAATCCGGTTTATGTAGGATATCCGAATAAGGACCGTGAAGGGAATCTGATCAGTGCGGTCGGCGGCTGTCTTGCTATTTCTTCCAAATCCGGGAATAAGGAAGCAGCGTGGGCGTTTTTACAGACACTGCTTACGGAAGACTATCAGAACAGTCTCGTGGACGGCTTTGGATGGAGTGGATTCCCGATTCTGAAATCCGCACTGGAGCTTCAGTTTGAGAAGGATATGACACCGGAGTATTATACGGATGAAAATGGCGAACAGGTGGAACAGCCAAAGACCACCTGGGGCTATGGTAACGATTTTGAAATAGATATTTATGCAGCTAAACAGGAAGACATTGATCAGGTGAGGGGCTTGATTGCTTCCGCAAAGAAAAGGCAGAATAATGTAGATGAAGAACTGATTAACATTATTTCAGAGGAAACGGAGCCGTTCTTTAAGGGACAGAAATCTGCTTCCGATGTTTCGAATGTCATTCAGAACAGAATTCAGGTTTATGTCAATGAAAATCGCTAAGCATACAGGAAAAAGAGGAGAGAAAAATCCCTCCGCAATCAGAGCAGGTAAAACCGGTAGTCATAAGAATCCGGGGAAGTGGATGGCCAATGGCTTTCTGCTTCCCAGTATTCTGGGAGTATTGCTGTTTTTTGTCCTGCCCTTTTTTATTGTAATTTATTATTCGGTGATTGATAATCCGATCAATGCAGAGTTTGTAGGCTTTGACAATTTTAAAATGGTATTTGAGAACGCAGCATTTCGTCAGGCAGCATTTAATACGATGACATTTTCGGCAATAGCAATGCCATTAGCGGTTGTTTTATCACTTCTTCTGGCAATTCTGATGGAGAGTAAGATCCCTTTTAAAAGCCAGTTCCGGACCTTTTTCTTAAGTCCGATGATGGTGCCGATTGCTTCAGTGGTACTGATCTGGCAGGTGCTGTTCCATTATAACGGAATGATGAATGAGGTCATCGGCTGGTTCGGAAAGGACAAGATTGACTGGCTGAATTCTGATTATGCGCAGGTAGTAATTATTGTATTGTTTCTGTGGAAAAACCTGGGATATAATATGATTTTGTTTATGTCTGCCCTGAGCAGTATACCGAAGGATATCTTAGAGGTAGCGGTATTGGAGAGTGCAACGCCGATGCAGATTTTCTGGCATATCAAGCTCCGGTATCTGTCCTCGACCATTTTGTTTGTGACAATTATGTCATTGATTAATTCTTTTAAGGTATTCCGGGAAATCTATCTGTTAAAGGGAGATTATCCTTATCCGACGATGTATATGCTCCAGCATTTTATGAACAACACGTTCAGCAAGCTGGATTATCAGAAAATGTCTGCAGCGGCCATCATGATGGCAGTTGTGATGGTCATCATTATCGGTATCCTTTTCCTTACCGAGAATTATTTTGGAAAGGATGTGGAAGGATGAGCTTGAAGAGAAGGGATCCTGCGGAGCTCTGGAGCCGCCGGTTGAAACGCAGGAAGAAAATTAAAAATACCCGTCGGATGATACGGATTCTGTTGGGAACGATGGTGGCAGGATGCTTTGCCGTACTGTTCCTGATGCCGATTATCTTAACGATTACCAATTCGTTTATGTCATCATCAGAGATTGCCGCCAACTATGGACAGGTTTTTGCCACAACGGATTCCGGAGGTAAGGTATTTATTTCATCTAAGGTAAATTTAAAATTTATTCCGGATATGGTATCCTTCAGTCAGTATGTAACGGTTCTGTTTAAGAGTCCGGATTATCTGCTGAAATTCTGGAATTCCGTAATCCTGGTTGTGCCGATTGTGGTTTTTCAGTTACTGGTAGCGGCAGGTGCCTCATTTGGATTTTCAAGATACCGGGGAAGAATCAAGGAATTGATTTTCTTTGTTTATATTATTTTAATGCTGATGCCGTATCAGGTGACTCTGGTTCCCAATTATCTGGTTTCGGACTGGCTGCATATTTTAGATACCAACTGGGCGATCTGGCTGCCGGGAATTTTCTCACCGTTTGCGGTATTTCTTCTGACGAAGTACATGCGGCGAATTCCGGTTTCCGTGATGGAGGCGGCACAGATTGACGGTGCAGGCGAGTGGCAGATTTTTACGAAAATCTGTATGCCGCTTTGTAAGGGTGCAATGTGCTCTATTGCGATTTTGATTTTTATTGATTATTGGAATATGGTGGAACAGCCATTGATCCTGTTGTCGGATTCCAATAAGCATCCGTTGTCCGTATTTTTATCGAAGATTAATTCGGGGGAAATCGGACTTGCATTTGCTGTTGCAACAATTTATATGGTTCCGCCCATTCTGGTGTTCCTTTACGGAGAGGATTATCTGGTAGAAGGAATCACGTATCAGGGTGGAATTAAGGGATAGTGCTGGATGAGGAGAGAAACGATGGAAGAGAAGAATACAACGAAAAGAAGAGAATGGGTGAAGAACGCAGCAATCATATTCTTAACGATCATGTTGCTGTTGACGTTCTTTTCCAACACGATTATGAATTATTCCCTGCCGGAGGTGGCAACACAGTATGTGCAGACCGGAACGATCACGGCAAAGGTGCGCGGAACCGGCAAGGTGGAGGCTTCTGATCCGTATAATGTCATTGCGAAGGAATCCCGTGTCATCACCAGTGTAGCGGTAAAGCAGGGGGATATCGTAGAAAAGGATCAGGTAATTTATTATCTGGAAGAATCCGAGAGCGATGAACTTACGAAGGCTGAACAGGAGCTGGAGGATCTTGAACTGAATTATATGAAGGGATTGTTCGGAGCGAATGTCTCTCCGGAGGTCATTACGAAGGTTGCAAATGGAAATATCGACAGCTTCAGCCAGTTACAGGGCAAGGTGACCGATATGCAGAACCGTCTTGAGGCTGCAAAGAAGCGGGTAGAGGAATGCCAGAAAAACGTGGATGATCTGACCTTGCAGAGCACGAAGGATACCAATAATGCCGGTGTGAGCACCAAGAATGAGGAATTGACGAAGGATCAGGCAACGACAGACCTCACCGAGGCACAGAACCGGTTTGAGAAGGACAAGGCAGCAACGATTGCCAGTCTCAATAATCAGATTAAGAATGTACAGGCAGATATTGAAGACTTGACAACATTGATTACAAATGGAAATACTGAAATTGGAACTGATTCAGCATTAACGACTGTTAAAAATTTACAGACAAAATTAAAAAATGCTAAAACAGAATTGGATAGTGCGCGGGCTGAGCTTAATAGTAAAACATCAAAGAGTTTTACTGATAATAAAGAGGCATTTGACTGGTGTCAAACAATTAACTGGTCCGAATGGGGGAATGATGCTCAGATATCTATTCAATCTTTTATGGCGGCATATGCGGATTATAAAGATATAGAAGCATCTATCTCAGAGGTTTCCGGCATTGAGGCTAATTTGGTAGCACTTGCAAAGAAACAGGATCAACTTGCACAATTACAGAATAAGCTTGCCGAAGTACAGGCAATCACGGCATCCTCAGATGGTGGTGTACAGGATGCGCAGAACCGTCTGAATCAGGCAAACCGCAACATCTTAGAAATAACAACAGCCAACAGTCAGACGAGCGTGGCGTGGCAGAACCGTTTGGCTGATGCAAATGCGGCATTGAAGAATGCACAGGCAGTCTATGACTTATTAAAGGAAGAACAGACCTCTCTTGCGGCAGACATCAATGCGGAACTGGATCTGTCCAAGACGAATAAGGACATTCAGAAAAAGAAAGAAGAGATAGAGAAGCTGAAGGAAAAGTCCATGGGTTCTGCAGTCAAAGCACCGGTGGCAGGAACAATTACTACGGTGAAATATGTGGCCGGTGAGACCACACAGCCGGAGGACGTCATGGCAGTAATCCAGCCGGAGGGCAAGGGCTTTACCCTTTCCATCTCCGTGACCAATGAACAGGCTAAGAAGGTGCAGATCGGTGACATGGCAGAATTGCAGAATTCCTGGTATTATGATGATGCAAGGGTGATGCTGTCTGCGATTAAACCGGATCCGGATAACCCGGGAACCAATAAGTTGCTGGTATTTGATGTGAGTGGATCAACCATTCAGGCAGACCAGTCCTTAAGTATTTCCGTAGGACAGCGTAGTCAGGAATATGAACTGGTGGTACCGAACAGTGCTATCCGTGAGGATAACGATGGTAAGTTTATTCTGACGGTGGAATCCAAGAGCAGTCCGTTAGGAAACCGTTATATTGCAACCCGGGTCGGCGTGGAAGTATTGGCTTCAGATGATAATAATTCTGCAATTTCTGCCCCGCTTTATGGATGGGAATATGTTATTACGACATCTACGAAGCCGGTAGAAGCAGGAAAGCAGGTTCGTCTTGCGGATAACTCCTGATGAGGAATGCGTTAAGAACCATAAGAAAATGCAGGACAGTTGAGGAAAGGAATTTACAGTGGGAATAAGGCTTAAACGTTTTTTCTCCAATTTTACAATAAAGCAGATTGTGTTCAGCCTGATGGCGGTGGTATCGTTTCTGCTGTTTCTTGTTTTAACCATCTGGTCACACCATCTGACCAGTCAGTTGACAGACCAGCAGGCTGCACAGCGATGGGATAAGGACGGAAAAAGTGTTCAGGTAAGCTGCTACTTTACAGATCAGGTGAAGCTTACCGACATGGAGTTTATAGGGTTTAAAAAGAAGCTTGAACAGATGTTGAAGGAGACACTTCCTGCCGATGAATATAGTGAAGAGAATGACAGGCGTCTGGTGGTAGATGGCTATAGTGCCATGGGAAAGGTGACGGTTCTTAGTGAAAAGGGAAAGCTCACCGATGTCGATGCGATTGGAATCGGAGGAGATTATTTCCTGTTTCATCCGGTGAAACTCCTTTCCGGAGGATATTTTACCGGCGAGGATCTCATGCAGGACAGTATTATTCTGGATACGGAGGGTGCGTGGCAGCTGTTCGGATCCAATGATATTGTCGGGAAAAGTGTGATGATTGGCGGTGTGCCACATTATGTGGCAGGAGTCATTGAACGGGATGGCAGTAAATTTGCAAAGAGTGCCGGATTAAATAAGACGACGGTGTATCTGTCGGATGATTCCCTGCAGGCTTATGGAACAACAGCGGGCATCAGCAATTATGAGGTTCTTGCCCCAAACCCGGTCAGGCATTTCGTCTACAATGCCGTGAAGGATCAGCTTGGCGTGGCAGAGGATGATATGGTCGTTGTGGAGAACACGACACGGTTCAAGGTGGAGTCGCTGATTCCGGTGATTCTGGAATTCGGCACACGTTCCATGCAGAATGCCGCAATCCGGTTCCCTTTCTGGGAGAATGTGGCGCGCGGTTATGAAGATGTGTGTGCATTGATACTGATTTTTCAGTTTTTGTTTTTACTCATTCCGGGGACGATCCTGATTGTCTTTTTTATTTGGAAATGGAGGCATCGGACGTTTACCTGGAAAGATTTAGGCAACCGTATCATAGATATAAGGGATGGTCTTCGAAAGAAGAGCAGGCGGGAAAAGGAAAAATGGGAGAATTTCTGATTCCCGGAAGGAAAGGAGGACAATTATGAAAAAGGTAATCGTATCGTTACTGGTTGTGGCACTTGTGATTGGGTGTTTTGCCGGATGCGGAAAGAAAGAAAAGGGTGACTTGCAGCAACAGGCAGTTTCCAGGGATTATGTGTATAAGCAGGAGGTTATTTCCTATAATGGAAGTGGTACAGCACCCAGCGGACTGATTCAGATCGGGGATAAGGTTTATGGTTACAGCTATGAATGGCGTGAGATGGATGGGGCTGTAACGCCAAGAGCAGATATTGAAGGCGGCGGAAACACTGAAAAAGAAGCAGAAGCAGAGGATGTCGATACGGCAACAGAAGAGACTGTGGCAGAACCGGAGCCCGGTACGGAGGAGGCAGCAGAGGACATTGCGGAAAGCTATTCTTCCATGATTTTTTATGAAATTCTGGAGGACGGCACCTTTGGGGAAGGACATGAGCTTCAGGGGGCACCGGATCAGTCCATTAATTCATTTACAGCAGATTCACAGGGGAATCTTTACTGCCTGCGCAACGTGTATGTATATGATGACGGCAGTGATACCAGTGAGGATCTGTATTACTTAGAGCAGAAAACACTGGATGATGAAACCGTGTTCAGTGTAAATCTGAATGAACTTCCGGAAATAAAGAAGATTGTTGAACAGCAGGGCTGGCTTTATATTAATGGATTGTTTGCAGAAGAGGATGCGTTGTATCTTGTCTGCGGAAGCAGCATTCTGAAGTTTGATAAGAATGGAAACATGGTAGGCAATGTCATCAGACAGGATGCCGGAAATGTATTGGATGGTGCATCTGTTGTCCGTGGCAGAGACGGGAAATATGCAGCCATTAATTATGGGGATAATGGAATGAAGGTTTATCCGTTGGATCTTGCAAACGGTACAATCGGAACGGCTGCAGAGCTTGCGGGAAACAGCTACAGCTTCAGCTTTTATCCGGGTTCCGGATATGATTTTTATGTATCCGATAACTATGCGGTTTATGGATATAACCTTGGGGATACTACAGTTACGAAGCTCATGAGCTATGTGGATTCCGATATTGATGTCTGGCAGATCAATAATATTATTCCGATCAGTGATACCGAGTTTTATGGTTCGTATTCCAGTGCCTCTGACTGGCAGGATGGAGTTTCTAAATTTACGAAGGTAGATCCGAAGGATGTCAAGGAGCGCCAGGTGATTACCCTTGCCATGGCAAGCACAGACTGGACGGTAAAAAGCCGGGTAATTGAGTTTAATAAAAAGAACGATACCTACCGGATCAGTCTGATTGATTATTCCTCTGAGTCAGGTGAGTATGAGGAAGGCATTTCCAGAATGAATACGGATATTGTATCCGGTAATCTGAGCAGGAATAATGGCTCACCGGATGGTGTGTTCAAGATCGTATACAAGCAGCGGAATGCGACACTGGTAGGAGAAGGCTATTCTTCACCGGTCGACTATTTTATGCCCTATGCATACAATGTCGGCATTCATGATGCATCCTGGCGCAGTAAGTTCGGAGACCAGATCTATCTGACATCCGGGTCACATGGCTGCATCAATGTACCACCTGAAATCGCTAAAAAATTGTACGATGTACTGGAAGTCGGTACACCGGTTGTGACATATTACCGGGAAAAAGTCTATCTGACAGCAGAAAATGCGCGTATTTCCAACGCATATTCATATATCAGTGAGGATAATTATAAGGAACTCTTAAAAGAAGATCCTACGGCGGTGAATCCGAAATCGGGAAAAACAAGGCAGTAAGCTATTATGCTTTCATCATAATTGCCGATATGTATCATAGGTACAGTTTT
>ENA-ORSK01001827-ORSK01001827.1-human-gut-metagenome-genome-assembly--contig:-NODE-1827-length-15451-cov-14.311834_pt1 | contig 15451 bp, 10 predicted proteins | sample MGYA00242192_ERZ509159 | MGnify/ENA primary metagenome ERZ509159 (study PRJEB26280, sample SAMEA2338663) | human gut metagenome | biome: human gut; feature: human-associated habitat; material: faeces...
CAAAAAGCGCCGAAAAGGCACGCTGTCAGGCGTGTTTGCCCTTGTTAACCGATGGTATTATACCACGCACATAAAAAAATCACAAGGCAGACAAGCTGCCTTGTGATAGGGTTTTGGATTTGCGATCAGATCTGGTAAGACGCCCAGTCGATGTCGGGAACCTTCTCGGTCCACTTCTCGTAGACGCTGTCGCCCACGCGGTCGCACTTATGATAGTTCGTCGCTTCCTGTACATCCTTGTAGTACCATGCGTTTTCGTTCAGGTTATCGCTCCACATGTTCATCTCGGACGTCGGCAGGAGGTCGGACACGCTCTCGGTCTGGCGATCAAGCACGCGGTTTATCATCGCGAAGGTCTCTGCACGGGTGATGTTGTTGTTCGGACGGAAGGTGCCGTCTTCATAGCCGTTGATCCAGCCGTTGCCTGCGGCAAGCTCGATGTTCTTCTGTGCCCAGTGGCCGTTGATGTCGCTGAAGGTCTTGGTGTTCACATCAAGCTTTGCAAAGCGCGCTATGATCGTTGCAAGCTCTGCACGGGTGATGCTCTTGTTCGGCTGGAAGCTGCCGTCGGTGTAGCCCTTGATGATGCCCATGTTCGTAAGCGTTGCTATCGCGCGGTTGCACCACATGCCGGCCTTAACGTCGGTGAAGTTGCCTGCGGTCGTCGTGTACTGCTCGCGTGCCTCGTCGGTCAGCAGGCGGAAGAAGATCGTTGCGACCTCTGCGCGGCTGATGTCGTTATTCGGGCGGATGGTGCCGTCGGTGTAGCCGATGACGTAGTTGAAGTGGATCTCCTTATTGAGGACTTCAATTGCCTTGAGAACGCCGTCAACATAGGTGATCTTGTAGTTTGCGGTGACGTCCTCGCCCTTTGCGTTCTTGATGACCGCGTCGGACGCTACGTTCGGGGATTCGCCCGGCTCGCTCTGGATGCCGGTGATCTTGACGGAATCGACCTTGTCGCCGGTCGCGAGGCCTTCGACGGTGTACTTATCGCAGGTTACGGGGGCGATGCCCTCGGCGCTGCCGGCCGTGATGGTCAGAGGACGCTGCGTGATCGTCAGAACGCCGTCTGCCTTGATGATGAACTCAACGTTCGTAAAGCGCGCGTTGGTGTTCTTGAACTGATCGGCCTTGAGACCCATCTCGTAGGCTCCGGCATTGACGCCGCTTGCGAGTGCCTTGCCGCTGAAGGTGAAGTCCTTCTCGGTGTAGCGAGAGTCGCTGATCTTCACGGTGTAGTCCTTGACGCTGTGCTCGGTGCCGTCATATACGACGCTGTCGCTGTTGCCGGTGATCTCGACCGTGATCTTGTCGGTTATCGGCGGATTCGGATGATAGGGGCGCTTCTCAACAGTAAGGGTGCCGAAAACAGTTTCTATGGTGTAGTTCTTTTCGAGAGTATTGTCTTTAAGCTTGTACTCAAAGGTGTTCTCGCTTGAGCCGACCTCGGTCTGGCTGCCGGTGTAAGTAATGTTAACGCCTTGGCCTTCAACGAAACCTTCGCCGGTTATGGTAGACTCATGCTTTGTAAGCGGAGTGCCGTCATAGGTCTTGCTTGCGCTGCCGGAGGTGATAATAACGGTGCGCGGATTGATGGTCAGGGTGCCTTCGGAAGCGGATGTTACATAGTAAAAATCATTGAGCACCTGATCTTTGAGGCTGTCTACAGGGATGAGTTCGTTATGCAGCATAAACCGCACAGGATACTCACCAGCATCCTTGCCTTCGCCGAGAGCGGAGATGTTGCCAAGCTGAGCAGCTATATCTGCATTACCGTCTGCGGCTACAATTGCCTTAAAGGTCTTGACCGTATGAGTATTGCCGTCGTAGGTAGCGCTGTCGCTGTTCGCAGTGAGAACAACATTCTTGTAGTAGTAGAAGTCGATAACGTTGCCGGTCGTTTTTATAGTTATTGTCTGCTCATCACCATTCTCTACTGTGTAGCCATCAAAGGTTTTGGGGGAAGCCGAGTAGGGCTGTCCAAAAGTAAGGTTGTCAACCGTTTTGGTATCCATCGGGTGCTCTGCATCGCCCATCCACCAGTAATTGATGGTGCAAGTCAGACCTTCAACAGGCTTCCACTCGCCAATGAGCGTTATGTTCGCGCCAGCAAAAGTGACGCCGGTGACTGCATCGCCTTCGCCGTTGATCTTCCAGCCGGAGAATTTGTAGCCATCAAGAGTGCCGGGATTTTTGAGGGGGCTTACTGTAGTGCCGTCAGGATAATAAGTATTATCAACGGGGCATGTGGGTGCATTTTCCGGTGCGTTTTTATATTCGTATATAATCTGATATGCCGGATTGATGATCAGCTTGCCATCGGTAGCTTTCGTTACGATGTACTTATCGCTGGTATCTTTAGCGCCTACGGTAGTACCGGTGAATGTGACATCGTAAGTGTCAGGCTGTGTTTCTGTTCTTGTTGCTGTCACGCCATTAAAAGTGATGTTAAGTTCAGTCTCTTTGGCTGTATCTTCGGTGCTGTATGCTTTGTAGCCGCTAACAGTTTTTGCAGTGTTATCAAATAGGTAGGTAGCGCTATTGGCAACGAGTTCAACATTCTTATAGTAGTAGAATGTGATCACGTTCTTTGATGCATCCGACACAACGGTAATGGTCTGGTTTTTGTCGGCATCGGTTCCGGCGAATGTGTAGCCGGTAAGATCGGGAGCAGTTGCTTCAACGCTATCGCCGACATTCTTTGTTCCCGTGTCGGCGTCTTTGACCGAAATATCGGTACCATTAAGCAGATATTTGACGGTGTAGGCTTTCCGCTCTGTGAACGTGCCGATAATGGTTATATCGTCGGCAGGCATTTCAACGCTGGTGACCGGTTCGCTATCATACTTCCAGCCGTTGAATATCCAGCCCTCGGGTGCGTTAATTTCAGGCATTGTGACCGTCTCGCCGGCCTTGTGCTGCTCGCTCGCGGGCACTGCAACACTGTCGGGGCAAGTGCCCTCGAACTTATAGGTGACATTATATTTCGGTGATTCGCCCTTTACGCCGGGGACGTTGAAGTAGCAAGTCTTATTCGTACCGCCGTCGTTGAATACAAGAGTCGTTACGCCGTTGGTGGGATGATAACCGTCAACGAAGTCCTTATCCGAGGTGTCGAGCTTAACGGTGTAAGTAAGAGTGTAGGTATAGGTCTTGACGCCATCCTTTTCGGATACCTCTCCGGTGGTCGGCGTCCAAGTGATGGTGTTGCCATTCACCTTTGCAGTTGCATCCTTGATTGATGACTCATCAAGCTGGATGTACTTACCCATCGGGTCGGTCACGGTAAAGCCGGAGCTAAGACCCTTTTCAATTGACTTATAAATCTCTTCAAAGGCTTCTTTCAGCGATTCGCTGCCATCACTTGCTTCATAAGCCAGACCAGCGGATGTTGCTATCTTGGTTTTGAGGAAATTGCTCACCGTTTCATTTGTACAATCAATTATTTCGTTTTGTGCACCATAGCAGACTGTATAGATACTGTTTGCACTACTCTTAAGCATAGTTGCCGCATTTACAGTCGCATTGTATGTTTCCTGATCGCAGCTATTACCAGTGCCTTCCGGCTGGTAACTAGAGGTCAAAATGTTCCAATTCTTCGTATTATTATAGAACGTAGGTTCGCCGTCAGTGAGCACAATAACGAACTTATTTTCCTTTGCTATGGACTTTACAGTGTTGTTGTTAAGCAAGTCTTTTGCCTTAGTTAATCCCTGTTCAAGATTCGTTCCGCCGCCTGCAGACAGATTGTCAAACCCACTTTTTACAGTTTGCCTGTTAGCCCCATTTGAGACATCAAGCCACGAAGTCTTATTTTTGTAGCCAAATTCAAAGGCATTTGCATAAGTGTCAAAATTCACAACAGCAAGATATCGGTCTGACCCACTTTTACCATAGCTGTCTATAAAACTCTTTGCCACATCTTTTGCATTTTTAAGACGGCCATCTTTCATTGAGCCTGAACTGTCAACCACGAGCACAACAGCAGATGCGCCGGGTGCAGTCGATGACGTCTTGGATTCGATCTTGAGGGTGATATTATACGTATCCTTTTGACCCTCGACCGGAGTTGCCGTCTTGCTGTATGTTACATCAGCACCCGTAGCACTTGTGTAGGGTTCGCCGACAGCGGTCATGCCGTTAACCTGCTTCCATGTTGTGCCGCTTTCGTCGTACTTACCGTAGACAACATCGGGCTCTGATGATGCATCCGCAAATGCCGAGAACGGCAGGAGCGTGAAGATCATGCAGATGCACATGAGAAGCGCAAGTCCGCGTTTTCTTACATTCATTATTTTTCCTCCTTTTAATTAAAAAAATCCACCGCCTGCGGCAGAGCACCACATATTGTACCGCCTGCCGCGAACGCATACCATTGCGTGGTTTTATTCTACTAAGAGTTAGCAAAAAAATCAATAGTAAATATGATTTTTAAGCGAAATTTTACATCCCGTGTCATTACATTGTTCGGACAGGTGTCGGTTTTTGGCGGTTTTTTGCGGTGATGTGTAATTTTGATTGTAGATTTTTTAATTCAACCCCTCGTCGGCAAAGCCGACTGCTCCCCTTGACAGGTGAGCCAATGGGGGGCGGTGCAAAAAAGCTGCCTCGTACTTATGCAGTGCGAGGCAGTTATGGTTTTTTTATGCAGTTTCCGGTCGGGATGGCGGAAATATGCGTATCCGTAGGTGCATCAATTCGCCATTGAGAACCGGGAGATCATGCAGGTGAATTCGGCGCGAGTTGCGCTGCCGGTCGGGTCGAGTATACCGCCGGTGCGGCCGTTTATGATGCCGTTTACATTCGCCCAGCGCATGGCCGGGACCGCATAGGCGCTGACGGAGGAGGCGTCGCGGAAGCTGTCGGCATATGACAGGGGTGCTTTGAGCGTGCCGCCGGATACGACCTTGTCGGCATAGCGGAACAGGAACGCCGCGAGCTGCTCGCGAGTTACGGTAGCAGAGCCTGCAAAGCGAGAGTCGGTGAAGCCGTTGGCGACGCCGGCGTTATACGCCCATGTGATCGCGTCGCGGCTCCATGCGGCGGTGTTGTCGGCAAATGGGCATTTCATGCCGCTGACCGAGGGCGAGCCTGCCATGCGGTAGAGCACCGTCACGACCTGCGCGCGCGTTACGATGGCGTTCGGCGAGAAGGTGTTTGCCGTCGTGCCGTTGACAAGGCCGTTTTCGTAGGCGTAGACAAGCTCGGGGCGGTACCACGCATCGTCGGCGACGTCGGTGAACGGCAGCGGCTCGTAAATGTCACCCGACTGCTTCGAGGTCATGTAGTCTGACGGGATGCTCAGCATCCAGGACATGCCCAGCTCACCGTAGTGCGCGCTCATGATGCCGACGATGTTGTAAAGAAGCGTGGCGGTCTCGTCCGGGCAGGCCGAGACGAGCTTCATGAGCATCTTGACCAGCGGCCGCACCATCTCCTTGACCTGCTGGGCGTTATACTCGGTGATGCCGGCCTCGCGCATCGTGTCGAGCAGGATATCCGCAACGACGGTCACGGCGCTGTCCTCGCCCTTCATCAGCGACGAGATCAGGCGCGCCATGTTATCCTTTGCATTCACGGCAAGGCTCTGCTTGACGGTCTCCCACTGGTCGGGATAGGTGCCGATCAGCGGCAGGACAAGCTCCTGAATATCGTCCTGCGCGGCATAGACCTCGGCACGGGTGGTGAACACCTTGGTGAAGAGCTTCTCGACGAATTTATCGAGGAACTCTCCCTGAGTCATCACATCTCCGCGGATGCTCGAAATGATCTTATCGGCAGTTGCGCCGGGGGTAACGGTGACGTATTTGAAGTCGTCGATGCGGTATTTTCCGGCGTTTTCAAAGGTCGAGAACACCTTGAGCATGTTCTCCTTGAGCTGCGCGTAGTTCGAGTCGAGCTTTGCCGACGGCATAACGTGGTCAACTCCGTAGCGCGCAAAGCCCATGCAGTCGGGCGCTACGCGGACGACGAGGTCGTTGTAGTTAATGACGTTGTGGATGTTTTCATATATTCTGCCGCTGACTTTGGATGCATCGGCTCCCATGGGCGCCTCAAAGGTGTAGATGTACATATCCTTCGGAGAGAGGGTCACGTTTTTGCCGACGGATGCGCCGGAGAGATACATGTCGTCAAGCAAACCGCCGAGCAGGTTTGCGCCTGCAGCTCCGCGGCTGTAGCCGGTGCACCAGATCTTGATCTTTCCGCTTATCTCGCTGTGCTTGGCAAGGTAAGTCTGTATAAAGGCAAGCGCCTTTTCGCGGCAGATAGCAAAGCCGGTGTGCTCGCCTTCAAGGCCGACGTTCAGGTCCCCTGCCCACTCGGCGTAGTAGCCGCAGCCGCGCAGGCCGACGGCAATGACGGTGTACTTCTCGCCGTTTACGCGGATCTCTTTGTTAGCGATGCCCACGCCGAAGGTGTTGCGGCCGGGGCGCGTGGTGAAGTCGGCATTCGCCTCGAAGTCCTCAAAACCGATCTGCTCGAAGAAATTCTCGAGATTTGCCGGGCCTTCTTTGTACCGCTCGGGGTCGGCGACGTTTCCGGCGGCAAGGCACATTGCCATGGTAACCGCGGCGAGATCCTGCCTGTACTTATACGCAGTTTCGGTAAAGTAACCGTCACTGTAGGTAAACGGACACGGGTGATCCGTCTCCATGTCGTCATGTCCCGCGTTGAACATGACGGTGCCTGTGATGGTATCGTAGCCGTTATCCGCCGCAAACACCGACATTGGCGCTATTGAGACGAGCAGCACGAGTACCAGCACGATGCTGAGTGCTCTTTTCATTTTTCTTCCTCCATTTTATATTTTTCTTCCTCTTTTTCTACAATTGCAAACATAAGCGTCAAAAGTCCCGCCTCCGGGAACGGGCAGAATATGCCGGGGTTCGTCATACTCATTAAGCCTATGCCTATGTAAGACAGCGCAAAAACGGCAATGCGCTTGCGTTTTCGCCCTATCCACAGCATTTTGAGCCGCGAGAAAAGCATCCAGCCGTAGGCCAGAACGCCGACAAGCCCCATCGAGCTTATGACCTGGATAACGGCATTATGATAGAACATAAGACTTCCGGGAACGTATGCCTTAAATATACCGACATCCTTCATGTTGGCTATGCCGATGCCGAATATGGGATGCGACAGGAAATTTTCAACGCCGAGCTTTATAAACTCAAGGCGCGTTTTGTCTCCGACGGCGGCGTTTTCAATACGCGCGGCGTAAAGCTGCGGCAAAAATGTGATCGCAAGCACGGCAATCACTACAATAGACACACCGAAAAGCCAATTGTAAAACCGGCGGTACTTTTTGTTCTTCATATAAATGTATGCAAGACACACCAGAAGCAAAAACGAGCCGAACAGAAGTCCGCTGCGCGAGCCGGTCATTATCATTGCAATGTACATAAGCACCGTGCCGATAAGATACAGGTTGCTGCGGCGCACAAGGATGCATATCATGGGTATGACCATGAGGAAAACGCTTGTGACAAAGTTGCGCTGCTTGAAAAACAGCACTCCGCCTTTCTCTATAAATTTATCCAGGTTCTGAATATAAAATCCAAGGACCACGACAACGAACAAAAGTCCTCCGGTGTACAGGATTCGGGCAACGCGCTCGACGCGGTCGTAGCCGCGCTCGTTCTCGAGCCGCGAGCGAGAGATCAGATAGAGCACAAGCTGACCGAGGCCGAGGCCGAGAGTGTAGTAAAGCCCAATAGGCTCAAAGTAATCATCTGCGGATATTACTCCTACACCTCCGATGATAAGCGCCGCCGAAACCGCAATATAAGGATAGGTGAGCTTGCCGATCACCATCCTTCGACGGTAATAAATGAGGTTAAACAAAAGCGCAAGCGCAAACGGCACTATCGCGTACCACATGTACTGCGTAAGCACGGAAAAATCCTTGTAGTACGACACTGAAGTCAGAAGCGTGAACATAACCGTCGGCAGGCTCGCAAGAAGATCGTCCGAAAATATCATGAACAAAACGCATAGGAACACATAAAAATACATGCATTCAAGCGCCGCATCGCAGAACACTGCGACAAATTCCGTCAGCAGCAGAAACGGCAGATAATACTTACTGTTCCAGACCGCTTCGGCAGCCGTCTGCCCTTTTTTGAATAGTTTTTTAAGCATGGATACCTCGCTGGTTTTCAAATATGCCGGCAAGCTTTGCGTAAAGCTCATCCGGCTTTACGGGCTTTATGATATAGCCCGAGAAATCGCTCAAAGCTCCGCCCTGCTCGTTTATGAACGCATCGGCCGTCATCGCGAGCACCGGCACTGTCGGCCCATATCGCTTCCCGGAGGCACGGATGCGCGAGACCGCCTCTATACCATTCATCTCCGGCATCTGGATATCCATAAGGATGCAGTCGTAATAATAATCGGGCTTTGAGGCGAAAAGCTCTGTCGCTTCCCTGCCGTTTTCGGCACAATCGACGACGGCTCCGTGCCTTTCGAGCAAGCGGCAAGTGATAGTTGTGTTGATGGCAACATCGTCAACGACCATTATCCTGCGCCCGTTAATCGCAGAGCAATCGACCGCCTCAATTTCTTTGACAGCGGCTTTGCCGAACGAATACGGGATATCGACATAAAACGTCGTACCCACGCCGAGTCTGCTGCGCACGGATATACTTCCTCCCTGGAGGTCGATCATGCTCTTGCATATTGCCATTCCGAGGCCGCTTCCGGCCGCTCTGCCGCCGTTTTCGCTCATTTCCTGCGTGTACGGCTCGAACAAATGGCCGATAAACTCCTCGCTTATGCCGACTCCGGTATCGGCGACCTCAAGGTGCAGGATAGCCGCTTTTTCATTCATCTGCTTCTGTGAGGCAAAAATCGTTACACTGCCGCCGGCTCTTGTAAACTTGTTTGCGTTGGACAAAAGGTTGTTGAGTATCTTCCGAAGCGATATCTCGTCGCCGATAACATCAGGACTTGTTACTGCGTCGGAATTTATAGTAAGCTTTATGCCTTTTGTGCTCATAGTTGCGCTGAACACGGAATAGACCTCGTCGAGTACCGACGAGATATTAAACGGCTTTGCGTTTATCTCGTACTTGCTGCTTTCGATCTTGCTCATGTCCATGATATTGTTCAGCAGGCTGAGCAGATACTGGGACGACTGGTCGATCTGATTGAGATAATCGCGCAGCTCGTCATCGCGGCCCTCGCCGACCATCTCGCGTGCAAGATATGTAAGCCCGGCTATGGAGTTCATGGGGGTGCGTATCTCGTGCGACATGTGCGACAAAAACTCGCCCTTTGCGCGGCTGGAGTCCTGCGCAAGCTCAACTGAATTGCGCAGAAGAAGCTGAGCGTCGATATCGCTTGTTATGTCCGTTGCAACACAGACATAGTGCGATTTCACACCGCCCGTTACGATCGGAGAAAACGCACATCGGAGCGTGATATCCCTGCCGTCGCCGGTTTTGAAAGGAATGTCGACCGTATATCCGCCGCTGCCGTCGGATTCTGAAAGTGCCTTTATTACCTCATCCGCGGTCTCTACATCAACGTTTTCTCTGAGTGTACGGACAGCGGAGCGACCGGTAAAATAGCTTGCCGGGAGCCCGAGCACCTTTTCTGTGTTTGCACTAACAAAGCAATATCTGCTCTCACCCTTGGGCTTTATTAAAATGACATTAGGGATAAACGCCGTCATGCTTGAGAAAAGATGCTCTCGCTCGGCCACCTGCTTATACAAAGCCGCGTTTTTGATGGCGATAGACGCTATTGCGGAAACCGTGCTCAAAAACGAGAAATCGGAATAGGTGTAGCCCACGCCCTTTTCCTTATCCGCAAGCAGCAGAAGTCCGACAACGCTGCCGCCGTCCTTGAGGGCGCATATGCAGGATATGCCGTAGCTTGCAAAAAGCTCGCGCTCGCTGCCCCACACTGATTTATACAGCGGATCGGTTTCAAATTCCTTAATTACTATATGATTTTTGCCTGAACCGTCGCCTTCAAAGTATTTTACGCACGGATGATCTGCGGCAATCGTAAACGCCGCAGGCTTGAGCGGCATAGCGCTGCACACGGGAACATATTTTCCGTTTTGAAGAAGGCATATGTAAAGCTGATCTACATGTATCTCATTTTTTATGACCTTGACGGTCTGACGCAGAATGCTGTCGATGTCAAGCGTTTTTGAAACGCTGTCGCTGTACTGCTTTATGCGGCTGCCCTGCCGCTCTTCATCCGAAAAAATGGAGTTGAGCAGCTTGCGGAATGAAGAGATAGCCGCATAAAGAATGATCGCCAGGAACAGGAACGCTTCGATCCCGGGATTTCCGAGGTGACCGCCGATCCTTCTGAACAACTCAACCGTTTTCTCGAAAAACAGTGCGGCAACGCCGACGCACATTACAGCCGACACGAGCATGAGTATGCTGCTTGAAATGACCGGCGTTGTATTGAACATTCTGCGCTTATAAAGCGAGCAGATAAACAGTATGGCAAAGGCAAGGCCGAACAGAGTGTCCCACGGGAAGGTGTTGCCCGGAAGTATCTGCACGATGTTGCCGATCGCCATCAGGAAGCAGCCTATGATAAGCTCGCTCACGCCCGGCGCTTTTTTGCCCTTCGTGTCAAGTATTCTGCGGAAAAGCTTTATGATGGAGCCGACGATGAGCATGAAAAACACCGTCGGAATACCGATCTTCCAGTCCATTGCGTAGGTAAACACGGCCATGCCGCTGCCGTCAACCGACACCGTCGGCGGCGCAAGGAAGAAGCCTGTTGCCGAAACGATGAGGATTATGACCGTGCCGGCAAACCATATAAGGCGCTCAAGCCCGTTTTTTACGTTAGCGAACTGATAAACGTAGTTATACACCAGAAAGGCTATGGAAAACAGCGCGAGCAGCGAAACATAATACCAGAACTCGTAGCTCGGGAAAACATGAAGGCGCATGAACACCGTTCCGCCCGTCCACAGCACGAGGTCGCCCAGCAGCACGAGCCATGCGCGCATTTCGCGGCTGCGCTCTGCCGCACAGAATGCCACGAACATCAGCGCAAAGCACAAAAACGCCGCAATATTTATGTATATGTATGATACATTCATATATCCGCCTCCGTATGCTGCTTTGGCTTTATTCCACCGAGCATGGCCTTGAGCCACAGCGGATCGGGGTTGATTCGGCTTATCCTTGTTCCCTGCTTTTGCTCAAAGCTTTCGATCGTTTTATATGGCAGTATGCTTATCTGAAGCGGCTCGATATTAAGGAGCTTTTTAAGATCCTTATAGTCGCTGTCAAAATACCTGAAATAGACCGAAAGATGCTCGGTGAGCACCTGCTTTGTGACAACGTCGTTTGCCCTCGCCTCCGGCGTTACCTCAAGGTAAATGTGCAGAAACGGCGTGTTGTCCTCATCGTACTCCTTTGCCGCTATCCAGTCGCCTATACCGAGCTTGGACATTCGTATGACCTCAGATATGGAGTTTTCGGTTATGCGCGTAAAGCCGGCTATATCTATGACCGTGGGTATGCGGTCAACATAGGTAAAGCGGGGAACGCCAGTCGCTTTATCAACCTCCGTGCATCTGTAAACATCGCCGATGCGATAGCGCATGAATGCGCCGCCGTGCAGAACGCTTATTACTATCTCGTACTTTGCGCCGGGGCAGACCTCGTCCATAAGGCAGGTCAGCGGCGTATACGCAGGGTCTGAAAGATTTCGGAGCATCTCGCTTTCGGGAATGAACTCATAAAAGCAGGAGTCCGGAAACAGCACCATGCCGCGCTGCTCCCATGTGTCGCAGCCGACGCAGGTCGACTCCGTGCCTGCCGCGACCTCAACAGGCGTTACGCCCCACGCGGCGGCAAGCTTATCCTTATAGCATTTACCGTCCGTTCCCGTGCAGGCAAAGCCCGTGATCTTAAAAAGATCGGAAGGCCTGATTTTTCTGTGCTCTTTGCGGCAATTGTATTTTGCCTTTATGTATCGCGCGGCAATGACCGGGGATATCTGCACTCCCCCACCGCCGCCCGAGGATATCTGTTTGTCAAAGTTTTCGGTTATGTAGTTTGCAACGCTGCCCATGGCAAAGAAATAGTCAATGCCGCCGTTAAAGGCCATTTTGAAGCCTTTTTTCATGCGCTGGCTGAAGCTGAGGTCGGAATACTCGTCGCTGTCGGGCAGCCACTCAAAGCGCATTTCCTCGTTCATAAGGCTCGGTATAAGCCCCGTTTCATACGGAAGCGGCGCGCCGCCGTAAAGAAATCTATGCCCCGGGCGAATGTTGAAGTCGGCCTTTCCGTGGCCGGATACGAGCATCGCCATGGCCATGATATTGTGCTTGTAAGAATCGAGCATGCTGCGCGTATACGGCGCTATTTTTATCGGGCGCAGTCCGCCCTCCCAGGTGGTTTCTATCCATATTACCGGCGCTTCGGGCAGCGTGTCCGGATCGCGGCGAAACAGCACATCGGCATAATCGGCATAGCCTGTCAGCGGCATGCTGTGCAGAAACTCTTCTATGCTCTCGGGCGCGGAATTTTTGTATATGTGCCGGCCGAGGTCGGATGCGCACCACGAGTTAATCTGCTCCTGCATGAGCCTGCGCTGGATGTACATATATTCTTTTATATTAAGCTCCAGGTAGCCGCAGTATTCGTTCCATAGCTGCTGCTTGCTGAACTTCCGCAGTTTCTGTTGAAATGTCATATCTTCATCCAAAAAACTATTTTTTAAAGATCTCTTTTATTCCGGCGGATGTGGGTATGAGAAACGGAACGCGTTTTTTATACTCATCGTATCCGCCGATGGAGCGTGGGAAAAACCACTTATCCTCTGCCGACGCAAGCAGAAGGTTGAGCGCACTGTACAGCGCGGCATCCGGCCACGGAAGGGCGAAAGCATAGTGCAGCGAAGCATAAAGCCCCGCAAAAAACAGCACTCCCGGATGGCGGCACAAAGCATAAAAGCCCTTGTCATACACCCGGCGTCCGCTATCCTGGCGCACATATGCGTCCTTCACCGAAAACGAGCCGAACAGCACATACAAAAGCACGAGCAGAAACGCACCCGAAACGGCGCACCACGCGGCATCGATGCCTGAATGATCAAGCCTCAGCGCAGTTGCTGCCGCAAGCAGCACAAATCCAATGGGAAAGCACAGGCGAAGCGCTCCTTTGTGCCACACAGCGTCGTTTACATCGCCCAGCAGCATAAGCAAAAACGCCGCCGCACCGATAAGCATTACAGGCATTCTATCATGCCCACAGCTGCTGCATACTCGCGCTCGACCTCGGCGCGGTATTGCAGCGCTTTTTCCGCATCGCCGCTGCGCAGCGGCTCGGTTATGAGCTTCATCGCCTCATACAGGCCGGTCATGCCGAGCATGCCGGAGCTGCCCTTTAGCGAATGCGCGGCGTGAAAGCCCTCAAGTGCATCGTGCGCATCCAGCGCGGACATGAGCTTTAAAAAGCTCTCGTCGGCGGCAAACATATCAAGCAGGCTGTGCAGAAGCTCCTCGTCTCCGGCTACGCGCTCGATCGCGCCGGCATAGTCATATCCGCGAGCGGCATATGCAAATCTAAGCTCAGCCATTTGCCGTCTCCTTATACTCAAATATCTCCGACGGGCGTCCGCCGGTCTTGCAGTCAAGTGTTATGTCAACCTCTCCGAGAGAGTGCATGTATTTAAGATATCTGCGCGAGGTGACCGTTGACAGGCCAAGCCCGTCGCTTATCTCGGTAAGCGGCATTTTTATGCCGACCCTTGAGCGCATGAAGCCGCGCACGGTTTCGAGCGTTGTTTTGTTTATCTTACCCGGATTCGGCACGCCGGCTACAGTCTGCTGATCGGTGTTGTAATTTCTGTGTGGGCAGAGCAGAATATCCACCTTATCCTGCGTCCAGACATGGGTGGTTTTTACAAGCTTCATTACCGTGTCAAAGCGCGCTATCGCCTTTTCAAGGCGCGCGGAGTTAAACGGCTTTAATATGTAGTCGCATATTCCGTAGCACATGGCAGAACGGATGACCTGATAATCGTCGGCCGAGGTTATCATGATCACCTGAATGTCAATATTAAACTTCCGCAGCTCGGCAAGAAACTCGATGCCGTTCATGCCGGGCATGAAATAGTCGAGCACCACAAGATCCGCACCGTCGGGCTTCTGCCGCAGATACTCAAGCGCATCGCCGCATCGGCGAAAGTCTCCCTCGAGCTTGAGCTGGGCAAATTTACCGAGCTGCTTTTCGAGGATGGAGCAGACCATAAGGTCATCCTCAACAATAATAGTTTTATACACAAAAACACCTCTGTCCGATATACAGCCGCTCAGCAGCCGATTTGTTTATTATTAATTTAAATATATTTATTTTACCAACTTTTTTTATCCGGGTCAACACAAACAGGATAAATAGTTATTAAATATCGGCAGCACCTAAGCCGCTCCCGGCCTTTTCCACTTGCAAGCAAATGCATATCGTGATACAATTAGCAAAAATCCATCGGAGGCTATGCCATGACAAACGAAGAAAAGATCGATCTGAAAAAAGAGATCGAGGAGCAGGACGGCTATGAATACAGCGACGAGCTGTTTTTCACCGGCGAGGGCGATCTGCTTGACACTGCCGAGGGCAGAGCCAAGTTCTGCCGCATAAACGAGACGACGGTTTTCAGAAAGAAAGACCCCACCGTTTGGAACAACTATATCTGGGTGTTCAACAATCAGGGCGTCGGAATGACGATAAAGCGCCAGAGCCACGTTGATCCGCAGCTTATGGAGTGCATCGACTTTGACGCGGACGGAAATCCCATCGGCAAGGCTTACGAGCCGACATGATGTAAACAGCAAAAAATCAGCTTCACCGATTTTCCGGTGAAGCTGATCTCATATTTTTATGGGCTGTATCGTTCGCCGCGCCTGACCGGCGCGGATCTTCTCTACGCGCTTTTCTTTCTTGCCGCCATTTTTGTAATTAAATACGTTATTCCGCTCAGAATAAACGCTGCGATCGCCGGGATGGAAACAACAGTAACGACAAACCATATGGGCAGCTCAAACGGGGTGAAAAATCTGCCGGCTCGTATAATCTCGGGAACAAACATCCACGCAAGGGTCAGAAGCTCAAAAGCAAGGAGCAGAACGAAATCGTATTTACCGCCCAGTCTGTTCGCGGCGACAAGCACCACCGTCCCGAGGACCGGCAGCACGAAAAGATGCCAAATTCCGAAAAAAGATGTAGGCGGAAGCATTACCCCCTCACCGAACTCTCGCGCCAAATAACTCACCCCACACAGACAGAAAAGAATAACGAATGCCCACCTGGGCGCTTTTTTCTGTTTTCCATAGTAAATACCTCCATTGTAATTAAAGTTAGGGCGTATTTGCTTGGGGATGAAAGAGTTATAACAGTATTCTGTTCAGTCTGTCGAAAAAGTCCAGCAACGGCTGGGCTTTTTCGTATTTAGATGGTAT
>ENA-ORSK01001832-ORSK01001832.1-human-gut-metagenome-genome-assembly--contig:-NODE-1832-length-15426-cov-3.943985_pt1 | contig 15426 bp, 15 predicted proteins | sample MGYA00242192_ERZ509159 | MGnify/ENA primary metagenome ERZ509159 (study PRJEB26280, sample SAMEA2338663) | human gut metagenome | biome: human gut; feature: human-associated habitat; material: faeces...
AAATAGCCCAAAATCAATGACCTTAACTGGTCTACTCTACGGGGTAGAGTTCAAATGCTTGGGCGAGGCAGTCAAGAGACTTTGACTATTTAAAGGCTTTCTTAATTTCGCTTGTCATGGCCTTGGCGATGGCGGCATGGTTTTCGGACGTGTAGTGAATCTCATCGGTACTTACCAAGGATGATTTCCGTAAGTTTCACAAAAAATGCCTCCTGAGTTTCCGAATTAAGGTGCTCTGACTCACGCATGCTCCGCGCGCCTGGTTTGACAGATAGCATTCGACTACAAAGCAATCCCGTATGGCTTTTTTCCCTTCCGCTACAAAACGTCGACCCACACTTTTCAATTGAATTTGTCAGTGAAAAAGCTCGACAAGAGTTACTTGCGCTTCTATGTTCCACTCGGAGCAAAGCCCTTGCACTTTTGGAACGAATTCCGTGACGCCCAAGAGGGAATCCTCAAGTGACGGTGCATCTGCGCTTGTATTTAGTGAAAACCGCTTTGACGACATGCTGCGCGCCTTTGGACGGGAAGCACCCGGCCGTTACGAAACATCTATGAGTCTGCGAAAGAAGCTTAGGTTGAAGGCTATCTACTCGGGAAAGCCCAAAGCGTCGTGCTAGGCAAAATGAAAAATATTACCACTACACCCCTTGAGCATCAGGAGGTGTAGCGTTTTCTAGGTGACAAACTCGGGAAAGCGGCGGGGTGTTGGGAGATATCCTTTCTCGTATTTCTTCTTTCTGTGGACTTAAACATCAGCCCGTCAAGCGCCGGATAACGGCATACCACGTGGGAGTGCGGACAAAATCTTGGACTTTTTTCATAAGAGGCTATGAGCCCTCCTCAATTCCGTGGGCTCAATCAACCGAGGAAGATTCTAATTCTTAACTGTAGGGCCCACGCCGAAAACCGACGTCCAATCCAGTGAATCAAAACCAGTGCGGTATGAAGACATGTGCCCGGGCAAAAAACGCGAATCCTAATCCATCGTTATCAGAAGATCATACTTGTCGCGGCAAATCCGTAAGACTGTATTCAGCGGCTTTGCGATTCCTTCGTTTTCCGGATTAGAAATCACGGTAACTTTCTCGGGAGCCAGCGCAGCAATCCGCTCGGCAACCGCTTTGCCGTTTTGGTTGTCGACAACGTAAAGGCGGTCGACTGCATTCAGGTAACTTGCGACATTGTCGGGAACATCGTAATCCGGGTTGTACAAAATAACGCTCCCGGCGAGCGAGTGGCGGTACGTTGAGTTCATCGTTTAAAGCGCTTATGAGCGAGGAAAGACAAGGAAGGAAGGGGCGTTTTCCAAAACGTTTTCCGACTGATAAGAAAAGCACTCAGCAAGAACACAGCGTAAAGAATAGATCCCGTGAATCCGCCGACACCGAGCGAAAGCCCAATAAAGGCAACGCTAGCGAGCACTTCGGTTGCGAAAACCGGCATCACGTTCACATCAAGTCGAGCGGCAAGACGCTTTTCTAAAAACCAGGAACGCACGGCAAGGGAGGCCGGCATCGCCAACACGGCAAGTGCCAAGTTATGAAGTACCGGGATTGAAATCACGAGAAACACCGTGCTGACAAGCAATGCGGCAGTATTGCCGATTAAAAAGTCTTTTTCCCGGCGCAGAACCTTCAGATACGTTCCCGTCAGGAGACTCACTGAACTTTCAAACAAACACACGGGAAGGACAAGCGGCAGATACCCCAAGGAGTCCGCATAAGCCGGAAGCCAAAGCGCCACAAGTCGAGATGCCGGATAGGCAAAGAGAAAAGAAACAAGCAAAACCCACGTCAGCGTGATGCGGCTCGGAAAATAAAGCGTCCGAAAGCGTTCATGCTCTTCTCTTCGTAAAGCCGGCAAAAGCGCCAAGGATGCCGCATTAACAAAAACAAAAAGAATCGAGACCACGGAAAGCAAAAGAGAAATCTTCCCGAATACGGCAATGCCCCACGCACGCTCAATCCCGAGGCGAATAATGCCGAGAATCAGAATCGAGGCAACATTGGCAAGCATGAGTTTAATGCCGACACGAATACACTCAGCGGACTCTCGGAAAACAGCACGAGCCGTTTCGGGACGCGCTAAAACCAAATCTCGGCAGAACCAAAGAGCACCGATGAGCGTTGCGCCCTGCGCCGTTAGATACGCCACAATGAAAAAGCGAAAGTCTCGTGCACCGAAAAAGAGCACTGAAAGAACGCAAACGAGATAAACCAGACGCTCGAGCAAAACGAGGAAGGCATAAACCTTAATACGGTTGGCTGCTTGCAAGATAAAGCGTAAAAACGTGTTCGCAAGAACTAAAACAGCGCCGACCGCCGTGGACAGCAAAACAAAAAGCCGCGCTCCCTGACCGAAATACAGCCAGGATGCCAAGGCAAATAGACCCCAAATCGCTATTTCAAAGGAAAGAAAAGCATGAATTTGTCCGGAAAACCTCGGACGAGAAAGGGATTCCCAAGTCTTTCCCGCGTACCTGAGGATAATGCCGTCGGCCCAGCCGAAGTGGAAGAATCCAACGTACCCGATGAAAAACAAAAAGAGTTGAAAGTAGCCGTACTCTTCGACTCCGATGACCTTGGGAACAAGCAAAATGACGGCAACGCCGACAAGAAACGACGTTAAGTTTGCCGCCATGGAATAGGAGACATTCCGGGCCAAAGTACTCGCATTGTTCTTCGGAGGCAAAAACATAGGTTAGGAAAATAGCTTATACGAAAGCAATATTTTAAATCAGCGAGGAGACAAAGACTGCCTTTTTCGCCCATCGGACACAAGCGTAATAAAACCCGTTAATCAGAACGGAAAAGCGCATGAGACAGAGCACGTGCCCCGCATAGCCGAAGTCATACAAATACGAGCGATACGCCGTGTAGTAGTTTCCGCCCAAATACACACCCGGTCGAAACTCAAGATGCGGACTATATAGCGGGATGTCCAGCAAACCGAGTTTTGTCAGTTGCGAATTGATTCCGTAGAAGGTTTCTTGGCCGAATATATCTCCGCCGCCGGATAACGGTGTCTGAAGGAAGTGCTCTAAAAGCGGGACTGGACCTGCTAAATAGATTTGAACGTGCGTCCAAACCGCTCTCATATCAAAGACCCCAGAACGACGGCCTGAAAGGTACAGGAGTGCAAAAAGACCACAGCGGCCGTGATACCCAAGCCGTTTTTTAGTAGTAATTTCAAGGAGATACGGATGCGAGTGCCGTTATATAGGTAGTTAAAAAAGCCGTAAAGTCCGAGTCCCCCAACAAGAAAAGCCACCAGTTCCCCGCGTCCGCCGTCGGTCGCAATCAAGCACAATACCAAAAAAAGATTAACAAAAACTCCCTTATCAACCGAAAAAGACTGGCGAACGGCACAATTGCGTGTATAGATATAAAGAAGGAACCACCCGCCGATTAAAAAGACATTTTTACTTGATTGAGAAGGAATAGTTCTTTAAGAGTCGCTACCTCCGGATGTGCAATAAGGAAATATCGCATCATAGGGATTGCCGAAACGTAAGTAACAGCCGGATCAACATGTTGCAAAATGCGGACATATGTCAAGAGGGTCAATGCAATCAAAGCGAGTAAAAGCATAACCGACAACAGCAAAACTCAGGGCTTAAAAACAACGACGGAAAGTGCCACGTCGGGCATAACCTTTTCTTCTTTTCCAACGGCGATTTCTTTAATGGCATAAGCCGGAACGAGAAAAAGCAACGGCCCGAGAATCATGACAAACAGAGTTTGTGAGTGGTATGTAAAAGTAAACGAAAAGTACGAAACAACCGTCGTTCCGACACAAATCGTGTAGCCCGAAATAAGGAGCATCGTCGAGCAAGCCAAGTCCCTTCCAAAGAGAACAAAAGCAATACCCTACATCGTGAAAAAAGCGATTAACAACACCCCGATTAACACCCTTTGTGTCCTATATGTTATTCACTTGCATCCGAAGAATTCGAATGTCGCGCCCATAGAAGAAACCCTAAAGCCAGCCCGGCAGAACACCAAAAGTAGTAGTACCACAGTCCTTGAGAAAAAGCCGCAAGAAACGAGCCGGCGCATGAGATAAAAAGCGTTATGCCGATTCCTCGAAAAGTCTCTTTAACCTTAAAGAGACAAATAAACAAAGACAAGCCCAACAGTAGAATCGGAACAAAAAGCACAGTAAACCCTAATAAACCTCGACACGCAAGCACCCCGGATATTGAAAGTGAAGATCCGTTCACACCACTTTGAAAAAGTCCGTTTGTATAGGTATAAGCCATGCGTTGGCGGCTTTCTTGGGTTAAGGTATCCGGGCTTTCGAGCATTTTTCGAATCTGTGCAACAGAAGCCAGTGTATCTCCGGCACCGGTAATCGGGTAATCTTTAAAGACTTTAAATTTTAACTGAAAATCCTGAAGTCTTGAGGGGGTACTCCGTGATTCTGCATCGACAGAACTCTTAACTGTGTTTTCAAGGAGGACAGACTCGCTGATGGTTTTTTCCAATCGTTCAGTCGCAGAGGCCTCCGTTTGATTGTGAGCCCATTGTCTCCTTGAACCAGCTAGCGTTCCCCCCTGCACAATCGCAGAAGCCTCCGTTTGATTGTGAGCCCATTGTCCCCTCTCCTGAGGACCACACGTAGATGTAATCAAGAATCCGATTAGCGCAGTTACAACAAGAATTCCGACGACTCGCCAATTTTCACGTGTGCGAAAAAGGATTGCAAACAAAAAATACAAGCCTACAAGTGCTGCTATAAGAACGACCGACGTTCTGGCATACGTCATAAACCAGATACTAAAGAGTGCTGAAAAGGAAACAAAAGGAACTACGGCCTTTTTAAGGAATAAGGCTTCACCTCTAAAAAAGTACGAAACCAAAAACGGAACAGAAAAAGCAAGCCAAATGGCAAAGTAGGCCGGTTCTGTCCAGGTCCCCCGAACTTGATTAGGCGAAACAAGCGGCGGGTACCATCCTAAAAAGGAAGATGGCTCGTAAAGGCTTGAATTTATTGTCTTAAGCACAGCTGTTGCCCCCCCCCAGCCAAATAGGTGTAGAACCTCACAGGCAACGTAAGGCGTTAAAAGTGCCATACTCCACAGAACGGCCTTTCTTACGGTTTTAAAGGTCCCTAAAAAATCCTTGCGCGAAAGAAATGCAATCCAGGCCACCAAACCGAAAGCAAATACGATTTCACGCACGGAATTTAGCGTATCACGCATGAGCACGATGCTCCCGTAAAGAACGGCATCGCTTGTAATTCCGAGAGTGACGAGCCACCCTTTTAAAAGTCGAATCTTCGGTGTTTCCCCGAAGATTGCTACATCAAAAGATCCTGTCGTGGAATACTCAACAATCGAATGAAGCGAGATTCCGGCGCAAAGCAAAACGTAAATTATTGCAATGCCGGAAACAGGGAGAAGATACCGTTTAACTGCTTTTTCTTGAAAACAGACCACGACAGCGAGTGCAAACCCAACGAGAAGCGGCACCGAAGAAATCTGTCCGTAAAACGAAAAAGTGCTTAGCAGCGACTTTTGGTAAAAAAGAATGGTCTGTATTGGGAAAAGCAAAATAACGAGAAACAAAATACTTCGTTGCGACGCATAAAGTTTTTCTATAGACATATTTTCGATTATTTTCATAGATAAATCAAACTCAAAGAAATTTTGGAAAATTATCATTCGCTTAAGATGAATCTATACATGCTTATATAACGAATTTATACGTAGAAAAACGACAAAAATCGGCAGTAGAATAACCTCTTCTCAATGCTAATAAACTTCGAGCTAAAAAATTATTTCCAGGAAGTATAAATAAGCTTTCTCTTATCAAATGCTACTTGACCACCTTCCAGAATGTCAACAATTTTTTTATGCGTCTCATTAGAATCAATGTTTCCCTGATAAACGTGAATCAATTTTTCCTGATACTCGAGAGCCAAAACTCTCTCAGAATCTCCTAAAACTGGAATGTTTGCATTGTGAGTAGCAAATATTAATTGCATATGAGGTTTCCTTCTGACAATAGCTTTAATAACTTCGTCATAAATCACTTTATTATCTAAGTCGTCTTCCGGCTGGTCAACAAGAAGAACGTCGTTATAGTCCTGCGTCACGATAAACAAAATAAGTGCGGACGCTCTTTGTCCGATTGAATGACGACATAACAATTTCCCATGGTAGTAGATCTCGACTTTATTCTCTACCTGTTTAGCTAATAAGTCTTTGAACTGATTATAAAGTTTCTCGTCAAACTTTACATACTCCTGAGGCGTAAGAATTGATTTTAATACATTACCTTCGTGCACAATCCAGTCTTCGACAATTGCAACATAGTCAATAAAAGCATCACAAATAGTTTGATATTTATTATCTGAAATACCAGTTCCCTTGAAATCATTTTTAATCGATGTTTTGAATGCCTCTCGATTGCCCTTAAATTCAATAGCTATTCGCAGTTCAGACTGGATATTATTAATACGCTTAATTTCAAGCTCATAATTATGAAATGTCTTCAGTAACGCCTCGGTTCTCTCCCGATTTGCTTTTTTAAAAGCAGCCTCTAGTAAAGCTCTAGAGGAGGCCTTTTCTGAAAGATGTTTTATTTTCTCCTGGACTTTTTGTAGTTCCGCCCCCATCTTAATAAAGCCGTCAAGGTCTAAAGTCTCATCATTAATCTCTCTTTTGATTTTCGCAAACTCGTCTGCGAAACTTCTCTCTCGTTCTATTAGATGAGATTTTAGATTCTCGAGTTCTGTTTGTTGCTTTTCAACTACAGCAAGACAGGATTCTATTTGATAAAGCTGATTATCAATAGAGGCCAATACACCAGCAACATCATTGAAGATTTCTTGGTTAAAGACGCTACTATACCCTTCCAAAACATTAGAAACTATTGAATTTCTAGAATAAACACTCTTAATTTCATGTAGAACAGTGTCTACTCTTTTCTTAATTAATTCTAGTTTTGTTATATCTTTGGTGTATTCACTCTGTTTGTGAAGCTTAGTAGCGACACCTTTTTCTTCATAAATCGAGAGCTTGTGTTTTAATTCGGCTCGACTCTTCTCGGCTTCGTCTTTTAGCTTAGGAATTTTGCGCAAGTCTAGCAATAAATCAACTGATTCCACCAATTCCTTCACTGTCCTGTTCAAATCGGAAGATTTCTCTATATGCCCATTAAGTATTTTTTCTAATAATAGAGTCTCATGATTTGTACTACTTGAAAGTTCTTTCTGACCAAAATATTGAATCCCATCAAACAATCTTATTGGATCCATGTCTAAATCACGCCCATTTTCATCCAAAATTGTTGTTCGTTCTCCCAGTATTCGACTAAGAGAATACTGTTTTCCGTGTTTGTTAACGACATTTAATGTAACCTTACCGCCAGACTCCAAAATGTTTTTAACGAGATTGTCTTTGTACTCCTTATCCGTTTGTGCGGGAAACCCTAAGACATACCGAATTGCCTCGAGAATCGAGGACTTTCCACTTCCTCTTATGCCGATAATAGTATTTAAAGCTGAAGAAAATCGTATTGTTTGGCAATCGAATTTTCCACCTTGAAATGAAATTGATTCAATAAATCCGTGTTTATTCTCCAGAATTGTTCCGCTTACCCTTTCTTTGTAATCTAGTAAAGAGAATTTAACTGCTGCATAAGAGAGCTCACCAATTTTTATATATGTTGATTTTTTCCCCTTCCCTATGTCATTGATTGACTTGGGATCAGAGCCCTCCACAACTGCTGGCAAATAACCAAATTGCTCTTTAAATTGATTGAGATTATCTTTTGTGGTTGCTTTCTGTAATGCAAGCACGTGATTCTTAAAGGAAGGAATTCGAGACAAAGTCCTAAGCAACCCCCCGTTACACTCATGAAACAGACCACAATCCTGATCGACATGGGCAAAAACCACAAAATAATCGCGTCCGTATTGATCTAATCTTTCGAACGTATTCTTTAAGTCATTATTACTTTTTTCATTGCTATTCTCAGGATTCAGAATCCCTTCGAAAGAAGCCGTCAAGAATGGTTGAATCTGATTATCATCCTTCTCCAGCCATTCTTCCGGATTGAAAACAATGAGAGTGTGAATGCCGTTTGCTCCTTCTTTGACAGTTAATTCCACCCCAGGCAAGAGGAGTATGTTTTGTTTTCGTGCTGCCTTACGAAGTGCCCTGTATTCATCTTGATCAAACTTATTGTGATTCGTAATGACTCCAACACCTATATTGTTTTTTTTGAGTGCAGAGACATATTCTCTTACGAACGTGTCTGAAGCACCCGAGTAACGGAATTCTTTGTCTTTCACGGTGTGTAAGTGGAAATCCGCGCGAACATATTGCAACCCTGCTTCAAACACTCCATCCTCCTAGCTTCAGTATCGCCCAAACGCCTGATATCGCACATCCATAATCCAAGCGTCCGAACCTAACACAAGACTTGAGTCTTCCTCTACGAAAAATCGGGCGTAATAAAAGATATTTTTTGCTTTAATTCTGAATTTGACCCAGTAAGCACGTGGGGCATCCTACGTACTTACTGGTCCAAATTCAGATTTTATATAGTTCGACTGATTGGGAAAGTTCTAATCAATATTCCCCTTAAACTCCTGAAGATTTTTAAATCCTTATTTGACACAGTCGAAGGAATGTCCGCTTTTTAAATTTTACACAATACGCGAACCAAGCCTTTTCCTTCGTCTGTACATACTATTAGTTTCTTTGCAAATATGCATACTAACAACTCAAAATCAACTCATCATGCCCCCGGGGCCAATGTCCTTCATGTAAGGCCTAATAAGAACCTTCAAAAGTAACATAAGCGTAGATCCATGAATTCGAAATTGATTTCGAACAATTTCAACTAATTTGTAGAGAAATGAATCCTCTTTCATTCGAAGATAGGAGTCAATAACCTCTCTATCCGATTGATTAATTTCATTCTCATATAGTTTCATGAACTTCTTTACCGCCTTGTAAACCCCCGAAGGCACAACAGGACAGGTTCTGTTTATAACCAAAGTCGAGACAGAATCCATTCTCATCCGCAACCTTCCGGTCACTGCCTCAGAATGTCTACGATACAACATTAAAACCTTCGGCATATAGGACAAACGCCCTATTGTCAAGGCAACGAGTGCAAGCGCATGGTCATGCATCCATACGTCCCCTTCCCAACGCAAAAGGTACTCTTTCACCTGTTTGTTAAACATTGTTGCGCAACCTTGGATGCCTCCGCCATTCAAAAACAAAAAATCACTTAAGTGTTTAGGATGGTCTCTCAACACGGTACCGTCAATTCCACGATTTTGAATCCAGACATAGGCTTCCGAACAAACAACCTGTGGAACTTCTGGATCTTGTTCGTGTAAAACTTCAAGCATCATCGAAACTTTGTTGTCAAACCAGATGTCATCCTGGTCGCAGAACATCACAGCATCAGCATCGGAAAACTTCAAAAGATGCATGAAATTTTTTCCCGCGCCGCCGCAACGGACCCCATCATCAATGAGCGTTACACGGGAATCTACCCGAGCAATCTCGCGAATGATGTCGCACGTTTTATCCGTACTCCCGTCATCGTGCACAATCACACGAATACTCACGTGCGTCTGAAATAGTAGTGACAGAAGTTGTGCGCGAATGTACTTTTCGCCGTTATACGTTGCAACGAGAATGTCAACGGTTTGGCTTGCAATTGCTCCGTTGTCTTTCATGCGACCACCTCGAAAACCCCGTTCGCCGCAAAAAGACATGTTAAATCAAGCACCCCCCCTATGATCATAAGTTTCATGCGTTTCCTCACTTCTTTTAGTGCATCGACTGTAGCTTCCAAATATCCGTACTTCCACTTTAAATCCGGCTCAAGGTACGCGCCCTCGGCCCACTCATTCCAAGCATTAATAAAAATTATTTTATCGTCTAAAGACTTATTTTCAAGCGTTTCAATACTGACGTCCGTCAGCCACCTCTTGTAAAGCTCAGGTGTTGCCCCATCCAAAACTAAAGCACGGTTGGCACGACGGGCTGTATTGTCATACATTGGGGTGACAGCTCGAAAAAGCTTTCTCGGAGAATTACAAAAATAGTCTTGCCCGCGAACAAATCGAGGATAGTCGTAAATTATGCCTTCCCAAGCCTTGCAAATAAAATCTTTGTCCTGCGATATATCATGCATATTAGCCAGTTGGGCTCCTGGTGAAAACTCACTCATCGCATCAAAACCACGGGCAATATAATCAGTGCTATATTGCTTTGCGAGCCCGATGGAAGCAATTATGTAAAGATTTTCACCGAGGGTCTCTTTGACAGCGCGACGCCAGTAGCCAAGTGTCTTTTCAATAGCAGGAATATTATCAGGGCGATAGATGGTAAGAATCGGACGCCCAGCAATTCGTATATAGTTTTTCTTCCCTAAATACGGTAGTACGGAATGAATAAAACGTCGATAGCTTTCTTCCGTTTTACTCTGCGCAATTAGGGTTGTATTACTCGAACCTGACCATTGACGAGTCCAATCCTCATTACACCAACACAAAGAAAACGGAAAATCGATGCTTTCATCATAGACAAAGTTATCTAATGGCACATCAAGTAATCGTTCACCGTCAAACCAATAATAATAAAAACAGAATCCATAAAATCGAGCCAGATCAATCTGACGGTGAATATTACTCTGAAGTCTCAAATCATAAAATCCCAACTCACCGGGAAGACGAGGTTGATATTGCCCAATGTACTGTGCCGATGCTTTCGTTGTATTTGTCCACTCAGTCGCCCCCTTTCCCCACCACTTCTCGTTATGGGGATCGGGATAGTACTGCGGAAGATAAAACGCGATAATTTTAGGATCGTCCGGGCTCAGAGCAATCCGAGGTTTGGTCGGATATGCAATGGAAACAGCATTGGTCAGGTCTTGGACATCAAAACGTTCTTTCGCGAAACGCTGGAAAACTTGACTATCCTTTACACCTCTCTTGTAGCCTCTTACTCGAGACTTAACAAAATAAAAGAACGATTCTTTCAATTTTTGAGGTATAAAGGGGATGTCCCAATAAATCTTGACAATTTTTTTTCAAAACAATTCATCTTTTAATACGTTTAAAATCTCTGACAATTAATTGGAACCACATCCAATCGTCATATATAGAATAATTTAGTTTCTTATTACAAACATACAAAAGTTTTATCAGAGATCAACCTTCCGTGACCTCATTAGAGCGATTTAGAAACACACTTATAAGAGGTGTAAATCGGTTTAAATAGCAAAACAAATAGTGTGAACGGGAGAGCTAATACACTATTAAACGATCCTTTTCCTGGAAGACTTTGCAATTCGGAATATAAAACTTTTTGAACACCAAAAGGACCATTAAAATTAAATAACAAAAGAGCAGCGTTAAATTTCAGTCTTCCACAATATTTTGCGAGTAACTCTTTTACCTCTAAAGAATAGTCCTTGTTTTCACAAGACATTTCTCGAATTATGTAAATCATGGATTCAATCTTGTTTCTGTCATTCTTTTTCTTCGTTATAGAGTTCTCTCTTATATAGTAATCGTAGAATGCATCTTCAGCCACACAGAGATTCCGCGCAACACGCGCCACACAAAAGCTCCACAAAACATCCTCAAAAATGAGTCCCTCTGTAAATTTAAGCTTATTTCTCTTGACAAAATCAGTACGGAACAACTTATTCCAGGCACTGACATTCCAATCGTGTCGTAAAAAAGATAAGAGTGGAATTTCGTGACTAATTTCAATTTTTGTCGGAAATATGTGGATAGACTTTCCACCAACGAGATGCGCGTTTCCGACACTGAAGTCCGCCTGCGTTTTGGAAATTGCCAAGATGTGTTTCTCAATACAATCAGGACTAATAGTGTCATCAGAATCTAGAAAAAAAAGATAATCTCCCGAGGCGCAATTCAATCCCGTATTGCGTGCGGCTGAGAGTCCTCGATTCTTTTCATGATGAAGAATTTTAAAGTTTTTCCCTTTCAAATCGGAAAATCTTAATACCTCCTCAACAACCTTCATACTCCTGTCTGTGCCACAATCATCTACGACGATACATTCTATCTTTGAATATGTTTGATTTATCACGGAACGCAATGACGCTTCAACGTATTTTTCAACGTTATAAACAGGCAGGATAACACTGACAAGAAGCATCTGAAATTCCCAAAATATTTAGGCAATCTAATTGGTGCAATAACACTTGAACCGCCATTTTATCTCACTTTCGCCACACCATACAATTAATAATGGGAGTATAACTCTGAATAATCTTTAGAACCTTGCTACTGACATTTTCGTCCATGTATGCGGCAACCGGCGAAGCACCAATTCCTTTCTGTTGCATCCGTACAGCAAGTTCAATGGCTTGTCTGAGCGACCTTTCTGCAATCGATCCGATCACGAAGGCTCCACTATCGACCGCTTCCGGCCTTTCTGTCGACGTACGAATTGAGACCGCCGGAAAGCCGTGAAACGCAGCTTCCTCCGGTAACGTCCCGCTATCGGAAATGACACAGAGGGCTTCCTTTTGCAACTTGTTGTAGTCAAAAAAACCTAACGGCTTATGCCGGATAACATTGGGGCGAAAGTGAACTCCCCGTTTCTCAATAAATTTCTGGGATCGAGGATGGCATGAATACAGCACGGGCAACCGATAAGCATCTGCAACGGCGTTTATCGCATCCACAAGGCTATAAAAGTTTCTCTCGTTGTCAATGTTTTCTTCCCGGTGTGCAGAAAGCAGAAAATACTTGCCGGACTCAAGATTAAGTTCCGAGAGGATTGTGCTATTTTGGATTTTATCGGCGGATTGCCTGAGAACTTCCGCCATCGGCGATCCGATAACGAACGTATACTCGGGCCTCACTCCGGAATCTAAGATATACCGCCGGGCGTGCTCCGAGTAACACAAATTCACATCGCTTGTTACATCGACAATTCGACGGATTACTTCTTCAGGTAGGTTTTCATCCTTACAACGATTTCCGGCTTCCATATGAAAAACCGGAATTTTCAAGCGTTTAGCAGCAATCACACAAAGGCAGGAATTAGTGTCCCCGAGAACAAGGACGGCATCCGGGTGCGTTTTTTCCATCAAGGCATAGGATTTGGCAATGACATTTCCCATCGTTTCGCCTAAATTACCGCCGACAACTCCTAGGTAGTAATCCGGCTTGCGAAGTTTCAACTCATCGAAAAAAATCTTATTGAGTTCGTAGTCGTAGTTCTGCCCTGTATGAACGAGGATTGTCTCGAAAAAGGTATCTGCGCTTTTGATAACGGCAGAAAGCTTAATAATTTCTGGGCGCGTTCCGACAATAATCATCAGGCGAAGTTTCTCAGTATTCATGCAAACGCCTCCGCATAATTCGGGTACAGATTTCGATGGGCGCATACCCACCGATACATATCTTCGATTTGTTCCGGATAGTCCTTAACCGATAAAGAACAAGAAAAATTTGTTCTAATGAGGCTTTTGTCCAAATTAACCTTATCGTCCGGAATGACCTTTACGGAACTACCCTGGAAAGAGCGATTAAACAAACCAAGTAAATCGCACTTTGAAATACTATGAGAAGGTACAAGATTAATTAAGCCTTTCGCTTTCCGTTCAGCCGCAAGGAGCATCAATCGCGCAAGTTCCGTTGTCGCCAATCCCGTCCACATGGCTCGCGTGTATCCGTGAACTGTCCCTCTTTGCTTCATGAACCAATTAAAAAGTCCGATACCATTTACATTGATATCCGGACCGACAATCGAGCAACGGATTGTCAGATTCTTTTCATCAACCAACTCTCCAAGCGCCTTGGTGCGGTCATAAAAAGTCGTTCCATCCGGGATTGATTTTTCCGTATACGGTCCGGTATTACCTTTAAAAACGCAGTCCGTACTCATGTGAAAGACTCGCGTTTTGCTCTCTGTTGTCAAACGTGCCAAAAGATGTGGCAGATACGCATTAAGAAACACCGCTTGATCTTTATTTTCTTCAGCAGCACGATTGAGAATCCCGATTGCATTGATAACTACGTCGTAGTCACCCTGGGAAACAACCTGAGCAAGCAACTGCGTATCCGTTACATCCCCCGTAATGCTTTCAACGAAATTAACGGGACGTCGGCTAAAACCGACCACCTGTTGTCTGTGTTCTTTCAAGTAAAGGGAAATGACGTGACCTGCCATCCCGGAGCATCCCAAGACAAGGAATTTCATTGTGCTTCAACCCTATCGCCCTTGAGCATTTTTTGAACATATTCGGCTGTTTGAATCTTTCGAATTGTTCCTTCCAGATCCAGGCGATTCGTGTTATGACTTGTGTACGCCTCATCGGCCATCGTCCGAACCTCACCTTTGACGAAAAACTTATCGTAATTCAAATCCCGCGTGTCTGCATGAACGCGGAAGTATTTTCCCATGTCCTGCGCGCGCAGTCTCTCCTCACGCGTCATCAACGTTTCAAAAAGTTTTTCACCATGGCGAGTTCCGATGACATTGATTCCCGTATCTCCGAAAAGTGTTTGAACAGCCCTAGCTAATGTGCCGATAGTCGAAGCATCGGCTTTCTGAATAAATAAATCTCCAGGATTAGCATGATTAAATGCAAATTCCACGAGTTCTACAGCCTCATCTAAATTCATCAGGAAGCGAGTCATCGCCGGGTCAGTCACGGTAATCGGTTTTCCGGCACGAATCTGGTCGATAAAAAGCGGAATAACACTTCCACGGCTACACATCACATTACCGTAACGCGTACAGCAGATTGTCGTTCGACCTGCGCCGTTACGAGCGTTGGCATAGATGATTTTTTCCATCATAGCCTTGGAGGTTCCCATGGCATTAATCGGGTATGCCGCTTTATCCGTTGAAAGACACACAACCCTTTCAACTCCGGCATCAATAGCCGCATGAAGGACGTTATCCGTCCCTATGACATTGGTTTTAACATCCTGCATCGGAAAAAATTCACAGGACGGAACTTGCTTTAACGCCGCTGCATGAAAAATGAAATTCACGCCATGCATGGCATCGCGCACGGACTGAATCTCTCGAACATCACCGATGTGAAACTTCACCTTTCCGGCAAGTGACGGATAGTCGGCCTGCAAAACGTGTCTCATGTCGTCTTGTTTTTTTTCGTCACGAGAAAAAATACGGATTTCTCCGATGTCGGTACGAAGGAAACGATTCAAAACTGCATTGCCGAAGGAACCTGTTCCACCAGTAATCATAAGGGTTTTACCTGCAAAAATGCTCATAATGATTTATTTTTAAATATTTTACTTTTTAGTCTCTCCTAAATATATCTCTAGTATAAACTTTCGCTTCCACATCATTCAAACAGTCGTCAAAGCGGTTAGCTATAATAGCCTTGCTTTGCGCTTTGAATGCATCAAGATTATTAACCACCTTGC
>ENA-ORSK01001833-ORSK01001833.1-human-gut-metagenome-genome-assembly--contig:-NODE-1833-length-15423-cov-2.866281_pt1 | contig 15423 bp, 21 predicted proteins | sample MGYA00242192_ERZ509159 | MGnify/ENA primary metagenome ERZ509159 (study PRJEB26280, sample SAMEA2338663) | human gut metagenome | biome: human gut; feature: human-associated habitat; material: faeces...
TCATATCTTTAGTATCAGCTAAGAAACTTTCAGGTATCAATAGCCATGATCGGAATTTACTAATAGTACGTTCCTCAACTAAAGTATAAAGACGATAAAGAGCAAGATAAGGCAATAAGCGATAAGGAATAGGTTTAGGGTTATTAAGAAGCATCAAACGACTTAAACCATTATAAGGTAACTTACAATGATTAAGATTATTCACTTCTTCACGTTGAACAATGATAGGTTGAGATTTAGTATATACACCCCAATCTTTATCACCAAAACGATAAGCTTCCCAACATTGAAGAACCCAAGTATATTTAATATCAATATCACCAAGAGTAGTATCTAAGACATAATTTTCATCAACAATCTTTTGCTCAATCTCGCCATAAGCATTAGTGTAAGTAAGAACACCACGCTTCATAGGAACCTTAAAAACACAATGACGAGCTTTGAGGACCCCGGTAGAGGGCAAGGAGTGGTACGGAGCAGCATTCTGCGCATCAATCGTAGGATTAAAAGCAATCTCACGAGAACGAAGCATAACAGGAGTAACTGTATATTCACCTGTACTTTCATGATTATGAATTATATCTTTGATATAAGCAATATCTCTTTTAGAAAGAACTTCTTGATATTCACCAATTATATCATTGATGTTAATATCAAACTCTCGCATCCCATAATCATCATCTTCAACAAAAAGATTACCACTATCAATTCGATAATACTCAAGAGGAGAAATAATTTCAAAGATAACATCATTGTATCTTACATCACGATAAGAATAAACGCTTTCAGTACAGAACCAATAATAGAAAGCTTGAATATATTTCTCATTAGCTTTAATAAGGGAATTAAGAAGATCAAGAGTTTTCTGACCACGATCAGCTTCTTCATCAATCCAATCCTTAGCAGCTTGTTTCATAAAGTCTTCAGCAGATGGAAGATCTTTAGAAGGCTCACCGGTTTGAACACCGTTAGCATTCATGATGTTTATAAATTGCTGACGAAGAAGACCATCAAGAGCAACACGAAGATCAGCGTTACGTCTAGTGACAACATCAATATCAGCATTATAAACTTGGTAGTTATTATAGGTGTTAATGAACTCTCCTATATATTTCTCTTTAATAGGAGTAATAAAATCAACATCTCTAATCTTACCAGGCAAATCTTCTTTTCTACCATTAACGGAGTTGTAGGTCGCCATTACATACTTGTAAGTAGATTCATCTACAATTCCATTTGCAGCGTCAAGAAAGGCTTTAATATCTGCTTTATCATTATTAGAATGAGCAGTAGCAATAACCCAATCACACATAGCCTTAGTCCAAACAGCTCCACGCTTAGTAGCTTCCGAAGCAAAAACATCAGGCTTTTCTAAAGAATTAGGAATCTTAGAAGCATTCATTTAACGACGATTTAAACGATTTGCAATACGTCTGTCATTATTCTCTGTATTACCTTCAACAAGACGCTTAGTATTTAAAGAATCTGCAAGAAAGACATACATAGCAACAATAGCAGCACTAATATGGTCGAAGTTACCCTCAGCAGTAAATCTCTGGCACTCTAGAAGCAATCGAACACTACTAATAGACTTAAGTCTACGAATAGGTTTACCATCAGCAGTATATGAAAGAGGTTCATAAATAAACTCCTTTAGCATACGAAGACCATTATATTTCTTATCACCATCACCAATTACAATACCATAATCATTATTGTTAGGATTAGTCAATTTACGAGTATTGGCATTGGTTGGGTCAAGCATTAAGTAACGTCTAAGTTTATATTTAATGAAGTTAGAAACAGTCTCACCAGTACCAGCTTCCGGACAACATTCAGCATTATACATAAGACACATACCCATAGTGACTATATCATTTTGCTCCATTGTGTCCAAACGTCCTATATATTCGCATACAAGCAGTTTTTGATTTGGATATGGAGTAATAATATTACTACGCATCCATACTTGTGCAGAATAAAGAGAATGTTTATCTGTTACGTCTTTTTGAGCCTTATCTACCTTATACGCATCCACAACAGTAAAGTATAAATCTTTAGGCACTTCACCATTCACTAAGAACGGACGATAGTACATTCTAACGCAACCATGAGTATCATCACGAGAACCATGCGGAACTTGATTAACAAACTCATGGAATCTACCTTTACCAAATATATCACGTTTAATACATTCAGCTTTCGGTATAAATTCAGCTTTATTAGAATTACCTAAATCATTAACGACAATCCAACCGTCTTGAAAGAATCTAGTAGCATTATCATTAATTAAATCTGAAATGTGTAGATTAAGTTCAGGAGAAGCGAACATATTCTCTGTTGTATTAATGAACGCTTCGGCAGGAGTATTAGCACGCTGTGCTTTATAGATTATATGAGTTTCATTATCATTATTATGAAAATGATTCTCTTTATCTTGTTTATCCCAAGCATAAGCAGTGAATATAATTGAATTACCACGTTCAACATAAGGTTCACAATCCCATACTTGTGGAAAAAAGAAACCACATACTTCATGACGTTTATTAATATCCCAAACGTTTTCCATGCAAAGCATCTTATTCATTTTGGGATTATAAAAGGCTTTACTAAATGCAGCCCAATTAGCACCTTTAGTACCACCCGTACCATAAACACGAATAGTACCAACAGATATAGCACCAGATTCTGTATTAGATAAAGTAACGTCAAGAGCTTTTTGGAGATTAGGACACTTACCAGCTTCCTCGAAGTCAATCTCAATAGCTTTCTTACCTACAGCAGCAGATTCATTCTTACCAATAGCAACACTATAAAGATTAGAAAGCCAACCAAAGTTTTTAAGACCTTTAGTTGATACACGATAACCCATCAGTATATCATCAATAACTTCTGAAATGTAACCTCTTTTCCAAAACGTATGTTCCTCAAAATGGTCAAGACATTTCTTAGCCATAAACGTAGTAGCACCTTTATCTGTAAGATAAGCCAATTGGTCAGCAGCAAGAGTTACTGTAACATTCGGAAATAGATTAATTGTATTTGCAGCTTGACTACCACGTTTATATGAGAAACCTTTACGACGGGCTTTAGCCTTAGTAAGATGAAACTTATTATTAGCAATAAACTCGTCTATTTTGAAGTTCCAATAGTCACCATCCCAATAACGAGGAAAACCCATAACAGTCTCAACGTGTTCAGCACCTTCACGTTTAAGTCTTGCACGTTCTTTATCATTAGGTGTACGTTCAATACGACCATAATTAAGATAAGTATAATGCGCACCGGTTATACGTAAAGGTTGAAGTAAACTTTCACGTTCCTCATCAGTAGTATTAGCATCAAAGAACTTAGGAATATCTTTATAATAAAGTTTAGCTTTAATAAAAACACCTTTCTTACGACGAGATGTTTCTCTTTGCCAAAATGATTCATAAGCCGGAGTACTAGGGTCATAATCACAATACGTACCATATTCATCAAAAGTATCAGCAGCTTTAGAAAGTCTTTCTATATTAATAACAATGAAATCAATATTCATAAGAATACCACCAGATTTACCAATAAGAAAATCATTATCCGGATCATATAAAGGCTTATTAGTAATATAACTAATACTCTCGGATGCTTTCGGATATTTACTTTTATCTTCACAGAGATAATCTATAAAAGGAATATCTCCCCGTTTATAGCCCCACTTATTCTCAGGAGCAGCATTGATGCCATCACAACTATTTTTCCAATAAGCATGAATAAACATAAAGTTATCAATAGCATCTTGTGAAAACTTATATTTACTATTCATAGCTTAATCAATCATATCTATTCCACCACCAACACCATTATCTATATTGTTATGCACATCCATTGAAGTAGCAAGCTCTTTACCACCACGAACAATAGTTTTCTTGAGTTTAGACTTAACGTAATTATCTTCCGTTTCTTTAAGTTCAGCAATAAGTTTAGGTAAGTCTTTACCCATCTTCGTAATCTCACGCATATAACCGAGCATACCACCGATCTCTTCTTTAGTAAAAGAGTCTTTCTTTAGGTCATTACGAAGATTCTTATTCATAACAGCCATAAGATCTTTACCAGCTTGAAGAGCATTAACAGTTTCAAAGAACATCTGTCCAACATAATTGATATTATGCTCAACAAGCCAATTGATAGCTTCAATCATATCTTTGGTTGGTCTAAAGTCTGAATTAAGTTGAGCAACTTCAATAGCATAATCAAAAGCCTTTTGATCTTTTAAACCATTACGATGAATATATCCGTCTTCATCAGCATAACAATCAATAAACTTAAATATCTTATACATAAGCTCTCTATCATTGTGCCAATCATTATAAATAGTAGCAAGAGTAGGAACTTTAAGAATTTGCTCTATATTCAAAATAAGTTTAGAGCCTTCAACCAACCATACGTGTAGTGCCATAACTAATAATTTTATCTGTTTTATTACGAGTAATAAAAAAGCCCGTACCAACTTAATGATACGGGCAAATATAAGAATTACTTCTTAAATACAAAACATAAGAATGACAAAATAAAATCTTTATAACTATTATTTTACCATATATTATTAGTAATCAAATTAATAGTTTCAGTTATTTCTCTTGATACAATAATATCTTCTTCTTAATCATCAACATCATTATAAGCATCACAGCCAACACTTAATATTTTATTTCCGATGCCTTCATCAGGAGTAACAGTTACAAATGATTTTTTCATAATTAATTTTATGGATTAATAATACAATCACAAATACAAATTGTAGGATTTAAAGTAGAACTCTTCATTGTAACAATAATTTCTCCTCCCAAAGATCTAATATCATCCAACATACTTTTAACTAAATTATAATTATAAGGATTCGGATATACCAATTGACCACCGGCATAATTGTCATCAAAAAAAGTACTTCCATTAGACGCATAAGTAAACTTATTAGGAGGATTACCAACTACTGTTATTTCAATAGTATCAATAAACCAACCTGTAGTTATAACAACTTCCGGTCTAAATGCACCTAAATTAAAAACACCAAAATAAGTATAATTAGATAAGATTAATGCAGTCTTAGGATAATTAAATACAGCTTCTAAAGTTTTAGAAGATTCAATATATCTTTTTTCAAAATTCATTCCACCAATAGTACCATCAATAATAAATCCTAAATCAATAATAGGATATAATATACCTGATTGAAGAATATCTATAGTTTTAGATATCCCCCCTCCCTCAACCTTAAATACAGCACGTCTATTAGTAGAATTCTTATTTTTATCAACATTAACAGATAAAGTTCCATTATTTTGGCCTGTATCTGGAGTAACTGTTATAAAGTCTCTATTCATAATTATATGTTAATTTTTAATTTTTGAAAATTGTCTCATAAATTCACAAATTTGAGTAGCATAAGCATCTATAACATATTCAATATCATTCGCATAATCTTCATTAGCTTGAACAAATAAACAGTGAACATACTCATGCCAAAACGTTTGAGTTCTTATAGAACTAGGAATATCTTTACTTCTGTCTCTAAGAATAATATAAATTAAACCTAGAACATGATCAGAAATACCATATTGTACCCCCTGAGTAGATTGATAAGAAACCTCAGTCATATTATAGACTCTATAGATAACTGAACCAACCTTAAAACTCTTAGGATAATCAGTATTATATTCCCAATCAAAAGTAGAATCATCCCATCAATGAGTAAATAAGAAACTTAAATGAGCCATTGCAATATCATCAAGATGAGCTTTTTTGCTATTTGGAAATTCGGCATTTAAATTAAGCTCATAAGCGACAATAATAAAGAATGCTCTAACAAGTTTTCTAAGAGATGCAGTTGAATCTAAAGCATCATTGATTTATATGATACGTTTATCAAAATCAATTTCAGTAGTTTTGACATCAGCGTGTTTAGCTATATAATCAAAAGAACCAATCTTAAAACTGACAGATGTTATTTTCTCATTTAAATCAGTAGGAAGAAAAGGATTAAGAAAAACTGTTTTCATATTAGAATCAATAAAGTTAGAAACATAACATTAAGACCAATAGAAACCCCACCGATCTTAGCCCACTTAGCAGAACGACACATATAATTCTTAAGATCTTTAATCATATCTTTATTACTCTTTTCTAGTTCAACAATAGATTGCTTATAAACGTTCGCTTGATTCGTAAGAGTATAAAGAGTATGTTTCAAACCATCAATAAGAGTGTCTTGCTTAACAATAATGCTCTTTAAAGATTTACATAAAGCTGCATCATATTCTCCTTGTTTAAGAAGAATTGCAATCTTTCTATTATCTTCAAGAGTATATGTAATAACAGTATCTTTACAAACTTTCAATTCTCTGCCGTATATATCTAGCGATGCTATCATCAGAAACAACATAAACATCAGAGAAGTTCTTAATATCTGTTTCATATTTAATTATAGTTTTATTTGTATTAGCTTTGAGACTATCTATAAGATGTTCTTGCTTTATAGCGTAATTCTTCAAAGCAGAAATAACCCTACCAAGAGAATCCAAAGTATGATAAGGAATATCAGTTGTCGGTATTCGTTCTTCTTCATTACATTGAATAATATTAGTAAAACATAGAGCTAAAAAAAGGAGTGCTATCAACACCCCTTTAAAATCTATTTTCATAATTTGAACTCTTTAATATTAGTAAGAGTATAAGTAAAAGAATTACCATATAAATCTTTAGCCTTATTTACCAATGGCATAAATTTATCTTCATAATCTCTAACAGATTCAAAAACTTGACAACCGGCAGAATAAAGACCAATAGTACGAACAATTTTCCATTTCGAAGCACGATGTATATTAATACCTGCTATTTCATAACTAATACAACCAGATAAATCAAGTTTATTATCTCGGTTATTATCACGATAAAGTGGAAGAGGTTTAACTTGAACAAGTGCAGGATAATCGCCTTTATGCTTTCCAACTTTAAATGCCCCTCTAAATTGACCTTCTTTTAAAATAGCACAACCTTTAGAATTTATAGGTTTAATCAGATTTAAATCAGAAGGATCAGTAGTTATTGAAAACCAATCATAAGTCCATTTACCATTCATTTTAGGATTGACATCATTAGCTTTGTAGAATACAAGAAGAAGATCATTAAATGTACCTGTATCAGCAGTGTTACATCTAATACCCCAAATATTCAGATTGTAGTTACCTTTATCAAAGATAACAAAGTCATGAACTTTAGCAATCTTACGAAGAACATCAATATTAGTCTTAGCTATGACGTCATCATAAGTAATTAAAGCATTCGTTAATTCACTCATAGTTTACTTGATATTATAGTTAAACAAATTGGTATTAGCTTTACGTTCTTTACTTAATTGAGCAAGTCTATAATCACAAATGGCTTTAACCTCAGCTTTAAGGTATTTAATATCAACAAAAGTAACAACCTCTTCATGTGGCATATCATCAGGAATCAAAGGATTCTCAATAGTCCTAATATGACAAAGCATATTACCAAGGCATTTAAACCCCCATTGTTCAATCAGATAATCATACATACTTAATTGAAGAGAATAATGAATACCAGTAGAATCCTGTAAATGATTTATAGGAAACAACATAGTTTCATTAGTAACAATGTACTTATCTAAGTCAATAGTACCATCTGCTTTCTTAGCCCAATATCCACCTTCAAATCGAATAGGTGCTTTATTAGTTTTCCAATCAAGAATAAAGAACTCATCCCCTTTAATGAATAAAATATCAACAAGACCTGAAATCAAATATTCTGAATGATAAACACCAATCTCAGCATAGATCTCAAATCCCATAGAAGTCATATCCTTAATAAACTCATAAATTTGAGGATACCTATCAGCAATACCAACAACTCGAAAATAATCAAGATCAAGTCTGCCATAATTATGAGTTCTTATAATATCATCTACTGTATAAATACGACCATCAATAAAACCATTCGCATTTAAATAGTAGTTGTTACATCTTTTCACGCATTGTTCTAGGAAATTATGCTTTTCAGTTCCCTTAGCACAAGCCTTTTCAGTTTCAATCTTCCATTCAGCAAGAATCTGTTTAACAGTCTTACCTCTATATCGAATATATTTACTATAATTTCTATGAGTAGGAGGAACAGGACGACTACCAATATTAGCACAAGCTTCAGCAATAGCTTTCCAATCCTTTTGTTCTACAAACTTACCAATAATAGTAGTAGTAGATATATACTCTCTATCAAGAGCGTCAGTATATTTATGCTTTTCCTCGTCGAAGAAGATCGGCAAGTCTCTGGGTATAATCTGCGTCATAAGCTGCTTTATCAGTAAGTTTAAGGAATAGCTTCTTTCGTAATCGTTCATAGAACGCTTTGTGACGTTCTTTCATATATTCGTATGATAAAGAAGTCATCTTATTAAAATCAAAACCACATTCAGCATAAATATCGTAAGTTTCAGGATGAATCCAATGTTTACCAAAGGAAGGTATTTCAATCTCTCTATCCACACGTTGTATTGCAGTAAGAATAGACATCCACTGACTATCTGCAATATCATTTAGAAAACGTTCAAAATCTTCTTTATTACGAATAAATGTAAGAAAGTCTCTACACCAAATCTGTTCGGGAGTATAACGTTCAATAAAATGACGACCTTTTTTGGTCTTATAATACATCTTAGTAGGTTCCTTTCTTTTACGATCTACAACTGCAACCATTCTCTCATAAAGTCTCGTGACTTGAAGAGGAAATAACCTAGCACCTTTAGCCATAACAGAATTGGATTAATAAATCACACCACCAATTTGATTAAGAGAAATAAGATTACATTCCCAAAATTCAACTTTACCATCTTCACCAACAATAAGCTTACTACGATCTTTAAGACCCGGACGATTTTCGACAACTCTAAAGTTATCATCACCACCAAGAACATCAATAAGCTTTTTGTCAAGATTTTTAATCTTATGACTTAGAGGTACACCTTTGCCACCATAAGACATATCAAGAACAACTTCACGACCGAGCATATCCGGTAGGACATTGTCAGGAATAGCAATACAATAAGTAGCTTTAGGAACTTCTCTATCGACTTTCATAACATCAGTTACTTCAAGCGGAGACATCTTATATTGATTTGCAATAATAACTCGACCTTCGCCAACCTTAATATTACAAAGAGAACCCGGCGCAACACAAGCTGTTTTAAGATTATTCTTATCAGCTTTAATAGCTTCGATTTTAGTTTGAATTGAATCCATAGTTTAAATAATTTACTTTATAAGATAATCAATGTTAATAGGCACAATCTCATAACCTCTACAAAGATCTGCGTCAGTATAAAAGGTAATATTATACAACATTAACGTAGCACTAACTGTAACAGTGTACATAGTAGTAGGTTTAAAAGGAGGACGGTCTTCAAAAGGGCAAATGACAAAAACGAAAAATCTTTATCCAACACGTCCTCAATGTGAAACAAAGTATAAAATGAGAGTAACAGAATTACCATTAATAATAGCGGGAATACCAACAATAGCAGCTATGTCTTCAGTTACAGCAATAGTCAGTACTCCCGACTTCATTATGAACAAAAAATCACTCACAAAGATATAAATAAATTGAATATTACAAGGGATTACTTGAATATCTTTTTCTAAACCTTATATTTTTCTGTTTCAAAGGCAGTATTCAATAGAAATCTCAATAGTACTAGCATCTTCACCCGGATTTGCAGTCACGCACGCAGTGCCTTGTTCTTCTAAATGCTTCGAATCAATATGCAAAGCGTTCGCAATACCACCACATTCATACCTTTGTCTATACACGCACGCACGTGTGCGCTATGCAGAGCTTTGCGATATATATAAGGATATATATAAAGATTACCAAAGGTAATATCAATGACAGTATTACTACTTCAAATTCGTCCGTCCGTAATATGTATTTTAATTATATTCAAATAAACCTCTTATCACCCTCCAATACTCACCTACTCATATCCCCTCTTATTACCCCCTATAGTCCCCCTCTTTTCTCCCCTTTTCTCTCCCTCTCTTTTCCTCCCTCTTCTCTCCTTACAAAGCACCCCGAAGCTACTTAAAGTAGCTTTAAATATAATAGTATTATCTTTAGTAAGTATATGCCCTTCTAAGTTCCTTTAAGTATCTTTAGTAATACTTAGAGTAACATTAAGTAAACTTAGAGTATATATAGGAATTCCACCCCGCTCAATGCAAAATGTAACAAAGCTACGAAAAGCATCTGTAATACTTAGAGTAACAATACTATCTTGAATAGCTTTGCAACTACCAACTCTAGGAGCTTTGTAACGATCAGCAGACCCCAGTAGGGAAGAAGGACTGGTAACGCGCGGAACGTCTGCATCATCACCCGTATTATCAGAGTTAGTATAAGTATTTTCAATGTATTTTGAATAAGCATGAGTAAGATTCATAAGTTTTGCAGTGGTAGAAGTATCTTTAGTAATACTAGAATAACCATGAGTAATAGCAAAATGTTGCTCCTTCCACACCTATTTCCCTACTGGGGATTACAAAGCTCATCAAAGTTATTATAAATACCGGTAGTATTAATACTATTACTATTTAGAGTAACTCTGATATTATTTGTAATATTATCTGTAATAGAATCAACGTTACAACATTTCGGCTTACATTTTTGGCAAATTATACACTGAATTTTGATGATGCTCATGCCGATCGTCTTAATGTTACTCTAATTAATCTTAAAGCTAATGCCGATTATATTAAGTATGCTTTTAGTATTACTCAAATTACTTTGAATATAAGTAAGGCTTCTTATTTAATTCACATTGCAAACTCTAATATTCGGATTTGTACACAGAGTGATTTAAGTGCTTATTCTAATTCTTTTGATATTGCAATTACTTAAAGTATTCTGCATAGTGTCGGGGGATTAATTTAATTCATACTGTAATTTCTATTACACAGATCCGTCTTTATTAATCTTCTATTGCAAATTATAAGATACTTTGAATATAAGCGGGGCAGAATTTTCTATTTCTTTTATAGCTTTTATTGCATAGGCTTATTCTCATGATTCTTTTATTGCAAATTCTAAAACATTTTCTATTGTTATTACAATTATTAATTCTAAGACTTTTAGTGACTCTGTTGCTTGACTTTATACCGATTGTGAGAGTCTATGTATGGAAACTTATTTTATTGCAATTTATTGCGGATATTCTCTGGATTTTATTATTGGTTATTTTAAGGTCTTTAGTAATGTGATTTCTAATTTTGATTCTTATGAAATTTCTATTGGTTTTGGTGGCAATAATTCTAAGACTTTTGATGATGGCTTTAATAGCGTTGATGATGGTGTTGTTGAACTTTAGGTCGGGCGTGAAAGTCTGTGTGCGGGGGCCTCCTTATACGACAGCACCCCCTTGTAATGCTTGGGGAAATGCCCCCGTCGATGATTCATGAGGAATGATTTTCCGAATTGGAACTGCAATTTTCCATAGAGATGTTGCAGTTACAATTTCTATTACCTCACGACTATCTCCGCTTGATAGCATAGATTTAATTAAAATAAATATTAATTTTGAACCTCACGATGCTAAGGTGAATCGTATTTATCTTATGAATACAATGATTAATGCTCCTGAAGTTAAGAAAATGAGTGCAATTGTGTTGAATGCAATTGCTGTTCTTAAAGACACTGAGGATTATCAAGATCGTTATCTGATTGATTGCAATGATCTAGAAGGTAATACTATTGAACGCTTGTTTATTGGTAAGAAGATCTTTGATAAGATTGATGGTCTTGTTGGTAAGATTATTGATGTAGTCTATAAAGATTGCATAGCTGATGTTACTCAGTATATTGATGATGAGGACATCAATGAAGAAGTGAAGTTTCACACGACTACACACAAGCAAGTGGTTGATGTTGTTAAGACTAATGATATTAACTTGTTGATTGCTTGTGCTAAGCATGGTATTAAGGATATGTATAATGAATTAAAAGAGTTAAACAAATGAGAGTATTAAAGACGTTATTGAAGTGCATCATCATATTGGTGGTGCTCTTCTTGTTATCAGCTGCTGAGAGTTTAGCTGATTGGTTTGCATCTAATATTAATGGTGAAGTATTCATTGGATTTCTATTGTGTATTGTAATTGCAATTACTATTGCATCTATTATTAAACCTGATAAATTTGATTAAGCTATGAGTGATTATTATGAAGTTAATGGTGAAGATTCTATCGAGATTAATCCTTTTACTGAGGCATTATTAGATGAATTAGAATCTTAATGTGTTAAGAGTAGTGCTATTAGTGCTACTCTTATTTTTTTAAGACCCTACAAACTCCGTCTAATCAACACGACTAAACCCCTTATTGTAATTGGCGGTCGTGGTGATCGTCCTAGAAATTCTAATACTTAAAGTTATGGCAGACGAATTAAAGAATCCAGTGAGACGTTCAGTTATCGGTGAAATTATCTCTATTAAAGAGATCAACAAAGACGACTTTAAAGAAGGTAAATTTCGGCATGATTGTCGGATTGTTCGTGTTGATCCTCTGAATGGTGCTCCACTTGTTGATGTTTACATCACTAATGATCAGTATGACAAATACGGTCTTAATACGATTGTATTCGCAGGTAATGTTGTGAACTTCAGCATTGATGAGAATATTGCAGGTGAGACCGGTTATATCGACCCTGATACCGAGGAATGGACGTATCATGAAAAGACATTCAACAGCTTTGCAGGTGCTGACAATGTTGGTAGCTTAGGTCTTATTGGTGTATTCGGTAAACTTGGTGTTGGTGCGGATATTGTTTCCGGCTTTATCAAGAACATCGAGATAGCTCGTAAGCAACGTGAAGTTGTTGCTAAGCCTAAAGTAGTTGAAGCTGTTGCTACTGAACAAGCAGAAGAAGCTGCGTAAATTCCGTGAGGTGGTGCTGAGTATACTCTCAGTGCTGCCTCTTCTTTTTGTTACTTAATTAATCCGACTAATGATCATGAAATTACACGTTATTTATAAAGGTCAAACTGTTGATATTTCTTATGATTTACTTTACATCAATACTGATAAAGTGAATATAAGATTCTCTAATTCAAATGCACAGAGTTGTAAATTTTTAACACAATATCTTGAAGCTAATCGTCTTGATTACGTTCTTAAAGATAGAGAAGACTATAAGGATGTTGTTGTACTTCCGGATATATTTGCACTTACTCTAAGTACAAAAGGTACATATCGTTCTCCGGTTATTAAAGATAATTTCTATGCTGCTATTGTTGAGCGTAATCAAGAGATTGAATCTACAAAGACTACAATTGCTAATAGTGATCGTATTATTAGTAATTTAGAGAATACTATGGATGCTCTTGATGATAAGATTGCAGATGCTAAATCTGAATATATCAAGAGTTTACATACTACGACATTAGAATCATTAGAATTTCAAAGAGCAAAACAAATAGAACTTTTGACTCTATCTAATAAACATTTATTGGAACTAGAAGAGTCTATACCAATAGTTGAAGCTCTTGAAGTAGCTTACGAAGTATCGACGTTGTTCACGCTTGAGGATTTTGTGAAACTTCTATATATTTACGGGTATTTGGAAGATCAATCGAAATTGTCTAAGAAATATCAGAAGGTATATGATATATTAGACAAATTGGAGAAGTATATGTACCCGGAATATGTTAAAGAAGTTGAAGCGTTAGGACAAAATTTATTTGCTGAATTGCAAGAGAAAGCTGCGAAATGGGCGGAGAATAAACCGAATATTAGTGAGTGGATACGGGAAAAATGTAGGCAGTTTGAGTTTGAAGTTGAGAGTGAGGCCGAAAATTAGAAATAAAATTTTAGTCGCATCTTCACTCTCATTCGCAATACCGTTCTCCGACGTTCAAATATTGCAAATTAAAATCAAAGTGTTGCAAACCGTGAACCAAAAGCAATAAAAAGTTTTGAATTAGCATTAGAATGTATGCAATTAAAATCTACGAAATATTAGCACTATTTGCAAATTAAATGCAAAATGCTAAATTCAGAGCAATGCAATATGCAAAGAATTTTGAATTAGAATCAGAAAAGATGCAATTAAAAGCCTAGAATTTATATGCAAAGCATTAGCACTAGATTCAAAATTAATTCAAATACTCACAAGCCTCAACCTTGAATATCAGAGTTATTTGAATTAGAATCAAAATGAGTATTCGCAAAACTCTTAATATTTGCAATTGTATCAATGTTATATTCAGTATAATTAATGCAGAATATAGCAATTTGAATACAATTAAGAGTATAAAGTATAGAGTATGCAGTATTCAGTGTGCTATTAAATGTTTTAGAAATATTCGCAGAAATATCCGCAATAAATCCTAAGCATATTCAAAACAATTTGCATTAACATTCCGAATATCAAAATGCTTCGAATTGGTATCAATATGATTTGAAGTAAATTTAGATATTTTTAAATTAATTATTTAAGCTTTATAACTAATACTATATCTCATTGAATTTGTAATATTAGTTTCATTTAAAACATTAAGCGTATGGTAGTATATATTAAAGACCGAATAACAAATGAAGTCATAGCAGTAACTTATGATGTATTCGTAGTATATGGAAACGAATTAATATTCACTAAACAGAAAGCAGCAAAAGCTATTGCAAATAGTTTAAGTGATTCAATATTATTCTTAGTACATAGAGACGCAAAGCACTTTATCTCATATTCAGCAGAAATTGATCAATCAATTGTAATATTAAATAAGAATTTAATTGCAGTTGCAATGAACAGTGGAAACAAAGAGTATGAGATAAATCACTTAGAGTATAAAAACCAATTAGAACAATGGAAACATGACATCGAGAACTCTAAGAATAGTTGTAACTGATATTGAAGCAGAATGGTTAGTTCCAGTAACAGCATCAATATCATGGGTAGATTACCAATTAGTTCTTAAATTAACATCGTCACGAACAAGATACTGGGTACAAGAGTTTCTTAGAAGAAACAACATACCTGTAACAGAATTCGTAGATGAAAAAGAATTAATAGTAGATCCGAGTGAATTACAAGAAGTATCTATAAAAGAATCCAATATAACAACAAAGGAGCTTTTAGAGAGACTAAATGACGATGAGTATTAATCTTAATATTATCAATAATGGTTATAAGATTAACTATAGTATGTGTAAGGTATAATGTGACAATGGAAATATTGTGTAACAAAGATACCGAATGTATAATATCAGATGAAACAATAAAAATAAAAGCAACATCAGATAAAGTAAGAAATAAAATCAAAGACTTTTGTAAATTCGCAAGAATAAGTGTAAAAGAATATCCAATTATTCATAAACTTGT
>ENA-ORSK01001835-ORSK01001835.1-human-gut-metagenome-genome-assembly--contig:-NODE-1835-length-15412-cov-2.894901_pt1 | contig 15412 bp, 16 predicted proteins | sample MGYA00242192_ERZ509159 | MGnify/ENA primary metagenome ERZ509159 (study PRJEB26280, sample SAMEA2338663) | human gut metagenome | biome: human gut; feature: human-associated habitat; material: faeces...
TTATACTTTGGCGAGGATGATTCCATGGTCGCGGAGGTAATTGATAATACGACTTCGCGTGGTCGTACGCTCCGTTTCTTATATGACGGGAACCACGACGAGTTTAAGAAGGCTTTGTATGCCTTGGGCGAGACTCCGCTGCCTAAGTATATCGAACGTGAGGTGGAACCGGAAGACGAGGACCGTTATCAGAATATTTTTGCTGCGGAAGAAGGTGCGGTTGTGGCTCCTGCTGCGGGATTGCATTTTAGCCGTGAGTTGATGAAACGCTTGGAGATCAAGGATTGCCAGTTCGCTTTCTTGACATTGCATTCGGGCTTGGGTAATTTCCGTGAGATCGACGTGGAAGATTTGACAAAGCATAAGATGGATTCTGAGCAAATGGTCGTAAATGCCGATGTAGTGGATATCGTGAACAAGGGAAAGGATGAGGGGCACAAGGTTTGTGCGGTCGGAACTTCCGTGATGCGTGCGATCGAGACGGCCGTAAGTACGGATGGTCATCTGAAAGAGTTCGAGGGCTGGACGAATAAGTTTATCTTCCCTCCGTATGATTTCAGCGTGGCTACCAGCATGGTGACAAATTTCCACATGCCGTTGTCTACATTATTGATGATGACAGCTTCTTTCGGTGGTTATGAGTTGATCATGGACGCTTACGATATCGCTTTGAAAGAGAAATATCGTTTCGGTGCTTACGGCGACGCTATGCTAATCCTTTAATCCGGTTTCTATGGCGACAGCTTACCTTGGATTAGGTACGAACGTAGGTAATAAACGAGGAAATTTGGTGACAGCGGCGGCGCTGTTGGCTGAAAGGGTGGGAGATGTTCTTGCCCTTTCTGATATGTATGAGACGGAGCCTTGGGGATTTGAATCGGACAACACTTTCTTGAACGCCGTGATCGTTATGACGACGGAACTTTCCCCTATGGAATTATTAGACGCTACCCGTTTGATCGAGATCGAGATGGGACGTATCGAAAAAAGTGACGGTGCGTATCATGACCGTATCATCGATATCGATCTGTTAATGGTGGATGAGCAAATCCTGCATACGGAGCGGCTGACGCTACCGCACCCTCTGATGCACAAACGGTCGTTTGTAATGGAACCGTTGGCAGAAGTAGCTCCGTCGGTGAAACATCCTGTGTTTGGCAAGACGATGCGTGAACTTTTATCCGAATTATAAGTTTTAATTATGAACTACGAGATTTGAGTTATGAATAAAGAAATTAATAAAGCGATGACGCAAGGGATCGTCTTCAAGAAAGCGAAAGGCGAAGCGGAAGATTCGAATGGTAAGAAAATCAAGTTCTCTGATTTCTTGAAAGGGACACATGGCTCTGATTCAGCGAAATGGAAGGCCGGTTTTAAATATAAAAAAGCCTTACGTAATTCCAAAAAGAAGAAATAATTTTCAATTTTCAACTTTCAATTCTCAATTATTGCGTATCTTTGCGAATGAATTGACGTGGATAGATTTGTATTGCTTGCAACCACGGGAAAAAATGCTAAAAACATATCCTTTTCGTTGCCGTCCGGCAGAAAAATCCTTCCAAGTTCAATTCAGTTGTAGATTAGTAATCTTTTCAATTTAAAACGATGAGTTATTTATTCACCTCCGAATCGGTGTCTGAAGGGCACCCCGATAAAGTAGCCGATCAAATATCGGATGCTGTGCTTGACAAACTGTTGGCTTATGACCCCAGTTCTAAAGTAGCTTGCGAAACATTGGTAACTACCGGTCAGGTAGTGCTGGCAGGAGAAGTGAAAACCAAAGCGTATATCGATTTGCAGCGTGTAGCGCGTGAGGTAATCAACAAGATTGGTTACACCAAGAGCGAATACATGTTTGAGGGCAATTCGTGTGGCGTATTTTCGGCTATACACGAACAGAGTCCTGATATCAACCGTGGCGTAGAACGTGAAGACCCGATGAACCAAGGCGCAGGCGACCAAGGTATGATGTTTGGTTACGCTACTAACGAGACTGAAAACTATATGCCGCTTACTCTCGACTTGGCTCATAGATTGCTGTTGGTTTTGGCCGAAATCCGTCGTGAAGGCAAATATATGACTTATCTTCGTCCGGATTCAAAGAGTCAGGTTACTGTAGAGTACGATGACAACCGTCGTCCGGTACGTATTGATACAATTGTAGTATCTACTCAACACGATGAGTTTATTCAGCCCGAAAACGCTTCGAAAGAAGCTCAGCTTAAGGCAGACGAGCAGATGCTGGCACAGATACATAAAGACGTGGTGGAAATATTGATGCCGCGTGTTATAGCAGAAATACATAATCCTGATGTATTGAAGTTGTTCAACGATCAGATTAAGTATTATGTTAACCCTACAGGTAAGTTTGTTATCGGTGGCCCTCATGGTGATACAGGCTTAACCGGACGTAAAATTATCGTAGATACTTACGGAGGTGCAGGTGCTCACGGTGGAGGTGCTTTCTCTGGAAAAGACCCAAGTAAGGTAGACCGTAGTGCGGCCTATGCAGCGCGTCATATCGCTAAGAACTTGGTTGCAGCCGGCGTAGCCGACGAAGCTCTTGTTCAGGTTTCATACGCTATCGGTGTAGCACGTCCTATCAATATCTTCGTAAATACATATGGCCGTAGCCATGTAAATATGAGTGATGGCGAGATTGCTAAGAAGGTAGACGAATTGTTTGACATGCGTCCGCGTGCAATTGAAGAACGTCTGAAACTGCGTAATCCTATCTATAGCGAAACTGCTGCTTACGGACACATGGGTCGTGAGCCGAAAGTGGTTACCAAGCATTTCGAATCGGCTTACGAAGGCGATAAGGATGTAGAGGTAGAACTCTTCACTTGGGAAAAGCTTGATTACGTAGACAAGGTAAAAGAAGCATTTGGATTGTAATAACGTCCATCATTATTATAATAGGAAAGCTGTGGCAGAAGTTGGGCGTAACGCAGACTTCGGCCGCAGCTTTTTATTTATTTCTCTTTTTGTATTATGAACGATATAAAAAATGTATGCGTATATAGTGCGTCGAGCACAAAGATAGATGCTGTTTATTTCGATGCGGCATCTCGCTTAGGCGAATTGTTGGCGCAAAAGCATATAAATCTGATAAACGGAGCAGGTTGCTTGGGTCTGATGTGTGCGGTGAGCGATGCCGCCCTGCAAGCCGGTGGTACGGTTACGGGTGTTATCCCTCATTTCATGGTAGAACAAGGTTGGCATCACAAAGGGCTAACCGAATTGGTAGAGACCGAAACCATGCATGAGCGCAAGCAAACGATGGCGAATCTGTCGGATGGATGCATAGCGTTGCCCGGCGGATGCGGAACGTTAGAAGAGCTTCTTGAAGTAATTACATGGAAGCAGTTGGGGCTTTATCTCAACCCCATTGTGATACTCAACGTAAACGGCTATTTTAATCCCTTGCTTGAAATGCTGCACCAGTCGATAGAGCAACATTTCATGCGTCCTGAGCATGGTGCCATCTGGCAAGTAGCCAATTCGCCCGAGGAAGCGGTCGATTTATTATACACTACTCCTGTTTGGAGCAAAGAAATTCGTAAATTTGCAGCCATCTGATAAAGTTTTAGAGACTATGATTCAAGACAGTTGCCATATGGGTATGGAGTACATCAACCTTCTGATGCAAAATCATCAGCAGGCGCTTGATGATGCTTTGATGCGTAGCGTGCATTTGTCCAATGGCGCAGGCATGCAGGGTGAGCCATTGCCTTATATGTTGCGCTCGGACGCTGTGGTCTCTTGTTTGATAGTCTTATGCTTTGTGCTTTATGCCTATTCATTCAGTCGTGGTAAGAAGTTTATTTTACAGCGTCTGAAGAATCTCTTTCAGTATAAAGAACGCGCCAGTCTGTTTGATGAAACCGTTGGCGCTGGCGGGCAATATATATCGGCCTTAGTTTTTGTGACGAGTATTCTTTCTGGAATAGCCATTTTTAGCTATGTGTCCGAAATGAATCCGCTATTATTGCGTTTCGTCTCACATTCTGTTTTGTTGGGAATATACATAGCTGCAATTCTTACATATGTAGCATTCAAATGGTGTGCATATAGCTTTATAAATTGGATATTTTTTAACAAAGAAAAGAATGATTTATGGATGCAAGCCTATTGGGGACTAATGAGTGGTTGCAGTTTAGTGTTGATTCCTGTGGTTTTGCTTATCGTGTATTTGAATTTAGATTTTGACGCAAGTAAGTTTCTGCTACTGACTACATTGGTTTTTGCTAAGTTCCTATTGTTTTTCAAGTGTATACGAAACTTTTTCTACCGTTTTTATGCACCGAACAATGCCATCCTGGCCGTGACGGGACATATCTCGTTCGAAGAAACCATCCGGCTGGCAGAGAAATGGTTCGGCCCGATTCCGGCACGGAACATTTCCCCCCGACAGCTTCCGGCTGAAAAGCCCCAGACGGCTGTACGCCGCAAGACGGTAGAACGGAAGGTACCTGTAGATGCCATTTACATGGCTTTCCACATGTCCAACCGCATGCATCCGGATTATTACGTATACGACATGATTACCGACATCCTGTCGAACGGACGTTCTTCACGGTTCATCCAGTCGCTGGTGCAGGAACAGAAGTTGTTTACTTCCATCGATGCCTATATTTCGGGCAGCCTGGATGAAGGGCTGCTTCATGTTACCGGTAAACCGGTAGAAGGTGTTTCTCTGGAACAGGCAGAAAAGGCCATCTGGAAGGAATTAGAGAAAATGAAGACCGTACCGGTGAGCGAGCAGGAACTGGAGAAGGTAAAGAACCGCTACGAAAGCGAACAGATTTTCAACAACATCAACTACCTGAACGTGGCAACCAATCTGGCTTTCTTTGAACTGACGGGAAAAGCAGAAGACATCAACGAGGAGGTAGGAAAATACCGTGCCGTAACCGCTGAACAGATTCAGGCGACTTCGGCCCGTTGCTTCGTTCCCGAAAATTGCAGCATACTCTACTATAAGGCTATTTCATGAGACATTCAAATTACCGTGCACTCCTCTGGCTGGGCATTCCCATCGTCATCGGGCAGATTGGAGTCATCATCTTAGGCTTTGCCGACACATTGATGATTGGGCATCACAGTACGCATGAACTGGCGGCAGCCAGCTTTGTGAACAACATGTTCAATTTAGCGATTATTTTCAGTACGGGTTTCAGCTATGGTCTGACCCCTATCGTGGGCAGTCTGTTCGGACAAAACCGTTGTGAAGAGGTGGGGCGTACCCTGAAAAACAGTCTGGCAGCCAATACGCTGCTGGCCGCAATCGTGTGTCTGGTCATGGCGGTGCTTTATTGGAACATCGACAAATTAGGACAACCGGAAGAACTGCTTCCCACCATGCGACCGTATTACCTCGTGTTGCTGGCTTCACTTCCTTTCGTGCTGTGGTTCAACGGTTTCAAGCAATTTACTGACGGAATTACCGACACACGTATCTCCATGTGGATTCTGTTAGGGGGTAACGTGCTGAACATCATAGGAAACTACCTTCTGATTTACGGAAAGGCCGGATTTCCGGAGTTAGGATTAAAGTGGAGCATGCCATAGGTGGTATGAAAAAATGCCGTATTGTCAAAGAACGATTCAGATGCCATAAATTCGGTTTCGAAGATATGGTGATTCTTATTGCTTGTGGATTACACAACTTCAGAATCAGTCACAAAATGAGTCATATAACAAATTAATCTATATAATGTTTAATGAATTGAAAACGAAAGACGATGCGTGGATGCAGTCCATCCACGAGCGTATCGACCGGCTGTCGGCGATGATTGACGGCATTTTCGGAGATGGCGCGGTTCCGCCAAAAGAAGACGTGTACCTGTGCGACAGTGAGGTGGCGTGTATGCTGAAAGTCAGCCGCAGGACATTGGGCGAGTATCGGAGCAACGGCACGCTGCCTTACTATGTACTTGGTGGCAAGGTCTTGTACAAGAGGAGCGAGATCGAGCAGGTGTTGGAACGGGAATATAGGAGTGTCGGCAAGACGCGGGGAAGCGGATGAAGATTCCATTTACCTGTTTTTTACGCACTTGTACAGGCTGCGGGCATTAAGACTGTCCGCATAAAGGCTGGACGTTTGCGTGCGCCAGCCACAGACTGTTTTTTAGAGGTGAGGGAGTTTGCCGTCTGGAAAAAGAACCTCTTTTTGGACTTTGGCACAAAGTCGTCCCCTGCCCGGTATCAGACTGTAATTCCTGTATGCAATCCTTTTCTGACTGTTCTCGTAACAGTCTGTTTCAATCCTGCCTGACCTTTGTTTACTTTTCATAAAGAGACTGTACCGCCTTTGTGACCGGGATATGAAACCGAAAGATTGTTTTTGACGGTTGCTAAAAAAGAAAAATCAAAGGTGTTTTGCATGTTCCGTAAAAAATCGTACCTTTACATAAAGTGAGTTGCACATCAACGTAATTGATGCAAGTATGTAGAAACCAGAACGGTTGCCAACTCGTTACCTCGTTTTTTGATGATCCGCATAAACTTTTATTCTTAGCGGATTATGTGATTCTTTCAAAAATAATCTCTATTTTGGGAATACGGCTTTCTGAATATCGGAAATTCTATGTGCCTGCCGTTTTACATCCCCTCCCTACAATCTACAACGACATGCTATCAGAACACTTCCCCATAAAATTTCTATTTTTCCTGTGAAATTATTCTCTTATTCAAAAAAAATAGTATCTTTGTCCTATAAAAGTTGTTCATAAGTATGAGACTGTAAAGTACTGAAATTAGCACAATCTCCAAATCGTTACCTTAGACTTTTCAGAACTTCCATAAGCGTTTGTCTTTCAAATTAATCCATCAAATTGATAAGAATTTAAAGTAGAAAACCTCTCTATGTTGTTCAGCACCGAGGAAGTGCAGACCAAAGCATTGAATGAAGTAACTTTCGAGATTGGAAAGGGAGAATTTGTCGCTATCATGGGACCGTCCGGTTGTGGAAAATCTACCTTGTTGAATATACTTGGAACATTAGATACCCCTACTTCGGGCTCCTATCTCTTTGAGGGAAAGCGAGTGGATAAAATGAATGAAAACCAACTGACCGCTCTACGTAAAGGAAGTATCGGCTTCATTTTCCAAAGCTTTAATTTGATTGATGAACTGACTGTCTATGAGAATATTGAACTCCCATTGGTTTATCTTAATATAAAGCCGGCAGAACGTAACAGGCGTGTAAAGGAAGTGCTTGAAAAAGTGAATATGCTGCACCGTGCCAATCATCTGCCGCAACAGTTATCAGGTGGACAACAGCAACGTGTGGCTATTGCCCGTGCCGTAGTATCAGGACCGAAACTGATTCTGGCCGATGAGCCTACCGGTAACCTGGACTCCAAGAACGGACGTGAGGTGATGGAATTACTTACCGAGCTGCATAAGGAAGGCACCACCATTGTGATGGTGACTCACTCGCAGCATGATGCCGGCTTTGCCGACCGCGTCATTAATCTCTTCGACGGACAGGTGGTAACGGAAGTGAACCTTTAAAAATAAGGTTTAGGCTTGTTTCTTAAACTGGCCGGGCGACATTCCGCAGTAACGTTTGAAAAACTTGCTGAAAGAAGCCTGGTCAGAGAAACAGAGCTTTTCGGCCACGTCTTGCACGCTGTTGGCCGGATTGAGCAGACAGACTTTTGCTTCTTCTATCAGGCTTTCGCTGATGAGCTGGTTGGCTGTCTTGCCATAGAGTTTCTTTAACTTGGCCGATAACGCATCAGGGGATACGTAGAGTTGGTCGGCATACCATTTTACGGTGTGGTGATAACGGCAATTGGCATGCATCAGGTATAGAAAACGAGGGAGGGTATCTTTCTAGCGGAAAGAATGCTCGAGCTCGTTTTCTTGTTTATACATGCGGAAGATTATGTTCCATACTTCCAGGATGAGGGAACGAAGCGTGTTTTCCAGCATTTCAACCAGGAAATGATTCTCTTTTTGCTGAAGGGTGTGGCGTAGCATGTCCACATGTGATTGTATCCGGAGAAGATCCAGATTCTTTCGTTACATACTGAAAAATAGGAGGGGACATTATGAAACTGAAGACTTTTATCGACAGGCCCATCCTGTCGTGTGCCATTTCTGTGCTCATCCTGATATTGGGAGTAATCGGTTTGAGCAACCTTCCCATGGAACAGTATCCTGACATCGCGCCTCCTACCATTATGGTGTCTACCACCTATACGGGTGCCAATGCGGAAACAGTACTGAAGAGTGTCATCGCTCCGTTGGAAGAAGCCATTAACGGTGTGGAAAACATGACGTATATGACTTCTACCGCCACCAATACGGGTTCGGCGTCTATTACTGTATATTTTGCACAGGGAACGGATCCGGACATGGCGACTGTCAACACGAAGAATCGTGTGTCGGAGGCGGAAGGACTGTTGCCCGCAGAAGTGACCAAGGTGGGTGTGACCGTAGAAAAACGACAGAACAGTATGGTCAAGATTATATCGTTGTACAGTCCCGACGACAGCTACGACCAGAATTTTATCAACAACTATTTTAAGATTAATGTAGAACCTCGTTTGTCCCGTATTTCGGGAGTGGGCAATGTGAATGTCATGGGTGGGGATTATGCCATGCGTATTTGGATGAATCCTCAGAAGATGGCCCAGTATCAGTTGGTACCTGCCGATGTGATTGCTTTGCTGGATGACCAGAACGTGGAAGCGGCGACAGGTACACTGGGCGAGGATTCTGAAAATACATTTCAGTACACGTTGAAGTACCGGGGTAGATATGAAACTGCGGAAGAATTCGGCAACATGGTGCTCAAGTCTCTCCCTACGGGCGAAGTGCTCCGCCTGAAGGATGTGGCCGATGTGGAATTAGGTTCGCAGAGCTATGCCTATAACAGTGAAATTGTGGGCCACCCCGGTGCGACGTGTATGATTTCGCAGACGGCCGGATCGAATGCCAATGAGATTGTGAAGGAAGTGGACAAGTTGATGGAGGAGATTTCAAAAGACCTGCCGAAGGGGCTTGTAATGGCCGACCTGATGAGTACGAAGGACTTCTTGGATGCCTCGGTACACGAGGTGGTAAAAACCCTGATTGAGGCTATTATCCTGGTGGTGCTGGTGGTTTATTTCTTCTTGCAGAGCGTGCGTTCCACTATCATTCCTTCGGTTTCCATCATCGTGTCTCTGGTGGGTACATTTGCCTTCTTGTATGTGGCCGGATTCAGTCTGAACCTGCTGACCCTTTTTGCACTGGTGCTGGTAATCGGTACGGTGGTGGATGATGCCATTGTGGTGGTGGAGGCCGTGCAGGCCAAGTTTGACGAAGGCTACCGTTCACCTTATAAAGCTACAGTGGCTGCTATGGATGGTATTTCTGCAGCCATTGTGACCACCTCACTGGTATTTATGGCTGTGTTTATCCCGACCTCGTTCATGGGAGGAACCAGTGGGGTGTTCTATACCCAGTTTGGTTTGACCATGGCGGTGGCAGTAGGTATTTCCGCAATCAATGCCTTGACCCTCAGTCCGGCTTTGTGTGCCCTCATCATGACTCCTCACATGGATAAGTCGACCGGCGGTAAGTTGAGTTTTTCTTCCCGTTTTCACCATGCATTTGAGGCTTCTTTCAATAGGCTGGTGTTGAAGTATAAGAGTGGGGTGTCGTTCTTCCTCCGTCGTAAATGGATGGCCTGGGTATCTTTGGCAGCAGTTTGTGCTTTGCTGGTATTTTTCATGCGGACCACTAAGACCGGGCTGGTGCCGGATGAGGATATGGGAACCATATTCGTGAATGTCACGACCCCTCCGGGAAGCAGTCTGGCTCAGACGCGTAAGACGATGGAAATGATAGACGAGCGTATTCGTGAGATTCCTCAGATAAAGATTTATTCCAATGTGACAGGTTACAGCATGATGGGCGGACAGGCCGCCTCGGGAGGTATGCTGATTATCAAATTGAAACACTGGGATGAACGTCAGGAAGCACAGGATCACATCAATGCCATCATTGCGGCGATTTACCAGCATACAGCCGACATTAAATCGGCCAAGCTCTTTGCCTTTGCGCAGCCTACCATCATGGGATACGGAATGGGTAGCGGTTTCGAAATGTACGTGCAAGACCGTGCCGGAGGCAGTGTGGAGAATTTGCAGAAATATACGCAGGACTTCATTGCAGCCCTGAACCGGCGTCCGGAAATTTCGATGGCTTACACTACTTTCGATACCAAGTTCCCGCAGTATATGGTCGAGGTAGATGCGGTGAAATGTCAACGGGCTGGGGTGACTACGTCTGATGTGCTGAGTGTACTTTCCGGTTATATCGGCGGTAATTACTCGTCCAACTTGAACCGTTTTTCCAAACTGTATCGTGTGATGATTCAGGCACGCAAGGATTATCGTCTGGATAAAGAGTCACTCAACAATATGTTTGTACGGACCGAAAGCGGGGAAATGGCGCCCGTGGGACAGTTCATTACGCTGACCAAGGTGTACGGAGCTGAAACCTTGACACGTTTCAATATGTATACCTCTATACCGGTCAACGGTATGCCGGCCGACGGATATAGTTCGGGAGATGCCATTGCAGCCATTGAGGAAGTGGCTTCACAGACACTGCCTACCGGATATGGCTATGAGTTCAGCGGTATTACCCGAGAAGAATCGAGCAGTACGGGAAATACGGTGATTATTTTTATTATCTGTATCGTATTTATCTATTTGATTCTCTGTTCGCTCTATGAAAGTATCTTCATCCCGATGGTGGTCATCCTGGCAGTACCTTTCGGGTTGATGGGAAGCTTCTTGTTTGCCAAATGTTTTGGGCTGGAAAACAACATCTATATGCAGACCGGTTTGATTATGCTGATTGGATTGCTTTCGAAAACCGCCATCTTGCTGACTGAATATGCTTCGGCCCGTCGTCGACAGGGAATGAGTATTGCTCAGGCTGCCGTAGCTGCTGCCGGAGTTCGTTTGCGTCCGATTCTGATGACCGCCCTGACGATGATTATCGGATTGTTTCCGTTGATTGTGGCTACCGGAGCAGGAGCCAACGGAAACCGTTCGTTGGGAGTCGGTACGGTAGGGGGTATGCTTGTCGGTACAGTAGCCCTGCTGTTCGTGGTGCCGGTGTTGTTCACGGTGTTCCAGGCGATTGAAGAGCGAGTGATGCCTCGTCGTCAGACCGATGCAGCGGAATGATCCCTTGTGGGGGAATTTTATATCAACTAAAGAAACATTCGATATGGAGAAAAATATAAGTCATATAGTAGTTGCCGCGTGCATGGCCAGCATGCTGACCGGATGTGGCATCTACACAAAATACCGGCAGCCGGAAACGAATACCGACGGATTGTTCGGTGCTCTTCCGGAGGAGGTGGATACTACCTCCTCACTGGCCGACCTGAAATGGGAGGAACTGTTTACGGATGCATCTTTGCGGAAACTGATTACACGTGCGCTGGAGGCGAATACGGATTTGAATGTGGCCCGTTTGAAAGTGGAAGAGGCACGGGCTTCGCTGTCAGCTGCCAAGCAGGCTTACCTGCCTTCTGCCCAGTTGGACCCGGAAGGAGCTTTGAGCAGTTTTGACGGCAGCAAACCCACCAAGACCTATTCGTTGGGAGCGTCTGCCAGCTGGGAACTGGATTTCTTTGGAAAACTGACCAATGCCAAACGGGGAGAACGTGCGGCACTGGAGCAGAGTGAGGCGTATCGTCAGGTGGTGCAGACACAGCTTATTGCCACGGTGGCCGAGAGTTATTACACGTTGCTGATGCTCGATGAGCAGGTAGCCGTAACTATGGAGACGGTAGAAAGCTGGAAAGAGTATATACGTAGTCTGAAAGCCCTGATGCGGGCCGGACAGGCTGACCGTGCGACCGTGAACCAGGCAGAAGCTTCCCGATTGGATGCCGAAGCTTCTTTGCTGGATTTGAAGCAGCAGGTGACGGAAACAGAAAACACGCTGTGTGCCCTGCTTTTCTGGACTCCGCAGCCTATTGTGCGCGGTACACTCGGTGAAGTGGATTTCCCGGAAAGTTTGTCGGTGGGAGTGCCCCTGAATTTGTTGGCCAACCGTCCGGATGTGTGGCAGGCTGAGGCCGTGCTTAAACAGGCTTTTTATGCCACCAATCAGGCACGTTCCAGTTTTTATCCGAGCGTGACATTGAGCGGATCGGCCGGATGGACAAATAGTGGGGGAGCCCTTGTGACCAATCCGGGTGCCTGGCTGCTTCAGGCGGTAGGCTCTCTGGTACAACCTCTTTTTCAGCGAGGGCAGCTTATGGCAAATCTGAAAATCAGCAAGGCACAGCAGGAAGAAGCTTTGCTGCAGTTCCAGCAGACCTTGTTGGATGCCGGTGCAGAGGTGAACAATGCCTTGAGCCAGTGGCAGACGACCCGTCAGAAAACGGTGCTCGACCGTGAGCAGGTGGAGCATCTGAAAGATGCGTTGCGTGACACGGAGTTGCTGATGGAACACGGTACGACGAACTACCTGGAAGTGCTGACTGCCCGTCAGTCATTACTGGCGGCACGGTTGTCGCTCGTGTCCGACCGGAATGCGGAGATAAAAAGTGTCATTACCCTTTATCATGCATTGGGAGGGGGAAACAACTAACATATAGGTTGATGATATGAAGAAGATGATGATGGTTGCTGCATGCGTGGGAGGACTCGCATGTATGCTGGCATGCAATAAAGAAGAGGTGGGTGCATATACTCCGCTTCCTAAAATTCACTTGGGAGAGACGTTCAAATATAAATGTGAGCCGGAGAATTACATCCGGCTCGAATATGATACCCTTGGTGAGGCCGCTGTCTTGAACTTTTATAAAGACGAAATCACCTCATTGGATTATTTGGAGTACGATGAAAACTCGTGTACCTTCTCCTTTCACAAAGGAGAGACGGGGCTTTATCGTATCAGTTGGGAGTATACGTAGGAAAATACCTTGCGGATACTTTACGGACAGAATGGTATGTGGTACCGGATGAATGCAAGCGGTACCCATGAATATCTGTTAGAAGCCAATGACGGGATGGCAATAAAGGTCATAGCCTACCGCACGAATTTTGATTCTTTGCATTGCACGATAAATCGTTTTTGTATTGAAGAATACAAAAACGAAGAACAGGAGTGAACCGAAGTTCCGGCCTGCTTTCATCTTCCTGAAGGCAGTGCCGGAATATCGGCCTCTATTCGGTTCTCCACGTCGTCGGGGAGCTTGGAGAAGAAATCCATCCCCGTTACTTTTTCCACGGAGTCAACCGATACCATGTATTTCTCCAGTGCCTGATGGTGTGCCTTGTTGTCGAACAGAAAGCCCATGACGATGGGACTTTTCCGGTTATAAATCAGTACCACCTTGAAGAAACGGTCAGGCACGGCCACCCGATGCTCTCCGATGCGCTTGGGTTGCTTTTTATCATAGATAGGTCCGCAGGCAATGTACACTGTGCCATATTTCCGGGCCCAGCTGCGGCATAATTCTTCCAAATCTCCCCAGTCGTCCCGGTTCAGCTTTTGATTCTGCGGACAGATGTTGCTCATGTAGAATGATTCTTCCATGGCTTTCTTGCTCCATTTCATGTCGGCTGCCGGAGCCATGTGTCCCCGGTCGTATCCGGAGCGCGTATAATCCGCATGCTCCACACGGGGTTCAGGTAAATCCGGGTCGGGTACGAAGCGGTTTTTTCGCTCTTCACTTCCTTGGGTTTCCTGCCGTGTCAGTTCCCAGGCTACCCAGTTGGGTGTTTTGTAGAAATTATTGTATGAAACGGTATATCCCGTCCGCTGCAACTTGATTTCTTCCCGTTTGGTCAGCATGACGGGAATTTCCAGTTTGCTGTTGATTCGGCTGGCCGAGGGTTGTGCTTCCGTCTCGTCCTGCGATTTTTCCGGCAGGCGTTGTGCCACTTCCTTCTGTGCCTTCTCCAGCGTGTGCGAAAACTCCTTTGTCAGCTCCTTGGTTTCCGGCAGATTCTGCTGGTTCTGATAGAAATAGGCACCGCCACCCAGAATCAGCAGCAGGAGTATGAAGCCTTTCAGGGAGCCGGTGGATGAACTTCTCTTTTTCTTTCCCATGATGTGCGCGTATTAAACCAGTTTGAAACGCATCCGGAAGATACCGTCGTTAAAGTCGTGACTGATAATCTTGAAGGTGCCGATTTCTGATGTATTCTCTACATGCTGCCCGATGCACAGACACTCGTCGTAATCACCTACGTGTACCACACGGACCGTCTCGGAAGCTCCTTCAGGTAGTCGTTTCATGTCAAAGCATCCGGTAGCTTCTTCCTGTGTGATAAATTCCGTAGTGACAGGAAGATGGCGTGCGATTACTTCGTTGACAGTCGTTTCAATGCGTGCAATATCGTCTTCCGAAGGTGCTTGTGAAAGCGCAAAATCGAGTTTGCTTTTCTTCCGTTCAATATGGGCAGATACAGCCCGCCCGCATCCGAAAAGATTGACCATGGTGCGGTTGATGATGTGTTCGCAGGTGTGCATAGGAGGATACTCCTGCTTGTTGTGTGCATTAAGTTGGATTTCTTGTTCCATAAATTACATTGATGAATTGTTTTTTTCTTTTTGCTTTTTTTCTATCAGCATGCTCATGAAGGCCGAGCTGATGATACCTGTAGGAATGGCAATCATGGCGATACCAATCAGGCTGATGATACTGCTCAACAACCGTCCTAACGGAGTAATCGGGTAAATGTCGCCGTAACCCACGGTGGTGAAGGCCACGATTGCCCACCAGAATCCGTCGCCGATATTTTCGAAGGCTTCCGGTTGTGCGTAGCGTTCGATGTAGTACATCAGAATGCCTGAAAATCCTAACATGATGCCACAGGCAGTATAGGCCGTAACAAGCTCTTCTCTGACGGTTCGGAGTACGGTGCCAATCATCTGGAAGGAACGTGAATAGCGTATCAGCTTGAAGATAATCAGTACGTAGGCCAGCACCACAAGATGTACGTGCGGGGTTTCCTTGTACACATAAATCACCATGAACGGGATAATTGCCACGAAGTCGATGATTCCATAAAAAGAGAACAAGTAGCGCAGACGTGCCTTCCAGGCATGGTTGCAGCTGGCGTATTGCACGGGAGCTGCCGCAATTCGTAGCCCATACTCAATGGTGAATATAAAGGAAGCCAGATAGTTGAATGCATACAGGATATTATGGTAGGGAGCTGATTCCTCGATGGAACTGTATATGATGGAGCAGATGGAACCGATGATAAAGAACAGCACAAAATATTGAAACCATTTTTTCATCAGCTGGCGATGAATCATCCGGTACAGCTTTTCGTGGCGAATTAGGTGCGGGAGCTTCTCGCGCAGCGGGTCTATCAGGTTGTGAGGTTCTATGTTCATGGTCGCAATTTTTGATTAATGATTTTCG
>ENA-ORSK01001840-ORSK01001840.1-human-gut-metagenome-genome-assembly--contig:-NODE-1840-length-15358-cov-5.479252_pt1 | contig 15358 bp, 12 predicted proteins | sample MGYA00242192_ERZ509159 | MGnify/ENA primary metagenome ERZ509159 (study PRJEB26280, sample SAMEA2338663) | human gut metagenome | biome: human gut; feature: human-associated habitat; material: faeces...
GGCTGCCAATGCCGACGTTGTCAGAAAACTTTCGGACATGGGGTTCGAACTCGGAAATCACGGATATAATCATAAAAACCACAAAAAACTGAGCAAGGAAGAAAACAAAAAGGAAATTCTCGTTACCGAACGGTTGCTGAAAGAAATCACGGGGCGCGAGCCGTCGCGGCTGTTTGCGCCGCCTTCGGGGGAAATGGGCGATAATATGAACAAGGTTTGCGACGAGTACGGTTACAAGGTGATAATGTGGACAAGAGACACCGTAGACTGGCGGGATAAAAACCCGTCGCTCACGTTTTCCCGCGCGATAAAAGACCTTGCCGCGGGCGACCTTATTCTGATGCATCCGACGGCGCACACGCTCGAAGCGTTGCCGAAAATTCTGGAATACGTGAAAGCGTCGGGTTTCGAGGCGGCGACGGTGTCCGACGTAATTTAATTTCAATGCGATTTTGATTGAAAATAGTCGCGCCTTATGATAAAATATCAAATATGAAAAAATTAAAAAAATATAAAAACGGATTAACTCTTGCGTATTACGACATGCCCGAGCTTCACAGCGTGTCGATAGGCGTATTCGTAAACACGGGCAGCGTCAACGAAACGCCAAAGACGAACGGGCTTTCGCATTTTATCGAACACACGATGTTCAAGGGCACAAAACGTCGCACGGCATTCGACATCGTTGCTGACACCGACGCAATGGGCGCGAACATTAACGCATACACTTCAAAAACCGCAACTTGTTACTACATTCAGTGCGTCGATAACGACTTTGAAAACTGCGCCGATATTTTGTCGGACATATATTTCAACAGTGTGTTTCCCGCGGACGAGCTTGAAAAAGAAAAGGGCGTTATTCTGGAAGAAATCGCAATGTGCAACGACACACCCGACGATTTGTCGTACGAAATCGCGTCGACGGCTTTTTACAAAGGACACCCTTTGGCACGTCCGATTCTGGGTAGTGCGAAAAACGTAAAATCGTTCACGCGCGACGACGTTTTCAGATATATGGACGAAAGATATACCGCCGACAATACTGTGATTGCGGTTGCCGGCAACGTCCGTTTTGAAAAGGTCGACGAAATCGTGGAAAAGTATTTTATCGGGAATTTTACAAGGATAAAGTCCAAAAAAATGAAAATCGACGTTCCCGAAACCCACAGCGTTTACGTCAAAAAATTCAAAAAAATCGAGCAAAGCAACATAAATATTCTGTTCCCGTCGACGTCGTATAACGACGAAACGTTCAACGCCGTGAAAATTTTCAATTCCGCATTCGGATTCGGCATGAGCGGAAGGCTATATCAGCATATCCGCGAAAGGTTGGGGCTTGCGTATTCGGTATATTCATACCTTTCGGCATACAAACAAGCGGGACACGGCATGATTTATCTCGGAACGAACGTGCAAAACGTCGAGCGTGCTTTGGAAGCCGTGAGAAAGGAAATCGAAGAAGTGAAGCGCACGGGGCTTACCGACGACGAGTTTTTGCGCGGCAAAGCGCAGATAAAAAGCGCGTTCGTTTTCGGGCTGGAAACGAGCATCGGAAACATGAATCTTTTGGGCAAACACGCGTTGCTCACGGGCGAAGTCGCCGACGTCGAAGAGCTTATCGGGAAAATCGACGCGGTAACTCCCGACGACGTCAGAAAAGCCATTGACGTAAATTACGATTTGTCAAAGGCGACAGTCGGTTACGTCGGTCCGAGAATTGACAAAAATCTTTTGGATATTCTGAAAAATTAACGAAATTTTTTGCAAATGAGGTATTTTTAATGGAAAAACAGTTTGAAGAAATGGAAATGCTGGAACGCATTTTTTACATGCAGAACCTTTTTGACAGCGACCTTATCAAAAACCGAAATCTTGAATTTTCAAAGGAAGAGTGGATACAAAAAGAAGTGCTTGCAATCGTCTCCGAACTTGCGGAACTCCTTGCGGAAGTCAACTTCAAATGGTGGAAAAACCCGAAGCCCGTGAACGACGATAACGTCAAGGATGAACTTGTCGATATCCTACATTTTTTCACCGCGGCGTGCATTCACAGCGGCATGGACGCGAAGGAACTTTACGAAAGATACATGCGTAAAAACAAGGAAAATTTCGACCGTCAGTACGGCAAAAGCCAAAAACACGGCTACGAACTTGACAAAATGTGACGGAAAGTGCGACTTTTACTTGCGCTAATAAATAATATAGTGTATAATTTATTTAACTTTTGAAATTTCGGAGGCTATTATGAAACACGTTAACACCGTCGTAAAATCTTGCTTACATAAAGAAGGCAAAATCGGTTGCGGAGAATGCAACAGCAGCTGCCAATCGGCTTGCAAAACCAGCTGCACGGTCGGCAATCAAAGTTGCGCGCAACGCGAAGAAAGGATTAACACCAAAAAAGAGAGCAAATAATGGTACATTGTTTTACCTATACCCATAAAGGTAACCCGCTTTACTTTGTATGGGACGTAGAAAGCGGCAGTCTGCATACCGTGGACGAGGCTGCTTTTTTAGTGTCGAAAAAAAGATATCAGCAGCTTTCGGACGACGAAAACAAGCGTTTTCTGAAATTGTCGGAGTCCGACCTGAAAGAAATCGACGCGGAACTTGACCTTCTTGAAAAAGACGGCGTCTTAAACGCGCCCGAAGTCAGGATAAATCTTCCGTCGTCGGGGGAAATCAAGGCGATGTGTCTGCATATCTGCCACGACTGCAATTTAAGGTGCAGTTACTGCTTTGCAAAAGACGGCACGTACAACACCCCGCGCGACTATATGTCGTTTGAAGTCGGCAAAGCCGCGCTCGATTTCCTGTTTGCAAATTCCGGGAAACGCCATAATCTGGAAGTCGACTTTTTCGGCGGCGAACCGCTGATGAATCTCGATAACGTCAAAAAAATCGTGGCGTACGGCAAGGAAAAGGCGAAGTCTTTGGGCAAAGATATCAGATTTACTTTGACGACCAACGGCGTCCTTCTGAACGACGACGCGATAAAATACCTTAATGAAGAGATGGATAACGTGGTTATCAGCATCGACGGCAGACGTGAAATTCACGATAAACTCCGCGTCACGCCGAACGGCAAGGGAAGTTACGACATCGCGCTGAAAAACGCCAAAAAATTCCGCGCGGTAAGGGGCGACAAGCGTTACTATATCCGTGGCACCTTTACACAAAATAACGTCGACTTTTCGCGCGACGTCCTTGTGCTGAACGACGAAGGTTTTGACCAGATTTCAATTGAACCCGTGGTTTTGCCCGACGACAGTCCGCTTGCATTGCACGAAAAAGACCTGCCCGAAATTTTTAAACAGTACGACAAGTTGTCGGAAGAATATATCGAAAGAAGAAAGGGCGACAAATGGTTCAATTTCTTCCATTATATGATCGACCTTAAAAACGGTCCGTGCGTTGCGAAAAGGCTCACCGGTTGCGGCGCGGGCAAAGAGTACGTTGCGGTCACGCCGACGGGCGACATTTTCCCGTGTCACCAGTTTGCGGGCGGCGACGGAAAATTCTTTATGGGCAACGTTATGGACGGCACTTTCAATCGCGATATCCAGAAAACCTTTGAAAATATAAACGTGTATTCCAAGGAAGACTGCGGAAAGTGTCCCGCGAAGTATTATTGCAGCGGCGGTTGCGTCGCGAACAGCTATAACTTCAATCACGACCTGACGAAGCCGTACAAGCTGAGTTGCGAGATGATGAGGCATCGTTTAGAATGTTCTCTTGCCATCTACGCCATTGAAAACGCTGATTAAAACGGCGATAATGCGCGATATTTTGCTTTTTAGGCAGAACCCGAAAAATCGTGAAAAGGGGGACCCCAAAAGCTACTTTTGTACTTTTGGGGAAAAGGAGCAAACGAGCAAAAGACAAACAAATGAATGAAAAGAGTTTGTTTGGTCAAAAGTGAGATTTGCGACGTGTACACTAGGATTTTCAGAACCCGCCGAGAAAAACACAATCTCATCAAATTCTCGCCGTTTTATAGGGGAAGGGGACCCCAAAAGATACTTTTGTACTTTTGGGGAGAAGGAGCAAACGAGCAAAAGACAAACAAATGAATAAAAAGAGTTTGTTTGGTCAAAAGTGAGATTTGCGACGCGTACACTAGGATTTTTCGGAACCCGTCAAGAACCCCAAAAATTCATCAAATTTTCGGATTCTTCGGGTATATATTTTTACAAATTCTCGCCGTTTTATAGGGAAAGTTTTTTGTGTCATTCTGAGGAGTCTAACGGGGACCCCGCGGGATACTGTGTACCCGTGGGGAAAAGGAATAAACAAGCAAAAGACAAGCATTTTCGCTTTTAGCGTAAAATGATTGGTCAAAAGCGCAGTTTATGACGTATCGCCCGGAAGGGTAACCGCTTAATAAAAAAGCGAAAAATCGTTATCGAAATAAAGATTTTTATCATAGTATTTCTATCCGCAAAAATTTTGCGGATATTTTTGTTTTTTCGAAAAATGTTTTGAAAAGGGTGGAAGTTTCTTAAAAATTACTTTAATATTCGGCTTAAATTCATTTATCTTTTGTATTCGTTTGACGGATTGAGTATTTAATTATATAATATTTGAGTAACTTTTATTATTTTAGGAGGCCACGACCTTTGAATAAGAAAAAATCAATTGCGATTTTTACTATTGCGTGCATTTTGTTGGTCCTCGGAATGGTGTTTGCATTCGTGCCCACGTTCCCCATCGGCAAATCGATGTACGATTACACCGGCTATGCGCGTTCAATAAAACTCGGACTTGACCTTGCGGGCGGCGTTTCTGCCGTATTCGACGTGAAAGCACCCGACGGAGAAACTCTCACCACGGACGAATTGAAAATCCGTCTTGACGGCGTCAAAGCAAGTATGGAAGACTTGCTCACGTCAAAAGGTTATACCGAATCCGTAGTAACTTACAACACGACGGGCAACCCCACGATCACCGTTGAAATTCCCGACGTCGACGATCCCGAGCGCGTATTCGACCTTATCGGTCGTCCCGCGTCGCTGAAAATCACGAAGGGCGGCGACGAAAAAACCGTTTATATCGTAGGCAGCAAGCACTTGAAAAACGTCGGCGTTGCAGCCGATACCGAAAGGAACAACGGCACTTACGTCATTTCGTTGCAATTCAATGCGGAAGGCACGAAGGCGTTTGCAACCGCAACGAAGGAAAACATCGGGAAAACCCTTGACATTTATATTAACGATGAAATTCTCATGGAAGGCGTTTCCGTCAGTTCCGAAATTTCAAACGGACAAGCCGTCATCAAGCAAGGGGGTGACAAAACGAACGACGGTTACTCTTACGAAGAAGCCTACAACTTGGCGACTCGTTTGCAGGCAGGTACGTTCGGCGTCGATATGACCGTCCGAGAGACCAACATCGTCAGCCCGACGCTTGGCACGACGGCAATCCGTTCAAGCCTTATCGCGGGTATCGTAGGTATTGTTCTCGTTATGATTTTCATGGTTGCACTTTACGGAATGTTCGGTCTTATGGCGGATATGGCACTTCTTGCCTACATCGAACTCGTATTGTTCCTGTGCTCGGTGCTTCCGTGGGTACAGCTCACGCTCCCGGGTATTGCGGGTATCATCATCGGTATCGGTATGGCGGTCGACGCGAACATTATTATCTTTGAACGTATCAAGGACGAATACAGGTCGGGACTTCTCGGCAGCGACAATTTGTTCCTGAAACCCCAGCGCGGCAGCGACGGCAAGATTACAAGCCAGGGCGGTCCTATCTCCCGCGGTTTCAGAAGGGCTGCGGTTGCGGTTATCGACAGTAACGTCACGACGCTTATCGGCGCAATCGTAATGTGGATTTTCGGTGGCACTTCCATCGTCGGATTTGCGGTCACGTTGTTTATTTCGATTCTCGTTTCGATGTTCACGGCGTTGCTGATCACAAGGCTCAACATAAGTCTTTTGGGCGCGTTCGATAATATGAATAATCCCAGACTCTATATGCTTAAAAGAAGCGACAAGGAGGCAGCATAATGAATAAATTACAACAAAAACTCCTTGATTTGAAAATTTCCAAAAAACTTCCGTTCTGGTGCATCGCTCCCGCGCTTATCATTTGCGTGTTCGTCATCGTGTTTGCGGTGACCGGCGCGAAAACCGACGCGGCAACGGGCTTCGGTCTCGGTATCGACTTCACCGGCGGTACGGAAATGACCGTTATGATCGAAGACAACACCAAGAACGAACACGAAGTCCTTGAAATCCTGAAAGAAAAGGGCATTAATAACGTCGACTATATCCAGGGCGTTACCACGGGCGGACAAAACGGTATCCGCGTGCAGTACAAAAACGTCAACTCCGACGCAACCAAAATGAAGGAAATCAACGACTCTGCAAAAGCTGCGCTTGAAAGTAAGTTCGGCGTGAAGGTCGACTACACCAACAGAAGTTCGACCGCAAGCGCAGACCTTGTCAAAAAAGCCTTCTTGTCGGTTGGCATCGCTCTTATCCTGATTCTTGTTTATATCATTATCAGGTTCGAGTGGCTCTCGGGCGTTGCGGCTGTCCTTGCGCTGTTGCACGACGTGTTTATTATGGTATGTCTTACGGTTATCTGCCGCATACCCATAAACAGCAGTTTCATCGCCGCGGTTATCACCATCGTTGCGTATTCGATCAACAACACGATTATCGTTTTCGACCGCGTGCGCGAACGTAAAAAGTTGTATGACAAAAACAAAATCGTTTATAACGACGTTGCGGACGAAGCGGTCGCAATGACTTTCAACCGTACGATGTTCACGTCGCTTACGACGCTTATTATGGTCATTATGCTTACGGCTCTCGGCGTTGTTTCGATGCGCCACTTCACGCTTCCGATTTTGTTCGGTTTGCTTGCCGGTACGTACTCGTCGATGTTCCTTGCGGCGCCGTTGTGGGCTGCGATGCAGAACGGTATTTTGAAGTATCGCGCAAAACAATATGCAAAATACAAAGCAATGAAATAATTGAAAAAGCCCTCGTTCAGAGGGTTTTTTTATACATTTTTACGAAAAATGGCGGTAAAATATCTTAAAAGACAAGAATATACGGACACGCTTTCGGACGAACTTTCAAAAAAACTTTGCATAAGTAAACCCGTTGCAAGGCTTTTGTCGTCGCGCGGCGTGAACACGGTCGAAGCCGCCGAAAAGTTTTTGAGTCCCGACAAATCCGACTTCATAAACCCGTTTGAACTGTACGGAATGAACGCCGCCGTCGAACGCATAAACAAGGCGATTTCGCTTAACGAAAGCGTGCTTATTTACGGCGACTACGACTGCGACGGGCTTACCGCAATCTCGATTCTGTACACCTTCTTAAAGGATAAAATCGACAAAGTTTCGTATTACGTCCCCAACCGCCATTCCGACGGCTACGGCTTGCACGACATCGTTGTCGAAGACCTGACGAAAAACGAAGGTATCGACCTTGTTATCACCGTCGACTGCGGCATAACGTCCAAAAACGAAGTGAAGTGCATAAAGGAAATGGGCATCGACGTCGTTGTTACCGACCATCACGAACCGATTCCGGAACTTATCCCCGACGGCATTGTGCTGAATCCGAAAGTCGACAGAAAATCTTTTTCGGATTACTGCGGCGCGGGCGTCGTGTTCAAACTTATACAGGCGATTGCAGGGCTTGACGAAGCGTTGAAATATGTTGGAATCGCTGCGCTCGGAACGATTGCGGACATCGTGCCGCTTGTCGGTGAAAACCGCATAATCGCAAAACTCGGGCTTGACCAGATGAACGCGGGCAGAGTTTTGTACGCAAGACGTATTTCCGCGTGCCTTAAAAAGGAAACCATTACGTCCCAAGACATTATGTTCAAAGTCGCCCCGCGGATTAACGCGCTGGGAAGGCTTCGTGACGCAACGCCGGTCGTGTCGTTATTCACGTCGGACGACGAAAAAGTCGTTGACAAAATTCTGGAAACATTGGACGAAGTCAACAAGGAACGACAGATTCTGTGCGAAAAGGTCGTCGCGGACATTATGCAAAAGTTGAAGTCTTACGATCTTGTCGAAAACCGCGTCATCGCAATGTACGACAAGTCGTGGAATATCGGCGTTCTGGGCATTGCCGCGTCGAAACTTGCCGAAGTTTTCAACCGTCCCGTTATGCTTTTCACGTTTACGGAAGACGGGCTTTTGAAGGGCAGCGCAAGAAGCATTTCAAAGATTAATATTTTCGATTGCTTGTCCTGTGTGAAGGACTACGTTGTCGGTTTCGGTGGTCATTCGGCAGCGGCGGGCGTGTCGGTGACGGAAGACGGCTTTGACATTTTTACGTCAAAAATTAACGAATACGTCAAAAAAACTTATGATATTTCGTGTTTTTTGCCCGAAGTTTTGTATGACCTTGAATATGACGAAAGCATTGATTTCGCTACTGTCACCGACGTCAGAAGGTTGGAGCCGTTCGGCTTTATGAACCCCGAGCCCCTGTTTCTTGCGAGAAACCAAAAATACGATTTTTCGGAAATCGGGAACACCGAACATCTGAAAGCAAACCCGAAAAAAGACGTTGAAGTCGTGGCGTTTTCTGCGATGAAAAACTTCAAAGAATACAAAAACGGACTGAACTATATTCTGTCGCTTGAAAACAAAACTTTCCGCTCAAAAGTTTACACGCAGGCGGTTGTGAAAAGCCACAGCGTCGAAAGCGTTGAAAAGGAAAAACCGGAAATATCTGCAATCGAATATCTGCACCTTGAAAGTTTTCTTGCGGAAAAAACCCGAAAACCCGCATATAATACGTCGCGCGGCAACGAAATTTTCGGGACTTTATATATTGCATTTACTTATGATTCGTATTATAATTTTGTTAATACGAAGAAAGGGTTTTACCTTACGGCTTCGGGCGGGGCGTTTTCGCTGAACCCGTATAACACTGTCGTTTTGTCGCCCGACGAGAAGTTCGATTTTTCTTATTACAACGAAATCGTGTTTCTGGATAAACCCACGGACGAGTATTTGTCGTACGTAAACGGCGCGTCGAAAGCGAAAATAAAGGTGTCGGGAGAAGCGCCTTTCGGCGACGAAATAAGGCGGTTCAGGTGTCGTTCGATTGACGAATACCGTGACGTGTATAAAACGCTGAAACGCTTAAATCTTTTGGGCGCGACAAGTTTACCGACGCTTAAATACAAGTTGTACGACAACAAAATCGTCAGCCCGTTCAAGGCGCTTTCGACGTTTTACATAATGTATGAACTGGGCGTGATAAAAAACGCGGAAAACGGCGGATTTGTTTTTGACGAAAAAACAAAAGTCAATCTTGAAAACTCGAAAATTTATAATTTTCTTGAAAAATATTAAAAATTAAGATAAAAATTGTATTATGGACGAACTGTTGCAAAAACTTAAAAAGAATTTTTCGGAAGCCGAATTTCAGGAGTTGAAGGCGGCGTACGATTTTTCGGCAGCGGCGCACGAAGGACAAAAAAGGCAAACGGGCGAACCGTACTTTATTCATCCATGCGCCGTTGTGAATATCCTTGTCGATTTGGGCTTCGACGACGTATCGACGCTCGTCGCGGCGTTTTTGCACGACATCCTGGAAGATACGCCCGTAACTTCTGACGAACTTGAACAAAAGTTTGGCAAAGAAGTGCTGGAACTTGTGGAAGGCGTCACGAAACTTGACAAAATCAAATTCGTATCGGCGGAAGACGAGCAGGCGGAAAACCTTAGGAAAATGTTTTTTGCGATGGCGAAAGATTACCGCGTCATCATAATTAAACTTGCCGACCGTTTGCACAATATGCGTACTCTCGACGCGCTGAAACCCGAAAAACAAATCAAAATCGCAACGCAGTCGCTGAAAATTTACGCGCCGCTTGCCGGACGACTTGGTTTAAGTTTCGTCAAGTGCGAGCTGGAAGACCTTGCGATGCGTTATCTTTATCCCGACGATTATTACGAACTTGTCGAGTTTATAAAGACAAAATCCAAAGAACGCCAGCAGTTTATCGAGAAAATTTGCGACGTGCTGAAAGCGAAACTTCAAGAACTCGGCATCGAGGGCGAGGTCAACGGCAGGCAAAAACACCTTTACGGCATTTACAAAAAAATGCTGAAACAAGGGAAGAATATCGAGCAGATTTACGACATATCCGCAGTCCGCGTCATCGTCAACGAGGTGCAGGATTGTTATACGGTGCTTGGCGCGATTCACACGATGTGGATGCCGCTCCCGGGGCGTTTCAAGGACTATATCGCAATGCCGAAACCCAACGGATATCAGTCGCTGCACACGACGGTTATCACGAAGTTCAAGGAAACTTTTGAAATCCAGATTCGCACGTACGAAATGCACCGCATCGCGGAATACGGCATCGCGGCGCACTGGAAATATAAGGAAGGAAAAACCGGCGCGACCAAAATCGACGACCAAATCAACTGGCTGCGCGAAGTTATGGACACCCAGCGCGAATCGTCGGACAGCCACGAATTTCTGGAAAATATCGAAGGCAACGTTTTCACCGATGAAGTTTACGTTTTCACGCCGAAAGGAAAGGTGCTGAATCTGCCTGTCGGCAGCACGACCGTCGACTTTGCCTACGCAATCCACAGCGCGGTCGGGAACAAGTGTATCGGCGCGAAGGTCAACGGAAAAATCGTGCCGCTCAACACCGTGCTCAACACCGGCGACATCGTTGAAATTCTCACGACGAATTCCGGCAAAGGTCCAAGCCGCGACTGGATTAAATTCGTAAAAACCGCATCGGCGCGCACGAAAATCCGTCAATACTTCAAAAAGGAAATGAAGGAAGAAAATATCAAGCGCGGCAAAGATATGCTTGAACGCGAGGCAAAACGCCGCGGATATAATCTTTCGGAACTTTTAAGCACGGCGGGGCTCAATTATATTATGAATCGCTACACGCTGTCGTCGATTGACGATTTGTACGCTTCGGTTGGCTTCGGAGGTCTGACGACAAACCAGATTATCGTCAAACTTATCGACTACTTCAAGCGCGACTTGCTGTCGAAAAACCCGGTTGCGGAAATCAAAACCACCTCGACGACGGGAAAAAGTTCTTCGGGAAACGGCGTCCTTATCAGAGGCTACGACGACTTTCTGGTCAGGCTTTCGCACTGTTGCAATCCCGTGCCGGGCGATAAAATCGTCGGATACGTTTCGCGCGGGCGCGGCGTTTCGGTGCACTGCGTCGATTGTCCCAACGTCAAAAATATGGAGCCCGAAAGGCTTATCGAGGCAAAATGGGACGACGTAATCAGTCAGAACTTCCTTGCCTCGCTGAAGATTTATTGCGAAAACAAGGGCGGTATTCTTGCGGCGGTTACGACGATTATTTCCAACATGAAAATATCGATAACGGGCGCGTTTGCGCGCTCGGACAACGACAACGGCACCGCGGAAATCACCGTTATGCTGGAAGTCAAAAGCACGGATCAGGTCGAAGACGTCATCAAAAAACTGAAAACTTTGCCGGAAGTCATCGACGTACACAGATAAAATGAGATGTATTATTCAGCGGGTAAACCGCGCAAGCATAGTAATTAACGGAAAAAGCGGCGGGCAAATCGGGAAAGGATTGCTCGTCCTTTGCGCGTTTTCGGACGGCGACGACGAGAAAACCGTCGATTATTGCGTGGAAAAAATCGCAAACCTTCGGGTTTTTGAGGACGAAAACGGAAAACTGAACCTTTCGGTGCTTGACGTAAAAGGAAACGTTATGGTCGTTTCAAACTTCACGCTTTACGGAGACACCAGAAAAGGCAGGCGACCGTCTTTCGATAAATCTGCGCGCCCCGAAATCAGCAAGCCATTGTACGACCTTACCGTCAAAAAGTTTTCGGATATTTTTGAAAACCTTGCGACGGGCGAGTTCGGCGCGGATATGCGGATTTCGCTTGAAAACGACGGTCCCGTCACGCTTATCGTGGAGAAAGAAAATGAGTAACTGCGTTATAAGAAGGTTTGTGCAGGGCGAATTGCAAACGAACACTTACGTCGTGAGTAACTCCAACAAGTGCTTTATCGTCGATCCGACGGGCAATCCCGCCCCCATCGAAGAATACGTGAAAGCAAACGGGCTGTCAATCGACGGCTTAATCGTCACGCACGGACACTTCGACCATACCGAACTTGTGAAATATTTTAAGGATAAGGGCGTGAAAGCGTACATAGGGGAAAACGACGACAAAATGCTGTCGAACAAGTCGAACCTTGCGCTTGCGATGGGGATTTACGACTTTCCTTATACTTCCGCCGACGTAAGACTTAAAGACGGCGAGGTTTTCACGCTTGCCGACGTTGAAATAAAAGCAATCGAAACGGCAGGGCATACCGCGGGCGGAATGACGTATATCGTCGACGCGGCAAACGCAATGTTTACGGGCGACACGCTGTTCAAATTAAGTTACGGCCGCACCGATTTTTACGGCGGCGATTTTGAAGAATTGTTGAAAAGCGTAAAAAAACTTTTTGAAATAAACAAAGATTACGACGTATATCCCGGACACGGCGATTTCACAACTTTGAATTACGAAAAGAAGAATAACCCCATTTTTTTGGAAGAATAAATGAAAAATCTTGCGGTTTTTGTAAACTCGGTCAATAAAAACGAACTTATGGAAATGGTGCGTGCGTATCAGGCGTACGTCAATTTTTCGTATGAAAAAACCGACGGATTCGACGAGTATTTTTACAACGACGAGATAAGCGATGATAAAATAATAATCACGTCGACGATTTGCGGAAAAACCACCGTCGAGGAATACGAATTGCAGGGCGACGCGCTGAACAAGAAAAAATTTGCGCGGCGTTTCGGAAAAAGGTCGATTTACAAAACGCTGAAAGAGTATTCTGGCGAGTGGCTGCCGTACGGTTGTCTGACCGGCGTGCGCCCGACGAAACTATATGCCGAATTATTGCGCGAAGGTATTGACGCAAAAGGGGAGTTTACCGGGTTTTTCGACGTAACGCCCGAGAAAGCCGAGCACGTCGCAAGGATTGTAAAAAATCAGGAAAAACTGCTGAAAATCGGAAAAGACGATGTCGACGTGTTTGTGAATATCCCGTTTTGTCCGACACGATGTGCTTATTGCAGCTTTGTCGCGGTTTCGATGAAACAACTCAGAAAATACCTTGAAAGTTACGTTGAAACGCTGAAAAACGAGATAAGTATTATAAAAAACGTCATATACGAGAACAATTTTAAGGTCAGAGCCGTGTATTTCGGCGGAGGTACGCCGACGTCGATTCCCGTCCAAATGCTCAAAAGCCTTATCGACCTTTGCGATTTCAAGGCAAAGGAGTTTACCGTCGAGGCGGGACGTCCCGACACGCTCACGAAAGAAGTCCTCGATATGATGGCGGACACTGCCGTCACGAGAATTTCCGTAAATCCGCAGACTTTCCACGACAAAACGCTGAAACTTATCGGACGGGCGCACACCGTCGAAGACACGTTAAGGGCGTACGACCTTGCGAAAAATTACGATTATATCGTAAATATGGATTTAATCGCGACGCTCCCCGAGGAAAATTTTAACGATTTCAAATATTCCGTCGATAAGGCGATAAGCCTTGATCCCGAAAACATCACGGTGCACAATTTAAGCCTGAAACGCGGTAGCGTATTGAGCGAATCGCATTACGAACCGCTTAATCTCAAAGACGCCGAAAATATGATCGATTATTCGGTAAGCGCGCTGACGGACGCCGGGTACGAACCGTATTATATGTATCGTCAGAAGTACAACACCGGAAACCTTGAAAACAGCGGCTACGCAAAGCCGGACACCGAGTGCGTTTACAACGTCGATATTATGGAAGAAAACTGCAATATCCTTGCGGCGGGCGCGGGCGCGATTTCAAAACGGCTTTTCAGGGAAGAAAACCGCATCGAACGTCTTGCCGACGTCAAAGACGTGAAAGGATATATCGAACGCGCCGAAACTTTAAGGGAAAGACACGAAAATTTTTGGAAAAAGTAGGCGTTTTCGGTTTACATAAAATTATTTTTATGATAATATTCTTCTCGTACCTTTCGCAACGTTTATCTAAATCTCCGCAGATATACTTTGCCTAAGGCGAATTATTTATCCACCGAAGGAGGCAAAACAATGGATAAGGAAACCAAACAAAAAATTATTTTGGACAACGCAAGGTCGGAAGGCGACACCGGTTCACCCGAAGTACAAATCGCGCTTCTCACCGCTCGTATCAACGAACTCACCGCGCATCTCGCGACGCACAAGAAAGACCACCACAGCCGCAAAGGTTTGTTGATGATGGTCGGTCAACGCCGCAACATGCTCAACTATCTTAAAAGCAAAGACATCGAAAGATACCGCGCTATCGTTAAGAAGTTGGAACTCAGAAAGTAATTTTTTCGGGGCGTGCTTTTGCGCCCCGTTTTTTTTGAAAAAAAACATTAAAAATGTAAATTTGGACTTCTTGCGGGAATTGCGGAAGTCTTTGGAGGACAGAGTATATGGAAAGAAAAATTTTCAAAACCGAAATCGGCGGACGCGAAGTCTCCGTTGAAATCGGCGCGTACTGCGGTCAGGCAAACGGCAGTTGTCTTATAAGATGCGGCGAAACCGTCGTCCTTACCAATGCTACGATGGCAAAAACACCCCGTGACGGAATCGACTTTTTCCCTCTCGGCGTTGACTTCGAAGAAAAAATGTTCGCAGTGGGCAAAATCCCCGGCGGCTTCAAAAAGAGAGAAGGCAGACCTTCCGATAAAGCGATACTTACGTCGCGTCTTATCGACCGTCCCATTCGTCCCTTGTTCCCGAAGGGCTGCTTGAACGACGTCGCAGTCGTCGCAACCGCGCTTTCGGTTGACAAAGAAATCCCGCCCGAGGTATTCGGCATGCTTGGCAGTTCGATCGCGCTCAGCATTTCCGACATTCCTTTCGCAGGCCCCACGGCGTCGGTCGTCGTCGGATACGTTGACGGCAAATATATCATCAACCCCACGCCCGCGGAACGCGAAAAGAGCAAACTTCATCTGAGCCTTGCTGGCACGAAAGACGCAATCATGATGGTCGAGGCGGGCGCAAACATCATTTCCGAAAAAGAAATGCTTGACGCAATCCTGTTCGGCCACGAAGAAATCAAGAAAATCATCACCTGGATCGAAGGTATTCAGGAAGCGTGCGGAAAAGCAAAACAGGAAGTTCATCTCTATCTCCCCAGCGACGAAGTCAAGGCGGCTGTTTTCGAGTGGGCAGACGAAAAGATGGATTACGTCCTCGATACGTTTGACCGTACCGAACGCGAAGCCCGCGACGGATAAGGGGATTCTGCGCCGGCAGGATCGAAATCCCCGCTATCTTCTATCGGGCAGC
>ENA-ORSK01001845-ORSK01001845.1-human-gut-metagenome-genome-assembly--contig:-NODE-1845-length-15348-cov-11.521677_pt1 | contig 15348 bp, 8 predicted proteins | sample MGYA00242192_ERZ509159 | MGnify/ENA primary metagenome ERZ509159 (study PRJEB26280, sample SAMEA2338663) | human gut metagenome | biome: human gut; feature: human-associated habitat; material: faeces...
TTGGCTATATCCTAGCCTTTTCAGGCCCGATGATTTCTAAACGGGACAGCAGTGAACTTTCTACATTAAATTTTATTTCTTGACGAATTTCTTTCCATTCACAATGTAGATACCAGAACGGTTCATCTGCTTTACCTTACGTCCTTGGACATCATAGATTACATTGTTCTTCTCTGTAGAATTCACAACTTGTTCGATACCAGTAGCCTTATCATTGTCTACTTCGATTGAAATCGTCATTCTTGGGTTTGTATGACAGTCACTGGCTTGGGTTGTGGTCTTGTCTTCAAGGAACTTTCCAAAGTTTGTATCTCCGAAGGTTCCCTTCAAAATTACTATAGCGTAAAGTTCGGCTTTCAATTCACCTTCTCTTATCGGTGTATCAAAGACTAACAGCAATGTAGGCGTTGACGGATCTTCCGGATCTACATAGCTTTCAAAGTGTCCTGTACGAATCGTCTTGTTGTTGTCGTAAACTGCAAGTCTCACTTCTCTATCAGGATTAGCAACCAAACCATCATAGTATCCTATGTTTTTAATCATGAATCCATTCAATGCAACATCCTTTTGAGTTACAGATGTATTAGGCAACTGCTGGTATATAGAATAATCGTAGTGAAGGTTTGGATCTTCAGGAGAGCCGCCCTTTCCTATTGTAAAGTTTTCTTTGATAGCCTGCGTCTTTACTTCCTTATTATTCTTTTCATAATGGAAGGTTCCTTCTGGGATTACCAACTGATAGCTAGCCTTTGCCAAGTCAGTCAACGCAACAGTAAACTGATTGTCTTTTCCTGTTACCGGAGTAAAGGTAACGTTCTTCACACGCTCACCCTTCTCATCAGTGATGTAGGCATCGGCATCACTCATTACTGTAACATGACTCAACCCATCAAAAGAAAGAGTCAGGAGATCAGCATTGCTTTCTACTATTGCAGGTGTCAACTTGTAAGCTGTCTCTACGGTCTTGATAGCTGCTGCAGGTTTTTCAACCTCAACAAATGCGAAGGCACTGGTCAGACTGCTTTGCCAATATGGAGCAACAACATCTGCTTCAGTCTGATATTTATTGTCTGCATGATTGCACAAAGCATAAGCAACGCTAGAGTTTCCCGTTACTGATGGATAAGAGCCCTTGAATGAGAATGTACCCAATGCTTTGTCGGCATTAAAGACATCACCCGATTCGAGTTGTACAGCAGAGCCATCCAGTTTGGCAATTGTAAGTTTGCTTACTTCTGCCCCCGCATCAGTTGTCACTCCATTGACATTCAGCATATTGTCATCAGCATCACCCAAGGTGAAGACTCCACTATGGTCTAACGCCTCAAACGCAGAAGCTTCATCAATATTGTCTACCAATTGAATCTGATTGTCACTTACGGCAAGATACTTTCGTTCATTCTTCTTATTTACACTGGCTATCTTATACCACTTCTTGTTTTCTGGAAGTAGAATATCCTTTTCATTATAATAAGCCTCAATAGCAGCCTTGAATTCTGCATCTGTTGATGTCTCATTCCCGACAACTTCGTTCAAAGCAACATAAGCGGCACTGGTAACCTTAGGATAGCCCACCGAATTATTCTGCAACAATTTCAGAGCTTTCAAATATGCGGCAGAACCGACAACAACATATTCTACATCAAAAGCCTTATTGTAGCGTTCCCATTCGGCATCGCCCTTCTTGTCGTTGCAAACTACATTAGCAGGAACAACAAGTTTATACGTACCTTTCTTTGAGATAGCACCTGCAGCGCCCTGTATTTCAAAATTAACTTTCGTATCAGATGCCTTGACAGCCTTTGCTGTCAGGTAATCGTTACCATCTTTCAGTAAATTCATGCTGGCAGCCTCATCTACATATCCAACCTTCTCTCCGAAGTCTACGGCAATAGTAAGAGGTAAAGTTTCAACGGTTCCCGCTGCAGGAGTAATCGAAACAGGACTAAAAGGAGCCTTGATGACAAAAGAGAATTTCATTTCCTTGTTCTCAAAGCCTTCCTTATCAACAAAACTCTTTGCAGGAACCGTAAGTGTATATGTACCATTCTTTGCTATCTGGCTAGCAGCAGATAAGGTTACCACATTGTCTTTTACTGTAGCAGAAAGCGGCTGGCTGCTCGTTCCATCAGAGAGTGTTATTTTGGATGCATCTTTAACCAGCATGTTGCGGTCGAATGTAAGATGCATATTTTCAAAGTACTCTAAAATACTGCCATTCACCAAATCACTTGTTGCAGTCAAAATGGTAGATGGCATGGTATAAAGTACTATAATTTTTTTCAATTGAGCATTCGAAAAACTGTTTTTGTAAATCAAGTCATGGATATCCTGTTTTTTATCATTAATCCATGTTTTGTATCCATCTTCCTGACTTCCTAATTCATCGTCTGTCACTCGAAGATCACCTACACTACTACCTTCGGAGAAAGATACTCTGTCTAGACGTCCGATACCAGGCGCATGAACTTTCATCAATGCCTGCTGGCTGACTTTGAGATAATAGGTGACTTCCTTAGTATAGCGATTAGTAAAATTTAAGATGGATGTACCCAATCCCTGATTACCCCACTCAAAATCAATAGTGATGTCGCCATTAGAGAAAACATTATCAGTAACGGGAACTTCATTACTGTTACCTTCAGGTGGAGTTATGGAAGGAGTAAGGCTGAGTGGCTGACTGAAATCAAATACAGCAGTGCGCTGTATCTGAGCCCAACCAGGTGCAGACACACAAGCCAGTAATATGACAAACAATGATTTCTTCATAACAGGTAAGTTTAAATGTTTTATTAGCGCATGTTCATATCTATTTCGTCAGTAGCCGTCTTTACACACAGTTTCCAAGTGCCGTCTACTTTCACCGGATTGAACATATAAGCAGTCTTTGCCGGTTCAGCGGTTCCAGCCTGTTTTGCCGTTGCAAAGGTAACATCATATTTCACATCATTGCAGCCTTGCAACTGGAATGAGTAATATACGCGTGTATAATCCAATACTGGGAACATCTTAAACTTGTTAAGATATCTTTGTCTAGTCTTTTCTGTGAGAGGTTTCACTTCTTGCGTAGAATCAGTATATTCATGCAAATTGGCAAGCACTGCGTTATAATCCTTTGCCTTGAGTTGTGCCATGGCATCATCACAAAGTTTCAACATAGCAGCCGTATCTTCTTCTGTCAATTCACTTCTGAATTCATCAACCTGCTGTTCGCGACTTTTCTTTTTCTCACCGCATGAGCATAGTGAGAAGACCAATATAGCCAAGAGAGAATATAATATAGTTTTTTTCATACCCATCACATTTTTAAATAAAAAGAGGGTGCGCCGCTCTTTTAGGCACACCCTCTAATTAGAGCTTAATTATTAATTATCTTTTCAATAAATGTCTTAATCGCCGATTGTACCGTTGATTGTGAACTCAACCTTAGTAGTAAACTCACCCCACTCGTAAGCGATAGTGATAGGAATTCTTACCTTGAAGGTCTCTACGTTACCACCATTGTTGTAGTACCAGATAGTACCGAACTTAGCCTTATCTGCCTCCATGAGGGCTGCCAATGCAGCATTCTGACTTGCTGAGTTGTAACTTGTCAAATTGAAGGTGTAAGTTTCGCTACCCTTCTTTTTAGCAGCTGTAGGATTACCGTTCTTATTACCGCATAAGAGTTCAACGTCTTTACTAATCTGATCCATTGTAGTCCAGGTACCACCACCAAGAGTTGTCTCAACGTTAGCAGGGGTAGTATCTATAGTGATAGACTTCACATTGTAGTAACCCCAGAACCAGAGGTGGTCTCCCCACATATTACTCTGATTAGCTACACAACCAGCCTCAGACATTGTTTCAGTATTCCATCCACGCCAATCGTACAACTTGAAGAGATCAAGAGCGTAGATTACGTTACCATTGGTATTAGCATCAATACGTGGCTCTGTAGCAACATCAATCAAGTTGATTGGACGCTCCCAAGATGTCAGGAAGATACCATCCTTAACAAACTCAGCTACACCACAAGAATTCTCAGTTACAACACCTACCCAAGAGCGGAGCTCCTTCTGGATATTAGCATTTGCAGGCTCATAACCAATCGCATTCAATACAGCCTTTGTTGTTTCATTCTTTACCAATGTAATCTCACTAGTAGCACGATCCAATGTTGCAATAAGTACATGAAGAGTTGTACCCTTCTTTACAGCATAGAGCTTATCATTCTTGAAAGCACCTTCAGCGTATTTAATAGCGCAACTCTCAAGAGTTTCCTGCAACTTAGCCTTACTGAATACGTGAGAGTCGCCAGTGATATACTTGCAGATTAACTTGTTCCACTCGGTATCAGAAGCATCCTTCTGTGGAGTAATAGTATAGTCACCTACAACAACAGGCTCAGGAACGAAGTAATACTTATGAGTACCTACTAACTTAGCAACATTACCCTTCAAAGTAGAAGTAACCTTGCGGCTAATACCAAGGATATCGCCACCATCTTTAGGCTCCTGAACATCGAAGATAACAGCATCCTTACCATTTTCAGAACCATCAAGTCCCTTCCAGTACTCAGGAATCAACTCACCGAATGTCTGGTTATTATTAGCACGTGACAAGTTGTAAGTCAACTTAACATAGATGTAAGGATACTTAGCCTTTGCATTACCAATGTAACGTACATAGCGAACTACAGGAACAGGATTAGCCTGATCATGAGTCAACTTCTCAAGTTCTTTAGCAGTCAAATGCCACTTGAACGCATGGTTAGTTGTACCCTCTGTATTAGGGAAGTATTCGATATTACCAAGATCATCAGCAGCGTTGTAGGTACCACCCTTCTCAGGAGCATCCTTGAACATCCTCAGATCCAATGTTGTATTACCTGCAGCATCGTTACCATAATTACCCTTAGAATCAATAGTATACTGCTCATCGAAGTCTTTCTTGGTCATATTCTCAAGACCCTGTGTCAATACAATAGAAGAGAACTGAGACCATGTAGTCTTCAACTTATCAATATCATTACAGAGATCGAACTGAGCATCCTGTGTCAACAAGTCAATTGTCTTATTAGGAGCAACCTCTGGGTTCTGGCGTGTAATGTGAATCAAGATGTAACCATCCAAGACCACCTTATCACCACGCTTAACGAGTACCTGAACCAATGGCTCACGGTCGATAGCTGTAGAAGATTCTGTTGTAGTAGGATTACCGTCTTTATCAACATTCCATGCACGGAGGACACCAGCATCCTGGTTAACCCACTTAGCATACTTACTATCAATAGTAGCGTTGCCATCTACCTGATAATTAACGAGATTGAACTGATATGTCAAGCCCCATTCCTTACCTTCTTCTAGCGACAACTCCTTCAAGTTAACACCAAGTTTATTAGGAGTACCAGGAGTAAACTGCTTAACATCCTCTACCAACATGTGGAGTCCGAGGTAGCTTGCAATATCAATACCCTCTGCGCTGTTATAGTAAAGTTCGAGAGCTGCACCAGCTGGATCAGCCAAAGCCTCCTGAGGTGAGTCATAAACGTGAACCTGAGCAGCAGCATCAGTAGCAGTTGTACCGAAGTACTTAGCTGTAGGAATACCCTTTTCGTCACCCATACGGGTATTAGACGCACCTAATCCAGCATAATGAGGTTTCAATCTCCAGTACAAAGCCTCGAGGTATGCCTTCTGTGGCTGAATCAAAGCATAATCAGAAGTAACCTTGCCTTCAGCTACTGTACTTGCAGCAGTCTTAGCCTGCAAAGCAACCGTATTAGCTGTCTCATTCTTATCTTTAACAGTTGGGAATGGTTCCAACTTTTCAGGATGCTGAATCTTCAAACCTGCTGTTACAATACCATTAGAAGTATTGAAGAGAGCCTTACCCGCATCGTTCAACTTTGGAGAAGTAATATTTCCAAGATCTGAAGCTGTAGCGCGGGTATGATAGTTCAAGATTGTTGGCTCAAGAAGATTGAAGCCCGTAATATCCTCGTATGCCATATCAGCATTTGATGGATTCATGTGATACTTAACCCCCCAAGCAGGACCATAATTGTACAAAACTGCAGCAGCAGGATCAAGAGCTGTAGCATCGGCCAATCTGTCTGGCAAATAATTATCAAGACCCTTGATTGTCTTAGCCACGCCAGTAGTAGTATTCAAGCGGCTAAGGCCAGTCAAATTGTCCTTATGCTCTAAGTATTCACCATGCAAGTAATCATAAGTCAAAGTCTCAATACCATCCAAGTAGAGATTTGGCATGAATACCAAACCTGTCAAATCACCAGTAAGTGAAATAACGACCTTTTCACCAGAAATACCCTTAACACCTGTGAGGATCAAGTTTTGCTTATCCAAAGTAGCGGTGATAGAGTTTGGAGTTTCTGAAACAAACTGAACGTCACTGCGTCTTACCTTCTTGCCATCCTTGTAGATATCGAAGTAACCAGATTCTGCATCAGGAACATAGTACTCATAAGATGCTGCGGATGCGCTTGTGCCTGCATCACCCTTGTCACCCTTGACGCCTTGATCGCCCTTGTCGCCCTTGACGCCTTGATCGCCCTTCTCGCCTTTCTCGCCCTGAGGACCGCGAGCCAAGTGGTCAGTCTTTTTACTATTCTCATACCAGTAACCATCGGCACCGATAGTCCATGCAGTACCAGGAGCGCCATCCTTACCATTTGAAATAGTGACTGATTTTCCATCACTGAGCTTTACAGTAATACCATCACTAGTTTCTGTTACTCCGGTAACAAGACCACCACCCTTAATCAAATTCTGAATGGTCTCAATTGCTTTTGCATTAGAATCAATCTGCTGTTGCAAATTGCTAATGTCATCATCGTAGTCCTTACAAGAAGTAAATGTGCTTACCGAGGCAATTGTCAATGCACCCATAAGCAGCGCGCTAAAATACTTTCTTTTCATACGGTAATAATTTATAAAGTTATACGATTTTCCTAGCCTTTCGGCAGGAAGTTATTAATTAATTCTCTATATCGAATTAAGAGTTCCGTTTGATGAAAAGAGTCTGCACTCTTAGAAAAGTTTATCGTTCTCTTTCAAAGGTCCTCTTAGAAAAGTTATTTTATCGTTCTTATATATCGTGTGGCTTTTTATAACCACTAAGTTCTTATTGTTCTTATATGTCGTGGCTTTTTGTCGCCACTCAGTTCTTGTTGTATATGGAATATCTCCAGCCAGGAGATTTTTTATGTTGCATAATATAAGTATTTTTTTCGAAACTTGCAAGTTTTTGAGCATTTTTTTTTCAAAAAAGGCTATTTTTCTTATGTTTTTTATAAAATAGCCCCCATATTGGGCTTCTAACCAGTCCATTTTCCCTGTTTTTCTCCATTTTGCCGATATAAAACCTACACCTTATTATATATAGGGGAGATTGGCGGTCCTACACCTTATTATATATAGGGACCATCTAGATACGAATGTATGAGTATCTACCAGAAATGTTGTTTTCTGCAGATTACCGAAAAAAATCCTTTTTTCTTTGGTATTATTCCCAAATAGTTGTATCTTTGCACAAAATTACAAGTAATACTGGAGATATGAAGCAAGATACTAAAAGAATACCTTATGGACGCAATGACTTCGTACAAATCATAGAGCAAAACAATTACTATGTGGACAAGACGATGTATTTGCCAGCATTGGAAGATGAGGCGGTAAACCTCTTCTTTATCCGTCCTCGCCGTTTTGGCAAGAGCGTATTCATCAGTATGCTCCAAGCTTATTATGACTGTAACATGAAGGATAAGTTCAAGGATCTGTTCGGCAATCTGTGGATTGGTAAGAATCCTACTCCCCTTCAAGGTAAATATCTGGTTCTCTATCTTGATTTTTCGCAAGTAGGCGGACGTATCGACCAGCTGGAAGACAAGTTTAACCGTTATTGCAAAGTGAAACTGGATAGTTTTGTGGATGTCTACCGCCAATACTATTCGGAGGATTTTGTAAAGAAGGTCTTCGAGGCGGAAGACGCCGTAGACAAGTTGATACTTATCAACGACGAATCGAAGAAGCTGAATCTTCGTACCTATCTCATCATCGACGAATATGATAACTTCACCAACACGGTGCTCAACGAGCAGGGTGAAGGAGTGTATCGTGCCATGACCCATGCTGAGGGTTTCTATCGTGATATCTTCAAGAAATTCAAAGGTTCGTTTGAACGTATCTTTATGACGGGTGTGAGTCCTGTGACGCTCGATGATGTAACCAGCGGTTTCAACATCGGATGGCATATATCCACCAAGAAGCAATTCAACCAGATGTTAGGCTTTTCTACAGAAGATGTCTATCAGATGTTCAACTATTATAAGGAAAAGGGCGAAATTGCAGTCAATGCCAACATTGATGACATTGTTAACGAGATGAAACCCTGGTATGATAACTATTGCTTCTCGAAGAGTGCCTTGACATCTCAAAGTAAGATCTTCAACTGCGATATGGTGTTCTATTATCTGCGCAACTATCTGAGTTCCGGCAAGGGACCTGAAGAGATGATAGATCCTAACACCAAGACCGACTATAACAAGATGAAAAAGCTCATCCAGCTCGACAAGCTAGATGGCGACCGAAAGGGCGTGATTCGCACGATTGCCGAGACAGGAGAGATTGTGACTACACTCTATGACACCTTCCCTGCAAGAATGATAACAGACCCGCAGGTATTTCCAAGCCTGCTATTTTATTATGGCATGCTTACCATCAAGGCTACGAGAGGAGCAAAGCTTATACTCGGAATTCCGAACAACAATGTGCGCAAGCAATATTATGAATATCTGATAGAACTCATGGATGCAAAAGCCTATGTCAATGTAAACAAGCTTACTGACTATTACTACGACATGGCATATGAAGGCAAGTGGCATGAAGCCTTGCAATACATGGCAGATTCTTATGCCAAGATTTCTTCCGTGCGTGACGGAATAGAGGCAGAACGTAACATGCAGGGATTCTTTATGGCATATCTCAGTCTGAACGATTACTATTATACTGCGCCAGAACTGGAGTTAAGTCATGGGTATTGTGATTTCTTCTTATTGCCAGACCTTACGCATTATGAGGCTAAGCATAGCTATATCATAGAACTGAAGATGCTGCCGAAGAAAGATTTCAATGTAATTTCCAAAGGGGAAAGCAAGACGAAAGCCGAACTGCAATGGGACGAGGCTGTGGAGCAAATCAACCGATATGCTGCAGCCCCAAGAGTAGAAGTTCTAAGGCAGGGGACTCAACTGCATAAAATCATCATGCAATTTGAGGGTTGGGAACTAAAGAACATGAAGGAGGTATAAATATCCAGAGAAGAGGGTGCGTCATCAGTCCATGACGCACCTTCTTTTACTTTTAATAAAGGCTGGACAGCAAGCCCCGAACGCCTAACAGACTAACGAATCGTATTACACCAAGCCGCCTCATTCTGATAACTCAAGTGCTTCATTCAGCTAACAGAGCTATTTCGTTCAGCCAACGCAGCCATATTATTCAGCCAACGAAATTGACTCTTCCACCCAACGAAGTCGAATCTTTAACCCAGCGCAGTCGAATCTTCCGCCCAGCGCAGTCGTATCTTTAACCCAACGCAGTCATATCTATCGACTCAATGAAGCGTATAAACTTGTTAAATGACGTACATGATTTCATCTACTTACTTAAACTGGCTGGAGTCCCTATACCTTATCATATATACTGGCATTGATGTGAATATCGGAAAAGTATCAATGACGATGTGATAGACTGATACAACGATATGCTTATCGAAGCTATCAGTATATGAGAGGGAGGTAGAGTTATTCCGCCAACGATGCTGGAGAAATTACGTCACGACGTAGCAGTAGCTACGTCACGACGTAACAATAACTACGTCCCGACGCAGTGACAGCTACGTCGTGACGCAGTTTCAGGAGCATCCTGCCCATTATCAAGTAAGGCTCTTTTGAAGTTCGAAAGAGCCTTTTTTGAAGTTCGAAATAGCTTTTTTTGAATCAAAAATAAGCCTCACTTCCATTTTTGGTGATAAAAAGACGAAAAAAGGGGCTATATTGAACGCAAAAACCTTGTTTTGTTCAGTCGATGCACCAAGCGTTCCAATGAATAGAAAAAATAAAAAAACAAGCAAGAAGCACCTGAATATCAGCTAATTATGCCGGTTTTGGTATACCTAGGGTGTGGCAATAGGTGGCAATAAGGTGACAATAGAAATAGGGTCTATTGCCACCATTAAACCATTGTATACCAGTAAGTTAGTATGCGTGTGGCAAATGTGGCAATAAAATCGAGAGTAAACTGATGCAAGTAGCTGCGTTGGCCATCGCAAGTACTTGCGAAGAGCAATGAAGCCTGTTTCGAAGGGCATCGAAACAGGCTTCATTTTTTTATTCTAGAATTCTGCGTTCTTTGGTGTACGTGGGAATGGAATCACGTCGCGGATATTCTGCATACCGGTTACGAAGAGAATCAGACGCTCGAAACCGAGACCGAAACCTGCGTGTGGGCATGAACCATACTTACGGGTATCGAGATACCAGTTCATATCCTTCATAGGGATGTTGCGAGCCTCAATCTCACCCATCAGCTTGTCATAGCTCTCCTCACGGACAGAACCACCGATAATCTCACCAATCTGTGGGAACAGTACGTCGGTACCCTGAACGGTCTGACCGCTCTTGCCACCGAAACCACTCTCCTCCTCGTCTATCTTCATATAGAATGCCTTGATAGCCTTAGGATAGTTGGTCATGATAACCGGGCGCTTGAAGTGCTCCTCTACGAGGAAACGCTCATGCTCTGAAGCCAGGTCATCACCCCACTCGCATGGGAACTCAAACTTCTTACCGTTGGCAATAGCCTCCTGAAGGATGCGGATACCCTCGGTATATGGAAGATGAACGAAGTCGGAATTCAATACGCCTTCCAGACGGGCAATCAGCCCCTTGTCAATCATCTTGTTCAAGAAAGCAAGATCGTCCTTGCAATGCTCCAGTGCCCAACGGATACAGTACTTGATGAAGTCTTCCTCCAACTCCATCAAACCGTCCATATCCAGGAAAGCAACCTCTGGCTCTACCATCCAGAACTCAGCCAGGTGGCGAGGAGTATTACTGTTCTCTGCACGGAAGGTTGGACCGAAGGTATAGATGGCGCCGAGTGCTGTAGCACCGAGCTCACCCTCCAACTGACCGGAAACGGTCAATGAAGTCTGCTTGCCGAAGAAATCATCTGAATAGTCAATCTTGCCATCCTCGGTCTTCTTCAGGTTGTAGAGATTCTTGGTGGTTACCTGGAACATCTGTCCAGCACCCTCACAGTCGCTGGCTGTGATGAGCGGAGTATTGAAATAGAAATATCCATGCTCATGGAAGTAAGTGTGGATAGCCATTGCCATGTTATGGCGGATACGCATCACGGCACCAAAGGTATTGGTACGGAGACGGAGGTGAGCATACTGACGCATGTATTCGAAGCTCTGTCCCTTCTTCTGCATAGGATAGTCGCTGCCGCAGAGACCGTAAATCTCGATGCTCTCGCACTGGATCTCAACACTCTGTCCGGCACCCTGGCTTTCTACCAGCGTACCTACGGCGCTGATACAAGCACCAGTAGTAATCTGACGGAGCTGATTCTCATCGACCTTTGATGGGTCGACTACTATCTGAATATTATTAATAGTAGAACCATCGTTAAGAGCGATAAAATCGACTGCTTTGCTACTACGATGGGTACGAACCCATCCCTTGACATTCACGATTGAGCCGTAGGCTGTACTCTTGAGCAAGTCTACAACTTTAGTTCTTTTTACTTTTTCCATTGTTAATTAATAGGTTAAAAAGGAGACTAAACAGATAGTCTCCTTTCTTATTATATCTTATTATCCTTATTCAAAAGCACCCATGCGGAGCATGTCTACCTCCTTCTCAGTAAGGAAGCGCCAGTCACCGCGACGGAGATTTTTCTTAGTCAAACCTGCGAACTGTACACGATCGAGCTTGGTAACACGATAGCCGAGGCTCTCGAAGATACGGCGCACGATACGGTTCTTGCCACTATGAATCTCGATGCCAACCTGTGCCTTGTCGCGATCATCAGCATACTCTACAGCATCTGCCTTGATCTCACCATCTTCCAAGGTGATACCCTCACGGATCTGATCCATATCGTGAGCTGTCAGGTTCTTATCGAGGTGAACGTGATAAACCTTCTTCTTCAGGAACTTAGGGTGAGTAAGCTTAGAAGCCAGGTCACCATCGTTGGTCAAGAGAAGTACACCTGTTGTATTACGGTCGAGACGGCCTACAGGATAGATACGCTCAGGACAAACATCCTTTACGAGGTCCATCACAGTCTTGCGCTGCTGAGGATCATCGCTGGTTGTAACATAATCCTTTGGCTTGTTGAGCAATACGTATACCTTCTTCTCCAAAGTTACAGGAGCGTCGTGGAACTTCACCTCATCGGTACGAAGGATCTTGGTACCCAACTCGGTAACTACCTCACCATTGACAGTTACCAGACCAGCCTGGATGAACTCATCAGCCTCACGGCGAGAGCATACACCAGCATTGGCGAGGAACTTGTTCAAGCGCAATGGCTCTGTTGGGTCGATGTTCTCCTCCTTATATTCGATACGCTTCTTCATGCTATACTTAGCATTTGGATCGTAACCAGGAGTGTGCTGACGGAAACCGCCACCACGGTTGTTGCCATAGCCACCACCCTGTGGACGGCCATAACCGCCACGGTTGTTGCCATAACCACCCTGCTGAGGACGACCATAGCCGCCACCACGGTTGTTGCCATAGCCGCCACCCTGTGGACGACCATAACCACCACGGTTGTTGCCATAACCACCCTGCTGAGAACGAGACTGGTAGCCGCCCTGCTGGCGTGGCTGATAGCCACCCTGCTGACGCTGCTGGTAGCCACCCTGATAATTGTTTCTCGGGCGATAGCCGCCCTGATACTGTCCGCCCTGCGCGCCCTGGAGTCCTGCTCCGAAGCCTTCTGGACGGAAACCGCCCTCGCCACCTTGGTTGCTGCGGTCGCTGCTGTAAGCGCGCTGCGAGTGGATGCGCGGACGCTGAGGCCGCGATGAGCGATAATCCTTCTGCTCACTATTACCCTGACTCTCAGAAGAGTTGGCCTCGCGGCCACGCTTATCCTGTCCGTAAACGGGTTCCTGCTTGTTCTCTAATTCTTCTGCCATAACAGTATTGTTTTGAATGATAGATATGGCCTCACGGCCAAGTAATATATAAAATTGTCTTGATTAGATACCTGTGTAGTTGTGCGGCGTGATGGCGAGCAGTTCCTTGCGCACCTCGTCGCTGACGTTGAGCGTGGCGATGAAGTCGTGGATGGTCTGCTCCGTCACCTTCTCGTTGCCGCGGGTAAGCTGCTTCAGGGCCTCGTAGGGATGCGGGTAAGCCTCGCGACGCAAGATGGTCTGGATGGCCTCAGCCACGACGGGCCACATATTGTCGAGGTCCTGTGCGATTTTCTCCTTATTTAATATAAGTTTGCGAAGTCCCTTGAGGGTGCTCTGGATGGCGATGATGCTGTGGGCCACGGGCACGCCTACGTTGCGCAGCACGGTACTGTCGGTCAGGTCGCGCTGCAGACGGCTCACGGGCAGCTTGGCGGCGAGAAACTGCAGCACGGCATTGGCCACGCCGAGGTTGCCCTCGCTGTTCTCGAAGTCGATGGGGTTGACCTTGTGGGGCATGGCGCTCGAGCCGACCTCACCCTTCTTGATCTTCTGGTGGAAATACTCCATCGAGATATACATCCAGACGTCGCGGTCGAGATCGATCATGATGGTGTTGATGCGGCGGATGGCATCGAAGATGCTGCCCAAGTGGTCGTAGTTGCTGATCTGCGTGGTCCATTGCTCGCGCTCCAGCCCGAGTTTCTCGGAGACGAAGCGGTTGGCGAAGGCGCGCCAGTCATACTCGGGGTAGGCGACGTGGTGGGCGTTGAAATTGCCCGTGGCGCCACCAAACTTTGCCGTAAACTTGCAGGCCTTGAGGGCGTCGAGCTGCTCGCGCAGGCGATAGACATAGACCTCGATTTCCTTGCCCAGGCGCGTCGGCGAGGCGGGCTGACCATGGGTCTTGGCGAGCATCGGCACGTCCTTCCACTCCTCGGCATAAGCCTGAAGCTGGTCGATGAGCTCCTCGACCTGGGGATAATAGACCTCCAGGAGCGACTCCTTGATGGACAAGGGCACGCTCGTGTTGTTGATGTCCTGCGAGGTGAGTCCGAAATGGATAAACTCCTTGTAGGCATCCAGTCCGCCGATGGCGTCAAACTGCTCCTTGATGAAATACTCCACGGCCTTGACGTCATGGTTGGTCACCTTCTCGATGTCCTTCACGCGGGCGGCATCCTCCTCCGTGAAGTCGCGGTAGATGCTGCGAAGACGATCGAAGAGAGCCGTGTCAAAGCCCTTGAGCTGCGGCAGGGGGAGCTCCACAAGCGTGATAAAGTATTCGATTTCCACGCGGACGCGACAACGTATCAGCGCAAACTCTGAGTAATAGTCGGCCAGGGGCTCGGTCTTGCCTCTGTAGCGTCCGTCAATAGGAGAAATGGCGGTCAATGTATCCAGCTTCATCATTATATATATTAAACGCTGCAAAATTACGAAATTTATTCCGTTCCGCTGCCAAACGGGTGGCTAAAAGTCCTTAAAATCTCGCCTCTTTTCGTCAACGCCTCCTTTCTCCCCAAAAAATCTTTAATTTTGCAAGCATCTGTACCAAGCTTCACCACGAGCCCAACACAGACGACAAAACAACAAAGCAAGATGAAGAAAACTACTCGCTTATTAAAATGGCATTTTAAACTTTTGTGGCAAAATACAAGATGCCATTTTAATAATACAGGATAGACAACGGCAATATAGCTTGTCATGAAAAGGAGGCTTGGAGAACCATCACGACCTCAATTGCATGATATCACAAAAAACACTTTGTTGGCTTTGTTTACCACAAAGACCCATCTAAAGCCACGTATTATGACAACACGCAGAAGACGGACGAAGCGGCCTTCTCATTGACAGAAATGCGGGAAAGGGCGAAGAAGATGGGCGCAGCAAGGGCTTTTAGCCTGATTCTGATTTTGTTAAATGGATACGGAGAAATAGTTAATGGTGCGTTAATTCATGCTAATCGGCTTGCACTTGGCTGGACGGAAGGTTATCTTTGTATAGAGGCTGCGCCTGGGCAAATGGTGAGCCAACCTTCTTGGCATGAACGGCAGGAAGAGGCGAGTGGCTGAAATGTAAAATATAATCAAAAGAAACGATGGTGAAAAAGTTAAATTTCTTATC
>ENA-ORSK01001848-ORSK01001848.1-human-gut-metagenome-genome-assembly--contig:-NODE-1848-length-15337-cov-5.129891_pt1 | contig 15337 bp, 10 predicted proteins | sample MGYA00242192_ERZ509159 | MGnify/ENA primary metagenome ERZ509159 (study PRJEB26280, sample SAMEA2338663) | human gut metagenome | biome: human gut; feature: human-associated habitat; material: faeces...
GACGATCACCGCGAAGGTCGATGGCAATGTAACGGCTACTTATGCGGTCACGGTCTATCAGGGCCGCGCTTACAAGATCACGGAAGAACCGAGTATCGGCGAAACGGTCGGAAAAATGACCCAGACAGAACTTGAAGCTCTGTTTAAGAAAGAATCGGCGAAGGTCGAGATTCAAACCAGTATTTACTCTGACGAGGTAATGATTTATGAATTGCCAGTCAAGACTGCAACGGCAACTGGTTCTGATGCAGCCGGTTATACGTTTACCTATACACTTGACGGACTCAAAACGTCCACAAAGGAATTCTTCTACAACAGAAACGACCCTAGCGACAGTGGTGTTACGACGACAGACAAGGTGACATTCTCTGATATCTCCTTCCCGGAACAGCCCGTGACAGCGGCCTATAAGATCACGGACACCATTGCCGATCTGGCGATGACGGCGTCGGTTTCGACAAGCACGATCAAATCCGTGGTCTGGTATATGAACAGCGACCAGACAACCGGCGGTGTGGATAAAGCAATTCAGACAGACAAAGTTACCGGTAAGCCTACGAACTACCGTTCGGTTCTGTCCAACCTCAAGCAGTACATCACCGGTACCGGAACCTATGTGTTCTATTGCCGTGTTACAACGGAAAACGGCAAGTACGCCGAAACCCGCAAGGCCATCATCACCATCACTGGTGAGAACCACATTGAGATCACCTTCAAACCGACTGCGGTAAAGGCCGGCGAGACGTTCACCATCACCGGCGTGCCGCAGGAGTATGTGAGCGGCAAGCTGACCAATGTGACAGGCAAGACCTATACGATCACATGGTCCTCGAGCGACGAGAATATTGTCAAGCTTTCCAGCAAAACCAGCACCAACAGCAGCCCCTCCGTCACCGCGACGGCCAAGGCTGGCGGTCAGGTCACCATCAAGGCTGAGACGACCATCGGCGCGAAGAAGTATGCCGCTGAAAAGGCGTTCACCGTCACGGTTCCCGATGCGGACGCCGTCAATGTGACGCTCGGCGAGAACGACACCTACGTCCAGCTCGACGGCAGCAAGCTTGCCGCGGCAGTCAAGACCGCCGCGAAGGTCACGCCCAGCACCTTTACCTTTGAGTCCCCGGCCAACGGCACGCTCTATACCTCGAGCGCCATGTCCGGCACGGTCAGCACGACGACCAAGTATTCTGCCAGCGAAGTCAGCAAGATGGTCTACCGTCCGACGAGAACCACCGGCACGCACACCATCAGGTACGCCGCCTATGATGGCAGCGCCCAGGTCGCGACCGGCACGATCAATGTCATGACCAGCGCAAGCACGGTCGAATACCACATCTCCGCCAATGAAAAGCAGCAGATGTCCGTCAGCGACTTCCAGCGCGTCTACGGCTCCGGCCTGAGCACCGTGACCTTCGGCTCGAACACCGATACCCGCGGCGCTCTGTACAAGGGCAGCACGACCAGCTCCGGCAAGGTCGGCAGCGAGGCCTACAGCGTCTCGACCGGCTCGAACCTGCTGAAGAACGTCTACTTCATCGCGGGCAGCACCACGTCGAAGTACACTGTGACCATCCCCTTCACGGCAAACGGCTCGTCCGGTCAGATGAACGGCCAGCTTGTGGTCTATGTCAACGACACCCACACGCTGAACTCCACCGGCGCGTCCTTCCGCTCCATGGGCATTGCAAACGAACTCACGCCGGATAACGCCACCGGCAGCACCTACATCACCATTGACCGTATCGTCGGCGGTAAGCTTTACTCCGCCTACACCAGCATCAAGAACTGCACTGCGCTGACCAGCAAGGATCTCGGCAGCACGAAGTTCTACTTCTCTGGCTCCAACAGCCTGGACAGCCTCTATGTCCTGCCGCTGGCCGACAGCAAGAGTGTCGAAATCTCCTATACCATCGACGGCAGCACGAAGGGCACGCTGTCCTTCTCGGTCAACCAGCAGACGGCTTCCAACCAGTTCACCGATGTGAGCGGTTCTTACAAGTGGGCAGCCAACTCGGTCGATTTCATGTACATGAACGACATCATCAAGGGCAACAACACCAAGAACCCGAAACTCTTCGGGCCGGGCGCCAAGATGACCCGCGCCATGCTCGTCACGGTTCTCTACCGCGCGGCAGGCGAACCCTCTGTTACCGGTATCACCAACAAGTTCACCGACAACAAGCAGGGCAAGTATTACTACAACGCGGTTCTCTGGGCCTCCAACAAGGGCATTGTCAACGGCGCGACCGCCACGACCTTTGACCCGGATGGCAACATCACCCGTGAGCAGATCGCAGCCATCCTGTACCGCTACGCGGGCAGCCCGTCCGTGACCGGTTCTCTGAGCGGCTACTCCGATCAGGCGCAGGTCAGTTCCTTCGCCGTCACGGCGATGCAGTGGGCCGTCGGCAGCGGCATCATCACCGGCGTCACCTCCGGCGGCAAGACGACCCTCTCCGCAAAGGGCAACGCCACCCGCGCTCAGGTCGCCGTCATGCTCCACCGCTTCCTCACCTTTGAATAATTCCAGATTTAAAACCGCCCCCGGTTCACAAAGCCGGGGGCGGTTTTCTGCGTGCGCACAAAAAGGGGGCATGCTGCAGCAGAAGCTTGTAGCATGCCCCTTGATTATTATTTTGCGTTGATGACCAGTTCGCCATGCTGCACGTCGCAGACCAGCGTCTGGCCGGGCAGCACGTCGCCGCGCAGGATGCGCTGGGCAAGAAGTGTTTCGACCGTGTGCTGCAGATACCGGCGCAGCGGTCTTGCGCCGAACTGCGGGTCATAGGCTGCGTCAATGACGAACGACTTTGCCGCCGGAGTCAACTCGCATTTAAGCTGCTTGTCGGCAAGGCGCTTGTTGAGCGCCGCGATCTGCAAGTCGATAATGCCGGTGATATTCTCCTTCGACAGCGGCTTATAGAACACAATCTCGTCCAGCCGGTTGAGGAACTCCGGGCGGAAATTGCGGCGCAGAAGCGTCTGCACCTCGTTTTTCGCATCCTCAGAGATCTCGCCCTCCGGCGTGATGCCGTCCAGAATGGCCTGCGAACCGAGATTCGAGGTCAGAATGATGATGGTGTTCTTGAAGTCCACCGTGCGGCCCTGCGAGTCGGTGATACGACCGTCGTCGAGCACCTGCAGCAGAATGTTGAACACGTCCGGGTGCGCTTTTTCGATCTCGTCAAACAGAATGACGGAATACGGTCTGCGGCGCACGGCTTCGGTCAGCTGGCCGCCCTCCTCGTAGCCCACATATCCGGGAGGCGCACCGATCAGACGCGACACGGAGAATTTCTCCATATACTCCGACATATCGATCCGCACCAGATTCTTTTCATCGTCAAACAGCGCCTCTGCCAGCGTCTTGGCCAGTTCTGTCTTGCCAACGCCGGTAGGGCCAAGGAACAGGAACGAGCCGAGCGGCCGGTTCGGGTCCTGAATGCCTGCTCTGCTTCTCTGGATAGCCTCAGAGACGACGCGCACGGCCTCATCCTGGCCGACAACACGCTTGTGCAGCGTATCTTCGAGATGCAGCAGCTTGTCGCGTTCGCCCTCCATCAGTCTTGCGGTCGGGATACCCGTCCAGCGCTCGATGATCTTGGCAATTTCCTCCTCCGTGACCTTGTTGCGGAGCAAACTCGTCTCCTTGCTGCTTTGCGCCAGTTTTTCCTCCTGCTCCAGCTGCTTTTTCGCTTCGGGCAGATCGCCGTACTTCAGCTTCGCGGCCTTTTCGAGATCGTAACTCTGTTCGGCAGATTCAATATCGCGGTTGATCTGCTCGATGCGTTCGCGCAGCTGCTGCACGCGGCCGATTGCGTTCTTCTCGTTTTCCCATTTGGCTTTCATGGAGTTGAACGTTTCGCGCTGTTCGGCCAGTTCCTTTTGCAGTTCCGTCAGCCGCGCCTTGGAAAGTTCATCGTCCTCGTTTTTGAGCGCTGCTTCCTCAATCTGCATCTGGATGATCTTGCGGTTGATGACATCCAGTTCGGTCGGCATGGAGTCCATTTCCGTTCGGATCATGGCGCAGGCCTCGTCAATGAGGTCAATGGCCTTGTCAGGCAGGAAACGGTCGGTGATATAGCGGTTCGAGAGCGTTGCGGCGGCAATGATTGCATTGTCTGTGATCTTGACGCCATGGAAGACCTCATAGCGGGATTCCAGACCACGCAGGATGGCAATGGTGTCCTCGACGGTCGGTTCCTGCACCAGAACGGTCTGGAACCGGCGCTCGAGCGCGGGATCCTTTTCGATATACTGGCGGTATTCGTCCAGCGTGGTTGCGCCGATGCAGTGCAGTTCACCGCGCGCGAGCATCGGCTTTAGCAGATTGCCCGCGTCCATGGAGCCCTCGGTCTTGCCCGCACCGACAATGGTATGCAGTTCATCGATAAACAGGATGATACGCCCTTCGGACTTTTTGACCTCAGCCAGCACGGCCTTCAGACGTTCCTCAAATTCGCCGCGGTACTTTGCGCCCGCGATCAATGCGCCCATGTCGAGTGAAAAGATCGTCTTGTCCTGCAGGGACTTCGGAACCTCGTTTGCGACAATGCGCTGTGCAAGCCCCTCGACGATGGCCGTCTTACCGACGCCCGGTTCGCCGATCAGCACAGGGTTGTTCTTCGTCTTACGGGACAAAATGCGGATGACGTTTCGGATTTCATCGTCACGGCCGATGACCGGATCCATTTTCTGTTCCCGCGCGCGCTTGACCAGATCCGTACCGTATTTGGCAAGCGCCTCATAGGTATCCTCCGGCGTGTCGGACGTTACGCGCTGATTGCCGCGCACCGACTGCAGCGCCTGCAGACAGGCCTCCTTCGTGATCTGGTACGGACGGAACAGATTTTTCAGCGTTGCATCCGCATTTTCAATCAGGGACAAAAACAGATGCTCGACGGAGACATATTCGTCCTTCATCTGCTTTGCGATGTCTTCCGCGCTGTTCAGCGCCGTATCAACGGCACGCGCAACATAATATTTATCTGCCTCACGGCCCGAGCCGGTCACGCGCGGGAGTTTTCCTAACTCTGCATCGACCGCAGCCTCAAAGCTTTCGAGCGTGATACCCATCTTTTTCAGCAGCTGCGGCACAAGGCCGTTCTCCTGCCTCAAAAGTGCGGCCAGCAGATGGATTTGCTCAATCTGCTGGTTCTGATTTTCAATGGTCAGCTTCTGGGCGGCCTGAATGGCCTCCAGAGATTTCTGTGTATAGTTTTGTGCGTTCATAGTTCACACCTCTTCTTCCAACGTTAGCACTCTATACATGTGAGTGCTAATTCACTTTGGCTTCATCATAGACCTGTGCCCGGATTTTGTCAAGAGGATAAGGGGATAAAAATTATGATATTTTTGTAAACATTTGATCGAAAAAAGTTTTTTCGGATTTAATAGTTATTTAAAAACTTGCCGCTAAGTTTTTTAATAAACCCTTGCTATTATAATCATGCAAGAAGCGATATACACTTTTTCATTTTCCCCTCATATTGATAAAGAATCCCCCGCAGACAAGCCGGTCACTTGTTTGCGGGGTTTCTTTTATATTCCAAAGCAATGACGATTTCTTTCGGTTTTCTCAACGCCCACTAATTCTTCTGGATTAAGAATTATGCGTTACCCTTCAGAATTTCCAGCGCCTGCTTTGTGTCGCAGTCGAACAGTTCGCGTTCTCCTGCCTCGACGAGCAGCAGCGCATCTTCGTGCCGCCGAATGACGGATGAGCCGCCACGGTCTGCCTCCAGTGCACACAGTTCCGGGAAAAACCGCGACGGAAACAGGCACGGGTTGCCGCGCTTTCCGTTGTGCGCTGCGGCGGTAATGCAGTTCGGGTGTTCCTGCCATGCGTCCACAATGCGTCGTACCGTTCCGGCCTGCAGCAGCGGCTGGTCGGCGACCATGTACAAGATTCCGGCACAGTCCGCCATCGCCCGTGTGCCGAGGCGAATGGTGCGGCTGATGCCGTCCTCTGGCCGGTCGTTCAGAATGGCATCGAAGCCCGCTTGCGAAGCCTCTTCCAGAAGCGAGGGATACTGCGAAACGACCGTGACGCGGACAAATACGCCCGCCGGGATCGCCTCAAGTGCCCGCGAGAACAGGCTTTGCCCGTCAAAGCGCGCGGTCAACTTGTTTTCTCCAAAACGGGAAGCATTTCCGGCCGCCATGAGCAGGCAGCCGATGGGAGGCGCAGAGAATGCAGCCATATTGTGTACTCCTTTAGGAACCGCTGATACCCGCAGACGATGGAATCATCGATTCCTTGTGATTTTCTACAAAACAGTATAGCTATTTTTGCATATTTTCGCAAGAATCATACGATTTTTTCGACATTCACGAAAAAATTCGTTATTCAAAAAGTAGGATAATGCTTTTGCTTTCTCTTCAAATCCGGATATGCTACAATAAAAACAAATAAAAGTGGAAAAATGGCGGATTTCATGCGCAGACGCGTAAAATCCGCCTATAACCCGGCAAATGGAGGTAATCGAATGAACATCGTAGGCAGAAGCGAGGTTCGTGTTGACGCCTTTGACAAGGCGACCGGCCGGACGAAATACTATGATGATCTGGCCCCAAAGGATGCGCTGATTGTCAGAGTCAAACATTCGACCATTGCACACGGCTTCGTCAAGTCGGTTGACATCAGCAAGGCCGAGAAAATTCCCGGCGTTGTCAAGATCCTGACCTGCTTTGATGTGCCGGACATCCCGTTCCCCACGGCTGGCCACCCGTGGTCAATGGACCCGTCTCATCAGGATATTGCCGACCGGCACCTGCTGAACCAGCATGTGCGCTATTATGGCGATGATGTGTGCGCTGTTATCGCCGAGGATGAGGTTGCGGCTATGCAGGCCGTACGCGCCATTGAGGTCGAATACGAGGAATTGCCGTTCGTGCTCGACGTGCAGAAGGCCATGGAGCCCGGCGCGCCGCAGCTGCATGAGGCGTTCCCCAACAACATTCTCAAGCATACGACCGCCTCGGCGGGCAATTATGCCGAAGCGATCAAAGAACCGGGCCTGATCAAAGTCGAGGGCTGGTACGAAACGCCTACCGTACAGCACTGCCACATTGAAAACCACGGCTGCTTCGCCTATGAGGAAAACGGCGTGATTCGTCAGTACCCGGGCGGATACAGTGATTATCTTGCGGCGCGTCCGGAACCGGTGCAGGTCAAAGAAGCCAGGGCTGAAAAAGCGCCTGCTGCGCCCTCCCGGACGAAGAAGGTGAAGTTCACCTTTAAGGAGCAGCGTGAGTTCGAGACGATTGAAGCAGATATTGCCGAAGCGGAAGCGAAAATTGCGCAGCTCGATCAGGCGATGGTGCAATCGCAGGCGGATTATGTGGCTCTTCAGGAGTTGACGGCGCAAAAAGAGGAGGCGGAGGCGAATCTTGAGCACCTGATGGAACGCTGGGTCTATCTCAACGACCTTTACGAGCAGATGCAGGACGAGCAGAATGGATAAATACGAAGCGCTGCGCCAAACCTTTGGCTATTCTTCCTTCCGGAGCGGCCAGGAACAGATTGTCGATGCGCTGCTTTCCGGCAATATGAGCGCTGTCCTTCGCTGCTGCGGTGTGCTGATTCCGTTCGGCATCGGCGTTGTCGTCGGCATCTTCGCCGTGGCAAAGCTGATTGAAATCCTGCTGCGCCGTTTTCCCGGCCCGACCTATTGCGCCATCATGGGGCTTGTGACGGCCTCGCCGGTCGCTATTTTGATGGGGCTAAGCTATACAGGGCTGACCGCTGCGGCTGTGATCTTCTCCGTCGTCATGCTGGCGCTGGGCAGCGTGGTCGCTTATAAGCTCGGCGGCGAATAATTAATTGACAAAACAGGGTTTACCTGCTATAATCACATTGTTTTTTGAATTACATACAACCTTATTGAGAGCGGCGGAGGGAATAGGCCCAATGAAGCCCGGCAACCGGTTGAATTCGGTGCTAAATCCTACGGCTCTGGCCGGCAGATGAGGTATGGTTGAAATAAAACCGCCTGATTTGCGCAATCGGGCGGATTTTTCATGCCGCAAAGCAGCTCTCATCAAGCGAGAGGAGAAGACAAATGAAGCAACTGTTTACATCCGAATCCGTTACGGAAGGACATCCCGACAAAATCTGTGATGCCGTATCTGATGCGGTACTGGATGCGCTGATGGAGCAGGATCCGTTCAGCCGTGTAGCATGTGAGACCTGCACCAATACCGGTTTCGTACTGGTAATGGGTGAGATCACCACCAAGGCAAATATTGATATTCCCGCTATTGTTCGTAAGACCGTGACCGAGATCGGCTATGATTCTTCCGAAAAGGGATTCGACGGCAACACCTGTGCCGTTATGGTATCTCTGGACAAGCAGTCCACTGATATCGCCATGGGCGTAGACAAGGCCCTGGAAGCAAAAGAAAGCCACATGACCGATGAACAGCTGGATGCCATCGGTGCCGGAGATCAGGGTATGATGTTCGGCTATGCTACGGATGAGACACCGGAATATATGCCGTATCCCATCTCTCTGGCACACAAGCTGACCAGACAGCTGACCAAGGTTCGTAAGGATGGTACACTTTCCTATTTAAGACCCGACGGAAAGAGTCAGGTATCCGTAGAGTATGATGAGAATGGCAAGCCTTTTCGTCTGGAGGCAGTCGTTCTGTCTACCCAGCATGACGAACATGTATCTCAGGAGCAGATCCATGAGGACATCAAGAAGTATGTATTCGATCCTGTTTTGCCCGCAGACATGATCGATGCAGACACCAAGTTCTTCATCAATCCTACCGGACGTTTCGTAATCGGCGGACCTAACGGCGACAGCGGACTGACCGGCCGTAAGATCATCGTAGACACCTACGGCGGATATGCACGTCACGGCGGCGGAGCATTCTCCGGCAAGGACTGCACCAAGGTGGACAGAAGTGCGGCATACGCAGCACGTTACGTTGCCAAGAATATCGTAGCGGCAGGACTGGCTGAAAAGTGTGAGATCCAGCTGTCTTACGCTATCGGTGTGGCACATCCTACTTCCATCATGGTAGATACCTTCGGTACGGGCAAACTGCATGATGATAAGCTGGTGGAGATCATTCGTGAGAACTTCGACTTAAGACCCGCAGGCATCATCAAGATGCTGGATCTGCGCAGACCTATCTACAAGCAGACCGCTTCCTATGGCCACTTTGGACGTACCGATGTGGATCTGCCCTGGGAGAAGCTGGACAAGGTGGATTTACTGAAGAAATACCTGGCATAGTTACGAGCCATGCAAAAATGAAACAGGAACTGTTCCCGGGAGTTTACTCACAGGGAACAGTTCCTGTTTTGATTTTTATGCGGCACATGTATGAATGAAGCATGGCGTTTTATTTGGTTTCCTCTGTCTCCTCGGTCTCGTCCGTCTCTTCCTGTCCATACTCTCCGATATGGAACAGCTGCTGTTCTCCGGAGGTAGTGACATGCACACCTTTTTCTTCCAGCTTCAGATCCTTGACATACATGGTCTTCGTAGTCTGGGGCAGAGTGGCCAGATCAATTTCAACGGGCTCCAGCAGATGTGCGGGATCTGCTTTGTAATGCACCTCGGACAATTCTGCTTCGAAGATCCCCTGTACCTTGTCTTCGTTCACATAGACAATGGGAACAGTAGCGGATACGATTTCGCCGGCTACCAGAGCCTGAAAGTCCAGAGCCATATATTTCTTGGTCAGAGGATCAAAATCAATATTTTTTACCAGAACATCTACATTCTTACCATCCAGTTCCAGATAAGCCTGGGTGCCTTCTTTTGCATTCTTGATAAAAGCGGATGCATCCTTCTCTGTGAATTTCAGGGAAACATTCTCTTTCATTTCTTTTCCGTACAAAACACCGGTGATAAAACCGTCTCTTCTTAATTTCTTTGCTTTTTCGTCAGGATTTCTTTTTTCAGCTTTTAATGTCAACATAATGATGACCTCCTCGATCTCTACGTTTGTTTCGTGTAGATGAGAGCTTGTAGAAGTTCTTTTTGCACTATGGTTATTATAGCACATATAGAACAAAGTAAACAGTTAAAATGTCACAAAAATAACAGAAAAAAAGTGGGATTTACAAGCAAATTTCAGAAAACAATGTGAAGCGGTACTCTTTGGCATCTACGACATGAAACGAAAATATGTAAAACACATGGAAATATTCGTTTCAAAATTGTGTGCGTATGATGATATATCTGAGAAAAATTTACAACTGCATTACAAGAACACGTTACAACAATAAAGTAAAAGGTTGCGTAAAAAGGTAAAATGGGGTATACTTGTCACAAATACATTTGAATTTACTGGGAGGACATAAGGATGGATATGAATATTGTATGCCTGGATCTGGAGGGAGTACTGGTGCCGGAGATCTGGATCGCTTTTGCGGAGGCCAGCGGAATCCCGGAACTGAAGAGAACCACCAGAGACGAACCGGATTACGATAAATTAATGAAATGGAGACTTGGTATTCTGAAGGAACACGGTCTGGGACTGAAGGAGATTCAGGAGACTATCGCGAAGATCGACCCCATCCCCGGGGCGAAGGAGTTTCTGGATGAGCTGCGTTCCATTACCCAGGTCATCATTATCAGTGACACCTTTTCACAGTTTGCGGGCCCTCTGATGAAAAAACTGGGTTACCCCACCATCTTCTGTAATTCCCTGGAGGTAGCTGACAACGGTGAAATCACCGGTTTTAAGATGCGTGTGGAGAATTCCAAGTACACTACGGTGAAGGCATTGCAGTCTATCGGCTTCCAGACCATCGCCAGCGGTGACAGCCACAACGATCTGGGCATGATCCAGGCCAGCAAGGCAGGGTTCCTGTTCAAGAGTACCGAACAGATCAAAAAAGATCATCCGGAGCTTCCAGCCTATGAGACCTATGACGAACTGATGGCAGCCATCAAAAAAGCATTATAATCTCCTATATTACTATTACTATGAAAAACTCTCCGGACAGATGTTATTCTGTTGAGGAGAGTTTTCTGTGTATACAGTGAATGCGTTTAATGGAGAATATTGATCCGCCACACACGGAAAACAGGGAAAAGACAAATAAAATATAAAAATATAATCGAAATTAAAAAAGTTATTTACATATTTTTACAAAATGTTACAATATTATAATATGACTTGTTATCAACCAATAGTAAGGAGAGGAAAATGTTCGAAAATTTGAAAATCAGGCAGCGCCTGAAAAAAGCTTTTGCCATTATTGTAGTTATATCATCTATTGCAGGAGTGCTCGGAGCACTGGCAATGATCGTTACCATGAACCGCTATCAGCATGCATTGACCAATTACGGTTTTTCACAGGGAGATATCGGTAAGGCCATGACTGTATTCACGGATGTAAGATCCGCAACCCGTGGAATCATAGGATATAACGACCCGGATCTGGTGGACGGTCTGATCACGACTCACGATGAGAAGAAGCAGGCTTTTCTTGAATACTGGGAAGTTGTCGGCGAGACTGTTGTTTCTTCAAAGGAGAAGGAACTGTATGATCAGGTAAATGAGCAGATTCAGCAGTACTGGGAGCTGGATCAGCAGGCCATTAATACCGGTAAGGTGGATATGGAAGAGAAGCGTATGCAGGCACAGGAGCTGATGCAGAATCAGGTAGCACCGCTTTATAATGAAATTTATGATACCATGCGTGAACTTATGAACGAGAATGTCCGTGAAGGAGATTCCCTTTCTTCCATACTGAATATCATGGGATTTATCTTCCTGCTTATCATTGTTGGTGTGATCGTGCTGGCAATTATCATTGCAACGAGAATGGAACATGCAATCTCTCAGGGAATTGCAGCACCGCTGGATGCATTGGCAAAGCGTCTGGAGACTTTTGCACAGGGTAACCTGTCCGATCCGTTCCCGACACTGAACAGTAAGGATGAGATCGCTGACATGATTCATTCTGCAAATGAAATGGCAGAAAAGCTGAGTTTTGTCATTGCCGACACCGGAGAAGTTATGAGCCAGATGGCAAACGGCAATTACAACATCACTTCCAAGAACCCGGATATGTATCAGGGTGATTTTGAACAGTTGTTTCTGTCTATCCGTAACATGAAGACACAGATGGTTCAGACACTGCGTTCCATCGAGGAGTCTTCCAGGCAGGTATCCGCAGGTGCAGCTAACCTGGCAGATGCTTCCCAGAATCTGGCAGAGGGCGCTACCGAGCAGGCAGGTGCCGTAGAAGAACTGCAGGCTACCATTACCAACATTACTTCCAATATTGAGCAGGCTGCTGAACAGGCACAGGAGTCCTATGAGCAGGCCAGAAAATATGCAAACGAAGCAGATAACAGCAGAGCAGAGATGAAGGCTATGGTGGATGCTATGGCCAGAATCAGTGATACTTCCAACAAGATCGGCAATATCATTTCTGAAATCGAGGATATTGCATCCCAGACCAACCTGTTGTCCTTGAATGCTTCCATCGAGGCAGCCAGAGCAGGTGAGGCAGGCCGTGGATTCGCTGTGGTTGCTGACCAGATCCGTCAGCTGGCAGAGCAGAGTACCAAGTCTGCTGTAGATACCAGAGACCTGATTGAAGGTTCCATGCAGGAGATCAAGGAAGGCAACCAGGCTGCAGACAGCGCTGCTGCTTCCATCGAGATCGTAGTAGACGGTATCGGCAAGATTGCAGAGTCTTCCCGCAGTATCAGCGAGATCTCCAAGGACCAGGCCAATGCCATGGATCAGGCAGAGCAGGGTGTCAACCAGATCTCCGAGGTAGTACAGTCCAACTCCGCTACCGCAGAAGAATCTTCCGCTACCAGCCAGGAATTGTCTGCACAGGCAATCTCTCTGGATGAGCTGATCAGCAAGTTTATTCTTCCTCAGGAATAAGAACGGCTGAGACATTGAGAAAAATATAGTACAGCTGGAAAAGCAGGTATCGGCAACGATGCCTGCTTTTTTTCTCTGACAGGAAGTGGACAAGGATATCTGATATGCGATATAATTACAGGGAACAGAACTGGAACAAAATGAGTGAAATGAGGTAACCATGGGAATGGATCAGGAACAGACACCCCACAAGCGCCGGGTGCGTTATAAAGGGAAATACCCCAGAAAATTTGAGGAAAAATATAAGGAATTACAGCCCGAAAAATACGGAGATACCATTGCCCATGTGATTCAGAAGGGAAACACTCCCGCAGGCATGCATATCTCCATTATGGTAAAGGAGATTCTGGATTTCCTGAAGATCCAGCCGGGAGAGACCGGATTTGATGCAACACTGGGCTACGGTGGACATACGAAAGCCATGTTGGAGCAGCTGCAGGGGCGTGGGCATATCTATGCCACAGACGTAGATCCGGAGGAGGCTGCCAAGACGAAGAAACGACTGGCAGAGGCCGGTTACGGAGAAGAGATTCTGACCATCAGATTACAGAATTTCTGTACCATAGATGAGATCGCAAAAGAGGTCGGAGGATTTGATTTTATTCTGGCGGATCTGGGAGTATCTTCCATGCAGATCGATAATCCCAGCAGAGGATTTTCCTTCAAGGTGGACGGTCCGCTAGATCTCAGACTGAATCAGCAGCAAGGAATCAGTGCAGCAGAGCGCCTGGATACCATCAGCAGAGAAGAACTGGCGGGAATGCTTTACGAGAATTCCGACGAACCCTACTGCGAGGAACTGGCGAAGGCCATCACCGATGAGATCCGTAAAGGACACCGGATCGATACTACTACAAAATTAAGGGAAGTCATCGAAAAGACTCTGGATTTTCTCCCGGAGAAGGAGAAAAAGGATACCATCAAAAAGACCTGTCAGAGAACTTTTCAGGCCTTGCGTATTGATGTGAACCGCGAATTTGAAGTGTTATATGAATTTATGGAAAAGCTGCCGGGAGCTTTGAAACCCGGCGGAAGAGTAGCTATCCTGACTTTCCACTCCGGCGAGGATAAGCTGGTAAAGCAGGCTTTGAAGGAAGGCTACCGGAACGGCATTTATGCAGATTATGCGAAAGACGTGATCCGCCCTTCTGCGGAGGAGTGCGTGCAGAACGGCAGAGCCCGTTCCACGAAGATGCGTTGGGCGGTCCGGGCGGAAGAACAGACAGACTGACAGACGGAACAAAGGAGGTGTGAGAATGACTGTCATGGAATTTATCAATGCACACAGAGAGGATATGGAGCCCTGTGAGTGTGTGATCCTGCCGGACGGCAGTGTGGAAGAGCCACAGCCTTCTCATATCAAAAAGCTGGAGGAGATCTCCGGCGAGGATAAACTGACACTGAACAGCCGTATGGAGAAAAATATGGAGCCTATTTTTTTCATGGTGGAATATACGGGCTGTATGCTGATCTGGAGCACCCGTGTGGTGGTGCCTTCCCATCCCACACCGGCCCAGGAAGAGACACTGGAGACCTTGTATTTCGCGGCGATGCTGGCTCCCGGCTATCACAGGGAACAGGTGGGAGAAACTTACGAGGAATGCGTCAGAAAAGCAAAAGAACTGCACTAGAAAGGGAACGACAAAATGGCATTTGCACATCTTCATGTTCATACAGAATATTCGCTGTTAGACGGCTCCAACAAGATCAGGGAGTATGTAGCCAGGGTCAAGGAGCTGGGCATGGACAGCGCGGCAATCACCGACCATGGCGTTATGTACGGCGTGATCGATTTTTACCGGGCAGCCAGAGAAGCGGGGATCAAACCGATCCTGGGCTGTGAGGTGTACGTGGCTCCGAATTCCCGGTTTGACAAGGAACTGACAGGTGGAGAAGAACGTTATCATCATCTGGTGCTGCTGGCGGAGAATAATACCGGCTATGCGAATCTGATGAAAATCGTCAGCCGTGGCTTTACGGAAGGATATTATTATAAACCCCGTGTGGACATGGAAGTGCTGCAGGAGTTCCACGAGGGAATTATCGCATTGTCTGCCTGCCTTGCAGGTGAAGTGCCCCGGTTTATTCTGAAGGGAATGAAGGACGAAGCGAGAAAAGCGGCTCGCAAATACGAGGCCTGCTTCGGCAAGGGCAATTATTTTCTGGAACTGCAGGATCACGGTATCCCGGAGCAGCGTACGGTGAACATGGAACTGCTCCAGATGAGCAGAGAACTGGACATTCCGCTGGTAACCACCAACGATGTGCATTACACCTATGCTGAGGATGCGATTCCCCACGATATTCTGCTGTGTCTGCAGACCGGCAAAAAGCTGGCGGACGAGGATCGCATGCGTTATGAGGGCGGTCAGTATTACGTCAAGAGCGAAGAGGAAATGAAGGGACTGTTCCCCTATGCATGGGAGGCTGTGGAGAATACCCAGAGGATTGCAGACCG
>ENA-ORSK01001850-ORSK01001850.1-human-gut-metagenome-genome-assembly--contig:-NODE-1850-length-15319-cov-51.272144_pt1 | contig 15319 bp, 10 predicted proteins | sample MGYA00242192_ERZ509159 | MGnify/ENA primary metagenome ERZ509159 (study PRJEB26280, sample SAMEA2338663) | human gut metagenome | biome: human gut; feature: human-associated habitat; material: faeces...
TGATGCAAGTTGCAGCCAAACTTTATCGACGCACGTACTTCCTCGAATGCTTACCCAACAAAAATCCGACACCTTCAAAGCTGCCTACAAGGACGAATGTGAGTATCAGGATTCTTTCTATATAACCGATCCATTGATAAGCATAAAGTTACGAAAAATTTATGTAAATACCTAATAGTCAATTAGTTAAATTGCACTAAAACTACGGTTTTTTGATATTTAGCTAATTGATTTTTCGCGTCTATGCCAGGTTCCTTTGCTAACAGTACAAACTCCGTCTTTCAACTAAATTGCGGAAGAACCAAAATAGTTGACACTGTACGGGGGACAAAAAAGTACAGTGCAATGCGCGAAAAGACTTATACCCGCTGGGTATGGAATGAGGAACTTCAAGACGATCAACTTGTAGAGTACGGTACCGGTAAGTACCATTTTGATGAAGAGGACAAGATAGCCATCGTGTCCGAGTATGTTGGAGGGCATGTTCCTGCCAGCGAGATTATCGAAAAGTATCATATCAGTTCCCGCCAGGTGTTGTTCAACTGGATGGACAAGTATGTGAATGAAAAGGAATTGGTATCTTTGCAGGACGAAACCAATCCCTCTGATCCTATGGCTAAAAAGAGTCCTGAAGATCGGGTGAAGGAACTGGAAGCCGAGAACAAGAAACTCCGGAAGGCCCTGGAATTGGAGAAGTTGCGTTCCAAGGCATATGACACGATGATTAACGTGGCCGAAGAGACCTTCAACATCCCGATCAGAAAAAAAACTGGCACCAAACAGTAGCCCTGCTACGCGAGAGCACCCCGGAAGCATCTCTGGGGACTCTTTGCGGGCTGTTTGGTTATAGCAGGCAATCATTCTACAAACACAAGGAGAACGACTTCGCAGAGGATGCGATAGAGCCTCTTATCGTGGAAAAGGCCAAGGACTATCGGAAAGACAATCCTGGCCTAGGTTGCGTGAAGCTCTACATCATTATCAGCACGTTGTTCAAGGAGACCTGACTTAGGTCATTTTGAAAATACTATATGTTTACTGCGATAAACAAATTCAATACTAATTTGTTTATCGTAATAAACAATCAGATTGTGTTTCAACCAGTTTGGCGGTATCTGATGAGCAGTGGAACCGTGTGGTGAGAATGAACAAAAGCCAGACAAAAACAAATTCCCGAATTTTGGTAACGTGCAAAATTCGGGAATTTGTTTCTGTCTGGCTCCTACAGAGCCTGAAATGAACTTAGATCTCGCTGCCGGTGAACTGCCCCATGAAGTAGATCGCGCCGGTGCGGGACTCGCTGATAAAGTACACGAACGGCCTGTCGGCGTGGAACTCAACTGTACGAGGTTCAGGGGCGAGGGCGGACATGGTCATGATCGCGGCGGTGACGGCGGCGGCCTTGGTGCCTTCCTCGCTAACCTCGATCCTGGCCTTCTGCAACATCTTGGAGACAAACATATTCCCGTCCGCCATCTTACTGAAATCAGCTGACGGCATGAACATCGTGGACGCTCCGAGACTGGAGATGATGTCGTTGAGCGGCTGCTCGACCTCGGTCGTGAACTTAGGCAGCTTGAGGTCCACCTTGCAGTTCTCCATGTTCTGACGGATCTTCGAAATCTCCTTGGCGCTGAGCACCTTCATCATTTCCTGAATCGACTTGTCCTCATTAGGCAGAAGCACCGTCATCGAGAATGTGCCGTCGCCGTAGGGAATCCTGACGGCGGAGTAAGTCTTGTTGGCGGTGTAGAGACATTCATCATTCCTGTGCATCATCCTGACTTTCTTGATGTCACGGGTGTAGCCCTTGAACCGCTCAAGCTTGGTGGCCTTCGCGTCGAACTTCTCAGCCCATGAGCCGTTGAAGTAGATGGCGTTCATCAGGTAGGCCACGGCGCTCGGCTCGACGTTGTCGATGATCTTAGGAATCATCCCGTCCGTGTGGTCTGAACACCAGCCGTTGATGATGCCGATTGTCTTTTTCGAAGTGAAATCAAGGTTCTGGATCTCGGCCTTGAACCAGTCGTTGATTGTCCGGGTGAACTCTTCGTTCAGTTTGTAGTTCTTGTTGACGGCGATGTAGTCCGCGATGCTGACCGTTGTGGCTGGATCCAACTTTACGGCCTGTTTGATGATGTAGCTGTAGAGCGCGTTGATCTCGTCCATCGAGGCTCCGCTGAATCCGAGTGCGTTCAGAATCTCCTGTTTGGTCTCTCCGTCCGCACCATTTGCAAGCATCGTCATGAGGCCGGTGACGCTCAGCGGTGAGATCACTCCAGAGTCCATTCCGGAAACCTTGTTGAACAGGTTGAGCGCGAAAGTGTTGTTCTTCGTCAAAAGATCTCTCTGCCCGTCCGTAAGAATCAAAAAGTCACTGTCTATATTCTCTATGTCTTCTTCTCTGCTGGTTTCTCCGATGTTGCTCTGTCCGCTCTTCTTCGCTGTGCCGCACGACATCAGCATGGCCGCCGCCATCACTGAAAGCACAACCTTTCTCGCTGTCTTGTTCATGATCTCTTTTGTAATCAGGCAGGCAATTGCCTTCAGTGAATATATTCATTCAAGCGGCTATTGCCCGCCGCGTGGATAAACCAATCACCAAATCCAGCAATAACCGTTCCTTGCATCGCCTTCCCGCAATATTCTTCATGAATATTCCACCGCAGTCTCAGGTTTCTTCCCCACCGGTCCCTGGTATTGCCCTGCGCGTCACTCTTGGCGTGATGCGCGATTTGCTGTTCTATTGCTGATTACAGTTTATTGCCGGTCGAAACGGGAGGGAGTGAATATATAACTGCATAGAAATCAATAGGTGAATGTTCACCTGCTGATTGTCAGTCTTTTATGAAATTTTGCCCGGTCAGCATCCGTGAGATGGCCTTGGCGAGGCGCAGGTCCGGTTCGGTGAAATGGTTGCCGGGATTTATCTCGAAGCAATACGGAATGTTCCGCTCGGTAAGAAGTTCCAGAACCTTGTCCGTACATTTCCCGACCTGACTCATGACAGGATGCCGGGTGTCGCTTTCGTTGTCCCCAAGCGACAGGGAGACGAAGTCCGGCTGTCTGACCATCGGGTGCGAGACGGCATATTCAAGGAACCCTGGGTACCAGAAAGATGCGGAGCCACAGGCGAGCCGTGTGAAACGGTCAGTCTGCCAGACGCTCCAGAGGGCGAAAAGTCCTGCCAATGAATATCCCGCCAGTGCGTTGTAGAGCGGCTTGGCTGGCAACAGGTCCTCCGCTTCCGGCATGATTCTGTCCAGCATCTCGGCCAGATGACTCTTTGCGTTTCCCTTGAATGGAGGCTGTCTTTTACGAACCCCTTGGGCCGGCCATGGTGTCAGGTCTCCATCGAAATCAAAATCGTAGATGGACACCAGATTAAAGTCCGGACAACCAATTCGCCGGCACGCTTCCCAGACACAGTGCCCGTCCCCGGCCACCGAATGCATGTAAACCGTCGGAAGCGCATCCTCACCTCCGCACCAGATTCTGACCCTTTCCATATTATCCGCAATTTACGAATAATCCCTCAGATTCAGTTGTGTGGAGGCTAACATCTTTATAATAAGTGTTTTCGTAAGGTGTGCCCTTCGGCAGTGAGGATACCATTTTAATTAATTGTGTATTAATAAATTATCCGCCACGGACTTTGAATATGCCCGCCTATGACGGCAGACATATTCAAAGATTTCAAATCAGGAGGCTTCGACGTGGCTCCACTAGAACTTGAAGGTCACGCCTATGCCGCCGACGATACTTGTACGGTAGAAGTCATCCTGACCGGGTATCTGGAGGTTCTTGACATCGAGTTTCTCGGCAAGGCCGGGAACCGCCGGGGCCAACTGGCCGAGGACCGGGGAGAGTTTCGCGGCGATCAGGGCTCCGTTTCCGCCGTAGTCGGCCTGTTCTTTGGTGAAGTGCATGAAGAACGTCTTGTATATTCCCAAATCAATGGCGACTTTCGGGCTGACGTGGAACCTTGCGCCGAGGCCGCCCGAGATTGAACTGGTGGTGTAGCTGAGGTCGGAGATGTACTTCGCGTCGTTGCCGAAGCCGAATGTGCTGCTGTTGGCGCCGATGCTGAGGGTCACGACATCGCTGAGGTCGTACTCAAGTCCGCCGAGAATTTCAAATGAATTGTGTTTCAGATAGTTCTGCTTATCGTTAAGGCCGGTCTCGTTGTTGTACTGCTTCGATTGCTTGTCGAAATAGTAGTTGGCGCCGAGAGCGACCCTGAAATTCGGTTTGACTGAATATTCCGCACCGATGTTGATGTTGGCGGGGATGTCGGCGGCGATCTCCTTGCCGTCATCGAACTGGGATATTCCTGTGGTGTTCGCCTTTGTGTCATTCTTCAGGCGTACTTTCGTGTTGAACTCGTAGCGGGCCGAGAAATTGAACTTGCCGGTCTTGTAGTCCACCGAAAGGACCGGAGTCCAGGCGATGTCTTTCTGATGTGCGTCAAGTTCCTTGTCGCTTACAAGTCTGCCGACCATTCCGACAGCGGTTTCAGTCGGGATCAGTCCTCCGGAGATCGCTGACACAGCCGCGCCCAGCACATTCGCTGCGGGAAGCATCTGGCCTCCGAACTGTAACTGGATGTTCCTCAGGCTTCCGAGATAGTAGTTGGAAATGTAGTTAAGACGCACGCCGGCGGAGACGCTCCATTGCGGATTGATCCTGTAGCCGATGTTCAGCTGGCCCGCGAAGTTGTACTGTTCTCCGGTCAGGTTGACATCGACATCGTAGCCGGTAACCATCTGGGAGCCAGCCAAATTATTGATCAACGCCGGCATCATCGCGACCGGAGCCTCGAACGATCCGAGCCCCTGATCATACTTCGCCTTGCCGCCTCCGGAGACCACTCCGAAATGGAATGACGCGAACAGATTGTCGTGCTTGAAAGCTAGGCTCAAATGCGGAAGAGCCGGCACGAAGGACTTGCCGGTGTATTTCCTGTACCCTCTGCCCTCGTTGTCCACACCGTATTTGAGCGGCTCGTAAGTAGATGTCGTGTAACGCCTCTGCAGTGCCGTCTGGACATCGAACGCCAAATGCCATCCATTGTCCATGAATCCGATTCCTGCCGGATTGAAATATGCTCCCTGAACTCCTATCACGGCGTTCTGCGCCGGGTTCCTCAAGAACGCCACATTCTGATTAGTGTTCGTGACATAGCCGCCAGCCTTGGCGGTGAAAGCGGCGGCACAAATGGCCGCTGCAAGTACAATCATTCTTTTCATTTAGTCGAATTTTATTGTAATTTTCGGAACAAATGTAGGCTTATTCCCTAAATTCGCAAATAAATTCGACCAAAAGAAAAATTTTAAATTGATTTATGGCCCAAACTGAAATCAATCATCAAGTCATAATCCTTAAAAAATAACTATCTTTAGCGAAATAATTAATTCTACCACTTTATGAAAATCAAATACATTACACTGTCAGCATTCATCATGATGTCAATGGCTGCGGCAAATGAGTCAAAAGCGACAGGTGTTTCTAACCCACCAATCGTTATTCAAAATGCCGACAAATCGCCTTATAATTACTCAAGAGATGAAGTCAAAGCGGAGATAAAGATAATGATCTCTGAAATTCTTGATGTCGAGGAAGGTTATATTCAAGACGATATGCTTTTAATGGAAGACCTTGGCCTTGACTCATTTGACATGCTGCAACTGATCTTGGAATGCGAGGGATTCTTTGGCATAAGTTTTAATGAGGCAGACGCATTGTACTACTCCAGTCTATATACTGTAGATAGCTTTACCGACGTCATCTACCATTTTTGCCAAAGCGATGGGGATTATAAAGGTTAGCAAAAAGGCATTCAGTGCAGTGTTGTTCCTGATCGTGCTTGCACTCCTGCCGACCGGGAAAGCATATTCACAGAACACCACTGAATATGTTGTTTCGGGAGTTGTGAAGGTCGAGGGGAGAGACAGCGCTTTGGCGGAGGCGACGATCCTTGTCAGAGACGCGTCCAGGAAAGAGGTTGCCAGAGTCGTTTCAGGTAATGACGGAACCTTTTCTGTCAAGGTGGCTTCGGGGGAATATTCATTGATGGTTCTCAAAAAGGGTTTTTCCCTCCGTCGGGTCAAGATTGAGGTGGCAGGGAAAGATCTGCCGGTCGGAGAGGTCGCATTACGGCCTAACGATGAGAAAGAGAGTCAAGGCTCGACATCCCAAGCGGCGAAAGGTGACGCGGCCGGAATCGTCATCGGAGGAGGCGGTAAATCATTGACGGCAAATAATCCAGAAAACGGGAAACGACATGTCAAAGGAAGAATTCTGGAGGAGGGGCGGAAAAAAGAAACGCCTCTCGCCCTTTGTAAGATCCATGTGACACGTGTGACAGGAGAAAGGGCAGCCAGAACGATCACATTGGAAGACGGGATATTCAATTTCGAAGTTAATGACGGGACTTACAAGGTTCTTGTAGAGAACACAGGACACAAATCCAAAGTTCTGGACCTGAAAGTCATCGGAGAGGACGTGGATTTAGGGAATATCTATCTGGAAATCGGAGAGGAAATCGCATCCGCAGGGATCGAATCCAAGTCTCTCATAAACCGCAAAGGGACCAGAATCACCTACGACGTGTCAAAAGACCCCGACGCGTCGAAGATCAATATGACCGAGATGATCTCCCGCATTCCGGAACTGCGGATGGCCGCCTCCAACGGCAAACTTAAATTCGAGAACGAGAACATCTCAAAGATTCTGATCGACAATGCGGAAAGCGGCCTCATCAACGAACGCAGACAATACCCGATGGAGTTCATCAAGGCCGACCACATGAAGCAGGTGGAAGTGGTGCTGCCGGGAGACATCGAGTACAACAACGACAAACCAATCCTGCTCATCTCTCTGTCCAAGGCTCTTCCGTACGGATTCGCCTCAAACCTTGAGATGACCTCAACCACGAAAAACAGGCATAATCCATCTGCCGACTTGGTGATCAACACACCTCTGATCGGCATCGGGCTCGGCTATGACTATTCCTACGACAAAGCCCCGTCGCTCAAGGACGAAAGTGTCAGGGAAATGACCGATCCGGCCAGTCAGACCGGCAGGATAGAAAGCGGCCAATCCCATCGGGACAAATCTCAAACCCACAACATCAAGTCGAACTTCTTCAGAACTTTCGCGAATGAAAGCATCCGGTTCAACGCCTCATTGAACACCTCCTACAGCGATGCCACATCCTTCAGCGAATCCAGAACCACTATTTACGACATGGCTGGCACAATGAAGGACAAAGACCTGACAACCGCTGTCGGTTCATCCAAGTCTCCATTCAGATTTAACGGGGTCCTGCGTCTGACCGGATATTTCGGTGCTCCGACTGGAATCAGAGGCAGGAAAAAGAATCAATGGGGCATTGAATATGCCTACAAAGATTCATGGAGGGAATCAGACGAGACTTATGAGACTTATTCATTGTTTTCATCTTCCGGAATGAAGGAGCACCGAGCGAAAGCATCGCTCGAATTGAGGAACTTGCTGACGAGCCGACTCATCACATCCTCTTTCAAGATGGATGGAGGCTACTACAACAGGTTCTATAAAAACAAATCCTCTTCCCCAATGAACATCGAGGGTCTGGACTATCACCAGCAAGTTTGCTTTGCCAATGTGACGGCCTTAGGAGAGGCATTCAACAAAAAGCTGGGCTACATGTTGTCTCTCAACAGCGAGTACCTCTCAAATTCCGGCGACTTTCTCAACGGTTCAACCACTTCTCCGCTTGATTACAGCACATTCAATCTGAACCCCACATTTGGCCTCAATTGGCGTATAAAACGGAGTAGTTTAGGATTAACCTACGCCACCAAGGTGCAAAGGCCGGGCATCAATCAGCTCAATCCCTACGAGGACCGGACAAACCCTTACAACATTCGGACAGGAAATCCGGACCTGAAAGGCGAGAGGACTGACATGTACTCCCTTAACTACATGCTGAATCCGGCCTTGAAATGGATGCGCGGTTTGTCTGTCTCCACCTCGTACTCAAACACCAGCGACATGATTTCCAGAATAGTGACGACTGATGAAAGCGGGGTAGCCACCAGCACATTCTGCAATATTGGAGGTTCTGAGAGTTTCGGGATAAGGGTCATGACCAATTTGACACCTTGTAAAAAATTGAGCATAAACATCATCGCATCATATCAAAAGACAACCACCACACTGCCTTCCGGCCGGAAGAACACTTTCAGCTCTCCGTCGGTCCTCACCTCTGTCAATTGGCATCCCGAATGGTTTGAACTGAACGGAACCCTTCAGATCATGCCTTCGCTGGCATCAGTCCAGACATCCAGACTCATCATGGAGCCAAGAGGAGAAATCTTTCTCTCAAGGTACTTCAAACGTCCGCACATAGGAGTCTCAATCTCAGCCTCTGACGTTCTCCACAAAGGAGGGCTGAAAAGAAGTGTGATCCAGTACGACAACTTTGTGCAATATAACTACATTGAAAGACTCGGCAGAAGCTACACGTTCCGCGTGTACTGGAGATTCGGGAAGTTCCGCCAGACGGAATCAGTCGATGTCAAGGCATACGATATGCAGTAAATTTTTTGTTTGGCAAAAGCCAAGGGACACAGAGCAATATTTAAATCCATGAATATGTTGAAGCGGAAAATCGAAGCGTCCTCGGACGGGTTGCAATTGGCGATGCTCATCAGCGAGCCTGCCGGCGAGCCAAAAGGCATTGTGCAGATCGTGCACGGGATGTGCGAGCACAAGGAGAGATATGTTCCTTTCATGGAATACCTTTCCTCGCACGGGTACATCTGCGCTGTCCACGACCATCGGGGACACGGCGAGACCGTCCGGAGCGAAGAGGATTTGGGGTATATGTACAAAGGCGGATGGAGGGCTCTTGTGGAGGACATCCGTCTGGTTCAGAATGAGATCAAGGCCTCTTATCCCATTCTGCCGTACACTCTTTTCGGACACAGCATGGGTTCCATGGCCGTGCGCTCGTTCACAAAGCGTTACGATGACAGCATCGACACGCTATTCGTGTGCGGCTGCCCGAGCTACAATCCTGCCGGCGGTGCGGGACGTCTGCTGGCCAGCCTGATAGGACTGTTCAAAGGAGGACATTACCGCTCGCCTCTACTCCAGAATCTGTCGTTCGGTTCCTTCAACAAGCCTTTCGAAGACGAGGGCTATCCATCCGCATGGGTATGCTCTGACAAGGACACGCTTGAGGCCTACCACAATGACCCTTACTGCATGTTCACATTCACTGTCAATGGCTTCAAGAACCTCTTGGATCTGATGAAGGACTGCTACAGTCCGAAAGGCTGGAAGATGTCGAACCCAAGTCTTCCGGTACATTTCATCTCCGGGGCAGAGGATCCATGCCGGATCTCCGACAAAGCGATCGGCAAGGCCGCCGACCTGATGGAGCGACTGGGCTACAAGAACACAGACCTTCATCTCTATCCTGAAATGCGGCACGAAATCCTCAACGAGACAGGCAGACTCAAGGTATGGGAAGATGTCATGGCAAAACTTGCATGATGCCCAAGACAAGATATTCCTAATAGACTTTCACCTTAAGTTTTGAATATGCTCTCTCGGCTTTCTGAAGAGCCTTCTCGACAGTCTCGTCCGTGGCGAGGATGACTCCGACGCGGCGGTGTCCTCTGATCTCCGGTTTCCCGAAGAATCTGACTTGCACTCCGGGCTCTTCAAGAACCTTGTCAACATTCTGAAACTCATATTCAGTTGTGTCGCCCTTGACGACAATTGCCTTCGAAGCGGACGGTCCGTAGAAACGTACTTCCGGAACAGGAAGACCCAGAACCGCGCGGGCATGGAGTGCGAATTCAGACATGTCCTGCGAGATCATCGTAACCATTCCGGTGTCATGCGGTCTTGGAGAGACTTCACTGAATATCACGTCTTCACCTTTGACGAAAAGCTCGACTCCGAATATTCCGTAGCCTCCCAAAGCGTCAGTTATCTTTCCCGCGATCTCCTGGGCCTTCTTCTCCGCCGCCGCACTCATCCCTTGAGGCTGCCAGGACTCACGGTAATCGCCATCAACCTGATGATGCCCCACAGGCTTGAGGAAAGTTGTTCCTGCGCAGTGACGGACTGTCAGCAGAGTGATCTCATAGTCAAAATCCACAAAGCCCTCAACGATGACCTTCCCGCCACCGGCACGTCCGCCCTCCTGGGAAATTTTCCAAGCTTCGGCGACCTGAGACTCATCACGTACAACACTCTGGCCGTGACCGGAAGAACTCATCACCGGCTTAACCACACACGGGAAACCTATCCGTTCGACCGCTGCATTGAATTCGTCCTCCGTCTGGGCGAACTCATACTTTGAGGTTGGAATCCCGAGTTCCTCTGCCGCAAGACGTCTGATTCCTTCCCTGTTCATTGTCAGGTAAGTGGCGTTGGCTGTCGGGATGACCGTATAGCCTTTCTTTTCGAGCTCTATCAACTTTGGAGTCGCGATCGCTTCCACCTCTGGGATAATCAGATCCGGATTCTCCTTCTCGATCATCTCCGCAAGGGCATCCCCGTCAAGCATTGACAGAACGTGTGATGATTGAGCCACCTGCATAGCAGGAGCATTAGCATATTTGTCCACAGCCACGACGTTCACGCCATAGCGCTCAAGCTCGATCGCGATTTCTTTTCCGAGTTCCCCGGATCCGCAGAGAACCACCTTTTTCCCGACAGGAGTGAAAGGGTTACCAATGTTTGCCATACTGAATAATTGTATTTAAGACATCAAATTTACGAATATTCAACCTCTGCGACAAGATTTTTAAGGCCTATGCCATTATTAAGTAACATTCAAAAAATAACCTGCATCATCTTAAGGAATCTTTTCGGTCTAGATCTCTTTTCTCATCAGTCATGTGCCACCGGCACACTCCTTCTTCAAAAAAAGATCTATCCTCGAAAATCTTCTCTGAATCTGAAGCAACTTATTTTTTTCATGTTCCTAACGTCTAATCCTAACGCTCAGAGAAAAAGAAATTCCCGAATTTTGGTAACGTGCAAAATTCGGGAATTTCTTTTTCTTGAGCGTCTTAAACCGATGTCTAACCTCTTCCGGAATCTGAAATGAGATCGTGGAGGGTGCGGTTGAAGTCTGTTCTGGTGAGGAGATCCTCAAGGGTGATGTGCATTCTCCAGCGCCAGTAGTGGCGGGGAATGGCCGGGATGTTGATCCGCTCATCCTCCGGCTTGCCCTGGTAACGGACCTCACCGTCGATGGACATCCAGTCCTGAAGCGGGAGGACACACAGCATCGAAGGCGAGTTCAGATGCTGGTTTACAATCCGTTCACAGATCCACGGTTCGCAGAAGTACGGAGCCGTCCCATCGCAGTGAAGAATCTCATGGAAGAAACGCTCGGACATCGTTCGGTCCTCCTCCCACCAGCCACGCAAAGTGGATGTGTCGTGCGTACCGGTCGCGCAGACTGACAGATAAGGATATGTCCACGGCTCGTCAAATGTCTTCTGAGGAGACTTCGGCATCCTCTGAATCTCAAGCGAAAGGATGTGCAGTTCCTTCATCACTTCCGGAACACAGGCCGGAATCATGCCCAGATCCTCTCCGCAGGCCAGCATTCCGGTGGAATCCAACAGTGCAGGCAATTTTCTCATCGCGCATTCTTTCCAGAAACCGTTGTGCCTATGATAGAAGAAATCGTTGTAGAGATCGTTGTAGGCATTCTTCAAAGAATCATTCAACCTCTGATAGTCCTCGGTGTTCTGCGAGGCGATGCGTGGATGATACCATCCATCACGGTGCGGATCCGGCACAAACAGTTGAGAGTCAGGATTGAACCCACGACCACGGAGTTCGTCGGCGGAGTAAGGGAGCGCAGGGTTGAAATGTCCCAGCAATCCCGATTTGACTCCCATCGGAATCTCCCAGATGCGGAAAAATCCAAGAATATGATCAATCCGGAACGCGTCGAAATACTCACTCATCTTTCTGAGCCTTGCTTTCCACCAGGCGTAGCCATCCTTGGCCATCTCTTCCCAGTTGTAGGTCGGAAGACCCCAGTTCTGGCCATCGGCAGCGAAAGCGTCAGGCGGTGCCCCGGCCTGAGAGTCAAGGTTGAACAGATGCGGAAATTGCCAGGCGTCCACACTCGTGCGGCTGATTCCGATCGGAAGGTCGCCCTTGATGGCCACGCCCTTCGAGTGGGCATATTCAACAGCCTCCTTCAATTGAGCGTCAAGGCAGAACTGGACGTAGCAGTAGAAATCCGTATCGCTCTTGTGCCTGCGACAGAATGACTTGACCTTGGTTTCTGAATATTCAGAAAGGGATTTCCATTTACCGAACTCCGGCGTACCGTTGATGTCCCTGAGCGTACAGAAAGCGGCGTAAGGAACGAGCCAGTCCTTGTTGGCGGAATAGAATTTCTTGTAGGCCGTTCCAGACATGACCTCTTGTCCGCCAGTCTCGAAGGCTTCTTTCAAAAGGCGATTTTTTTCTTTGTTAACCCTCTCATAATCAACAACAGGAAGAGCATTGAGCTCTTTTTGGAGGACTTTATATCCCTTGTCGGCCTTGACCCCGGCGTCAGGCAGATTTATGAACAGCGGATGCAAGGCGAATGTCGAGTTGGCGTTGTAAGGGTAGGAATCCGTCCATGTTCCTGTCATCGTGGTGTCGTTGATCGGCAGGAGCTGGATGATGCCCTGGCCTGTGAGCGCGGCCCAGTCAACCAGTTTCTTGAGATCCTTGAACTCGCCCACGCCGAAGCTTGTCTCGCTGCGGAGGGAGAAGACAGGGATGGCAGTGCCGGCCCCGCGCCAAGGCTTGGTCTCGAACTCTGGAATGAAATCTCTGATTTCCAAGGAACTACCCTTTGCCGGAACATCGGCGAAAAGATGGTTCGGACCAGACTCCCAAGTCTTCGGGACTCCGGACTTTGCGTCAAGGATAACGAACTTATACTCAAAAGGTGCTTTCACATCAAGGGTCACGGTCCACATCGGGGCGGAGCAACATGACAGAGGAACGAATTTCGTCCATTCTCCGAAACGTTTGCCGCTGCCGGTGATGGCCAGAACCTCATCCTTACGGATTCGCGCGCACGGAACGGTGAATGTCACATTGCCGGAACGCTTTGCCGAGTACTGCTTTCTCTTGAAAATCACATCGGTGAAAGCCTTGGTCCAGAACGGGGAATCCTCGGGACGGTCCTGCCAGCGGTCGCGGATTTCAAGGGCGCCGGTCGCTGAGCATGTCGAAGCGCCGGCCCCTTCGATGGTTGGTGAGCCCTGTCGAACCACAGGCTCAGGGACCGAATGGCGCCCCCACTCGCGGCGCACACACTGCCCGTCACGATGAAGTTCAAATGAATATTCAAGCTCCGCAGCCTTGGAAGGCATCTCCAAAGAAGCCTCCCAGCGTCCTCCGGCAACATATTCCATCGCTATTGATTTTCCGTCGGAGAGAACCAGAATCAGTTCCTCTCCCGGAGAGGTGAAATATTCAAGGGTTATTTTAAGTCGCATAGTGTCATTGTGTCACGGAATTTGTCCGCCACAATTTGCAATATTAGCGAAAATATCTGGATTTGAACATGGTTTTGTGAACAAAAGGAGACAGGAAATTTGTGTTTGGTGATTTTATGGATTAATTTTGAGGAATAATATTCAGAGACAATGGACAAGAAGGAACTTGAGATAATGTCGCCGGCCGGCAATTTCGAATGTCTGTACGCCGCGGTACAAGGCGGGGCGGACTCCGTCTATTTCGGGGTTGGCAACCTCAACATGCGTTCGCATTCGGCGAACAATTTCACTCCGGATGACCTGCCGAGGATCGTGGAGATCTGCCGGGAATATGGAGTCAAGACCTACATGACTCTGAATATCGTCCTTTACGGGGATGATCTCGCCCCGATGCGGGAGGCTCTGGACGCGGCCAAGGCGGCGGGAATGAACGCCATCATCGCCTCGGACATGGCTGCGATAACATATTGCCGGAAGATCGGGCTGGAGGTCCACATCTCGACCCAGCTCAACGTGTCGAACGTCGAGGCGCTGCGGTTCTATTCTCAGTTTGCCGACGTGATCGTGCTGGCCAGGGAACTCAACCTGCATCAGGTAAAGGAAATCCATCAAGCGATCGTGAACGAGGGCATCAAAGGTCCTTCCGGTAATCTTGTGCGGATCGAGATGTTCGCCCACGGAGCTCTCTGCATGGCGGTTTCGGGGAAGTGTTACCTGAGCCTCCAGACCTACGGGGCATCGGCCAACAGAGGGGCTTGCTACCAGCTTTGCCGCAGGGGCTACGAGGTCACGGATCTGGAGACCGGCACGAAACTGAACATCGACAACAAGTACATAATGTCGCCCAAGGACCTGTGCACCATCGAGTTCATGGACAAGATCATCGACGCGGGCGTGAAGGTGTTCAAGATCGAGGGACGGGCAAGGAGCGCTGAATATGTCAAAAAGACGGCGGAGTGCTACCGCCGCGCGGCTGACGCTGTCTGCGAGGGACGTTACACTCCGGAACTGGCGGCCTCTTTGAAGGAGGAACTGTCAGAAGTCTTCAACAGAGGGTTCTGGGACGGTTACTATCAAGGTGCCAGACTCGGAGAATGGAGCGATGTCTATGGCAGCCACGCCACACGCAAGAAGATTTACTGCGGCAAGATCACCAACTGGTTCGACAGGATTTCAGTCGCGGAAGTGCTGGTGGAGTCGGAGGCCTTGAGAAAAGGTGACGACATCCTGATCATCGGGGAGACTACAGGAGTGATCGAGCAGAATGTCAGCGAGATACGTGTGGATCTAAAGCCGACGGAAGAAGCCGTGAAAGGGACGCTTTGCTCCATTCCTGTCATATTCCCGGATGACATTCGCACGCCGGGCGGCAAAAAGATCCGTCGGGGCGACAAGGTTTTCATTTGGAGTGAAGTCTGAGACCCGCTCTTCAGGTCACCGAGCCTGTCGAAGTGACCGAAGATTCAGCGGCGGAAACCACATGCGGCCGTGGAAGCTGACTCTTTGTAAACAAATGTTTTGGCGAATCCTCCTCCTGCCTGTTCCGGGGGTGAGTAGTACCGGTTAAGTTATTAAAGGATAGGACTTTACCCTCCACTTGAATATCATTCATGATGAGGTTCTGCGGAAATCTGGACAGTGGATAGGATTTCTTGTAAGTAAGGCTTATCTTATTGCCATGACTCACAGCTGTTTGAAGCAGCGTACCGCCGAATATGCCAAAAACACAAGTTATAAGAAGCTGTTTTGAATTGTTTGTTTGAAGGTTAAGAGCAAGCTCTTTCCCT
>ENA-ORSK01001855-ORSK01001855.1-human-gut-metagenome-genome-assembly--contig:-NODE-1855-length-15288-cov-3.304405_pt1 | contig 15288 bp, 8 predicted proteins | sample MGYA00242192_ERZ509159 | MGnify/ENA primary metagenome ERZ509159 (study PRJEB26280, sample SAMEA2338663) | human gut metagenome | biome: human gut; feature: human-associated habitat; material: faeces...
GCAACTCGTATTCCGCCATGATGGCGTTCATTTCCGTGTCGTTATCTCCCGGTGTTCCGAGAACTTCCAGTACTTTCCCCACCGGGTTCTTTTGGTTCTCCGGCCACTCGGTGATCTTGACAATGGCTTTTTCCCCGTCCTTGGCCCCGTTCAAATCGGTCAGGGGGATAAATATATCGTAAGGTAATTGTTTGCCCGTGGGAACGAGAAAGGCGTATTGTTTGGAGCATTGTATGATGCCCACGAATGTTTCTTTCTTGCGTTCGAGGATTTCCACCACTTCCCCTTCGGGGCGTCTTTTGGAGCTCCGGGCATAGAGCAGCACTTTTACCTTGTCACCGTTTAAGGCGTGATTCAGACCGACTTGGGGAATGAAAACATCCTCCTTGCAATCGTCCGAGATCAGGTAGGCGGTGCCTTTTGCCGTCAAGTCGATGGTTCCGGTAACGTAAATGGTGTTTACCTTGAATTTGAATACCCCGGTCGATTCCTCCGTGAGCATGTTGTCATTTTTCATCTCGTAGAGAACCGTCATGATCAATTGTTTGGCATTCATGTTCTTGATGCCTAATCTTTGAGCTAGTTGCTTGTAATTGAAGTTTTGATCGGGGTTACCGGAAAATATATCGTATAATAATCGGTGTAATTCTTTCTTACCGATGTCTCTCTTGCTTTTTTTTTCTTTCTTTGGCATAATCTACTTTGTTTTGATAACGTTGTTTTTTTAGGTATAAACAATCCATTTGCCGTTTTTGTTGCTGCCCATGCGTGACAGTAATCTGGCTGCTTTCAGTGTTGCAATGTGTTTTCTCACCATGCGTTCCGACATGCCAAGGGCTTCGGCAACCATTGCAGCAGATGCGCTGTTGTGCTCTCCGAGATAGTCGAGTACATTCCATGCTGAATCTGTTATGTTAGGATATTTATCGTGAACTTTATCGTGAACTTTATCATGAACTTTATCATGAACTCTGTACAATTCTTCTCCTTGGTGACTCTTCAGGGTCTCTAGTATTTCTGACAGCATGAAGTCGATGAATGGTCCAGAGTTGGCAGCTTGGGTGCTTGCAGTTATTGCGTCATAGTAGGCTTGCTGATTTGAGAACACCATATTTTCCACAGGCAGATGTTCGAACAGCGGATGCAGTTTGCCGAGAATGAGCGATTGCCACAATCGTCCCATGCGTCCGTTGCCATCGGCAAATGGATGGATAAATTCAAACTCGTAGTGGAACACACACGAGCGTATAAGCAGATGGTCTTTGCTTTGGTTCAGCCATTCGAACAAATCCCTCATCAGACAAGGCACTCTGTCGGCTGGTGGCGCCATGTGAACTAATCCTTGTTCGGAGAACACTCCCACGCCCCCATGACGGTATCTGCCAGGATTGTCGATAATTGCTTCCATCATCTGTGCGTGTGCCTTGAGTAAGTCTTCTTCTTTGAATGCGTCAAGGTGAGGATACATCTCGTATGTTTTGATGGCATTCTTCACCTCTTGTATTTCCCTGATAGGCGCAACGATGTTTTTGCCGTTGATGATGTCGCACACTTCATCCTCAGTCAGTTTGTTGCCCTCTATGGCAAGCGAACTGTGTATTGTGCGTATTCGGTTTGCCTTGCGCAGATGCAAGGCATCCGTTTGCTCAAGTCTAATGGCATAACGCTCTATTTGACCTGATATTTCAGCAATCTTATTGATTGTTTCTGCACTTATCGTAAACGGTGGTGTATACATGACGTGACTTTTTGATATAACACTTATTCCATTGGCTTAATCATCTTCTCGATAAATTCAATCTCATCTTCATCAAGTTTATACTTATGATAGAGTTGTTTATCTATGCCAGCAATACTTTGAGTCCAGTCGATATCGCTGTTTTTTTTATAATTTTGAATAGGTACGAATTTAAATTTATCTCTAACTATGTTTTGTGTAATTAGGATAGAGGCTAGTAGAAATCTTGTAAAACAAGTGCGAATATATTTTTTTTAGATTCTGTGCTTCTTCCTCATTATCAAATATATCTAATAGAAGATATGATTCTGTACATATAGTATAAGGTGGTAAGACTTCAAGTCTTGAAACGATTCTTTTGCGCCCATTTGCATCAGTTTGTCCAGCATGTTCTGCCGAAGCTTTTGACATGATAACTTTCCACTTGTCTACTATTTCTTTGTTTTGTGGCACATCCTTCTCTTCCATGTAGCTGATACCATCGCTGCCGAAAAGTGAAATATTTCGACCCGGCTTCGCCGGGAAACCGTGCTGGAAGCTTCTTATCCCAAACGGTTTACGTGAGTAAACCGTTTGGGATAAGAAGCCTGTAAAGGTTTGAGACTTAACCTTATTGATAATGTCAAGAACCTTTTGATTTCTTATAAATGTATCATGTTCGTTAAGATATCTAGTACTTTCATTACGGAAATCACCGAGAATACTTGTAACAGCACATTTGGGATCAGCTCCTTGGTTCCATAAGAAATAACAAACTCCACCTGCAATATCAACAGTAGGGAAACAATCTCTAGAATCCTCGTAATCAAATAATTTTAAGAGTTGTTTGTCATTAAGCATATTTGCTCTAAACTCATCGAGCCCTTTACCTCCAGTATACCATTTTGCTGGTATAATCATAGACACATTATTAGGGTTAAGTAATTTAGCTAAATCTACAAATTTATTATAAATAGGAGTTGCACTACTTCCTGTTCCACCACCATCCATGATTTGATACGGTGGATTACCCACAATTGCTTTAAACTTCATATTATTAATATCTTCGTTTTCTGATTTTGGAATTGATTTATACACATGCCAGAAGTCGTTGCCACGAACGATGTCGTTTTGGAACAGTTCTGGCTTAGCACGGAGCACGTTGATCATGTCACACTCCAACGACTCGTGACCATTAAAGAAGTATGTCTTGCCCTCTTTGGTCACATGCTCGTCTGCAGCTTTGAGTACACCAGCAGACACAAGGTCGGTTACAGGTACCTCATGCTCATAGCAACGAATGTTCATGCGGATGTCCTTGCGGAAACCAGCCAATGTGCGTTTGGTAATACTTACAGCCATCTTCGTACGGCACACAACAAAGATGTTATCCTGCAACACATCCTTCCAAATTTCGAGGTCGTCGCCTGCCTGGTGATAATATTGCTCAGCATTCAGGCTCTTCCCACGCTCGCCAGTAAGATGCACTTTGCGATAGTTTGGCTCCTTGGCTCCCTTGAACATAGAGTAAGCTATATAGAGAGGATAGAGACCCGTCTTGGAGTTGATTTCAAGAATACGGGAATTATAGTCGCCGAAAATATCCTTGGTTACCTCGTTGGTGAAATGAGGCTGGTTGTTTTCATCCATCTCTACACCCACAGGTCTTGCAGCGTTGACATTCTCGCCATACTTATTCTCCTTGGTATAAGGCGCAACAAAATCCTCATCCCAGAAGCACCAACCGCCCACAGTATCACTCATGTGCATGTTAACTACACGCCATGGAGTAAGCACGGTCTCCTTGTCAGGATTATGGAAGTAAGAGAAGATGGTGGCAATCTTGGCAATACGGTCCTCGGTATTGAGATTGTCAGCCTCCTTCACCATCTGGCGAATGCGCTTGGCAGCACCCGTAAAGATGCTACGGTCGAAGCAGTCTTTCAGAATGTTGAACGTCTGCTTGGTAAAGCCCTTAGGCATAAACTCCTCCCATGAAGCCTGGTCAACGATCTCGTCGCTGGCAAAGTTGTCGATAGTGATCTCTTCGCCAGCCTCATCGTTGATTTCTGCTCCATAGACCAACAAAGGAATACGGATAGCCACGCCACGGAGCACTGACATACGGGCACGCTTCTCCTTGTTCTCTTCGTCACGTTTCTTCTTAGCCTCGTCAGTTTTGTCATCCTTCTCTTTGCTCTCCCATTTCTTCCAAAGCACAGGATTGCTAAATGAACTCCATTCGCCGTTCAGAAGCTGGCTATGGCTGACAAAAAGGTAAGGGAATATCTCTGCAGGAACATTCATCTCATCGTTCCATCCCTCATCTTTTGTCGTCGGCTGACCATTTTCGTCCAATTCGGCAGCCATAGAAGGGCGAGAAGGTAGGGCTTCGCTTTCGGATAGATAGAAAATGTACTTGATCTGTTCCGCATCTGCATCGCCCAAACCATTCTTGTTGATATTGATTTTCTCTGGTTTCCAAGCATTTGGAATAGAACCCAGAAGGTCGTGTACATCGCCGAGAGCCTTTTCCTGCTCAGGACTGAGATTCATCAGCTGGTCAGGATTATAAAGCGAGTTGTCGGCATAGCCACTACGCACGGCACGCTCGATATATACATTAGAGAGTTTCTCGAAGATCTGACTAGCAGAGAAGTGCTTGCCCATCTCGCCTTCGTCCATAGAGAGAACAGGACAGAGTTTGATGAAGGCAGCAAGATGCTCTTCCTCCTTCTTCTGAGTAAGCTTCATCTGCTTCTTACCTTTTTCGGTCTGTGCATAGACTGCCATCTTTGCAGTTTCAGCTACAGCTGTAAGAGCACGGTCTGGTGCAAAGTCAAACACATAGCAGTCTGACTTCTGACGGCCTTCGAGTACAGTATGTGTCTGCACACGGAAGATGGTTTGCATGTAGTTGGCAGCAGGAGTATTCTCAGAGCCTTTCATACAGAGCACGGCAGTCCATTTTGGAACACTTACACCCGTGGTAAGCTTTCCGCAAGAGAGGGTGATGGTATAATCCTTCTTGGTGACATTCTCCTTGGCATTGCCACGGATATTGTCTAATACATCAGCCAAAGCATTACCATTCTTATCCTCGATATTACCATCGCCAGCGGCATTGATGATATGGAACATTCCGTTTTCTTCACCAAACACATCATGCTTACGCAAAAGCTGTTCGAGAGCAGCAGCTTCTTTTACACCAGGCAAGAGCCAGAAGGTATGGCGGAAGTGCTCACGGAATACATCTGACGAGAAAGGATAGAGACTGGTGTCGGATTCTTCTACAAGTTTATCGAGGAAGCGATTGATTGCCTTCTCGTGTACGAACTTGTCGATTTTCACCTTAGCCAATTCTGCCTGATATTCAACCTTCTTGATCACATTAGGCTCATTGTCTATCAACTTCTGAAGCTGAAGCTTGTCTTCCTCTGTATATACTCGGAAGAACTCGTGGAACTTGAAGACCTCATTATTCTCGATGGCCTGGTCGCGCAGCATCTTAGGCAGCGTGAAGGTAAGTATCTGCATACGTGGCAGGTCGGCGTATGGGTTAGGGTCACCATAATGATGCTCATCCCAGAACAACTTGGCACGCTGTTCCATCACGTAGTCCCAAGTATATATTTCACTTTCTTCATATTTGTCGAGCAGGTTGAAAGGTGTTCCCGAAAGTGAAAGAATTCGGGTATTCTCCTTTTTCAACTTGTTCATTACACGCACACCGGCAGCAGCATCAATGCCTTCGTGCGCCTCGTCAACCATTACGAAGTCCCAATCATACTCCATAATGGCACGTTTCAATGGATCAAAATTGCGCTCCTTGCCACCAACAAATTGTGACAGGCGCAGATATTGCATGCTGACAAAGAATACGAGTATCTTTTTGCCAGCATCCACCTCGCGGGTAAGCGTATAGAAGTCACCCTGAGAATCGTTATCATCCATCATTCGGCGACCATAAGCAGGTTCAAGTCCTTTTGCATGATAGTCAGCAAGGGCTTCCGGGGTACGGAAAATCTTCGCAAAGTCATCATGCCATCCTTTATCTACAACAGGGCGATGTGTGATGATGAGCGTAGAGCGGTAGCCACAACGCTTAGCTACTTCAAGACCTGAGAGGGTCTTTCCAAAACGCATTTTTGCATTCCAGAGATAGTGCTTACCCTTGTTAGGGTCTTTGAACTCCTTCTGGAAGTATTCCACGGTGTCATGGATTGCCTTTTCCTGCTCTGGGCGGAACTTGATGGCTCCATGTCCAGCTCCCTTGCCTTGCTTTATCTTGTTGATAACATCTTGTATATCAAAGATGGTGCACGCAAACCAGATGTCTGCATCCTCAGTCTGTCCGGTAGTTGGATCCTTATACTTGCCAAGAGTCTTTGAAGGAATGTCCATGGCACGCAGGGTGCGATAGACATCATCAGCCTTATAGCATTTGGAGTCCTGGTCGTATGTGGTACATTCCACATATTCTATATGGTATGAAACTCCCTGCATGTAAGGACGAGCATCGAGCTCAGCACGAACAGCCTTACCCAAATCCTGGCGGCTTTTGGAATCTGCTATCTCATTATCGACAAAGACCTCACCAATTTTGAGAAGTCCTTGGTGCTTCCTATCGCCCTGGCTGAGCACGTAAAGGAGGCGTGATTGGGTTATAGTGTATCTCATTTATCGTGATTTAGTAATAATTATCAAAACGTTATATCTCGTCATCTTCCGTCTCTTTCTGATGGCTACGGAACAATGAACGGAACTCTATCTTTTGCCATGGCTGCGAGCGTGGGTCCTCGTCGAGCGAAGGTTGCCAGTCTTTTGGCTTTTTCAGATTCCAGTCTCTTATGATGCATTTAACACCGATGTGACCATTTATCTCGCCTTTCATGCAGGCTGGACATTGCTTCTTGGTAGTTTCTCCAAAGAGATCGGTTTCATATACCTTGTCGCAAGAATCAGGAACAACCATCTTGATACCATCCATCTGCCACAGATTCCATGAAATCCATCGGGCAGCATTGATGATTTTATTTCTTTTTGGAACCCGGAGGTTGCCATCTGCATCTTTGATGTAATGGCCATCTGCATCCTTTGGATTGAACTTATCCATGAAGTACTCTATATAGGTGTAGAGTAGGGCTTCACGAGCCAAGAGCAGATTGTCGCCTTGCCATTCATAACCATAAGTATGCTTGAAGGCTTTTTCTGCCATATCGTACCATTCCTTTTCGGTCTCGACATTTTCGTTGATGACACGCATCTTTCGGTCGAGAATACCAATACGGTGGCTGATAGGGATAGGCTGGCCTGTTGTGGTATCATAACGACTGACCAGATAGGGAGCTTCTCCACAGGTTATTTCCATGCAGTTGTCAACAACATACTTCTTCCATGTCTTTTGCTTGTTGCCTTCCGGAAACTGGATTTTTCCTTCTGTAGGAATCCATGAATGCGTACCATCTTCGTTTGTGACTTCACGATTGAAGACGTCTTTGCGTCCAAACCAGTTCTCGTCGATGAGATTGTTTTGTGCATTACACACCCATGATGGAGTAAACACCTCGGCCTTGTCTTTGGTGCGGTCGAGCTGAGCTTGCTTGTCTTTCAGTACACGAGGCATTACGATGCGACGGAACCGTCCGGTAATATGCTCAGGCTTGATCTCATCGTCATATCGGTAACCTTCTTCCATGAAATTCCCGTGTTCATCAAGCACCGAGTTTTCATAATCGGATGTTGCCCAGAAGATGTTAACCACCTTCTCCTGGTCTGAAGCCTCTGCGCGGGCTCTTGCAGACATGGTATGGTCAATGAGCAGTTTGTCAAGAACCTCTGGATCGTAGTCCATGATGTCTTGCTCAGAGATGTCAACATCACTGATATGCTCAAAGATTCTATATGTTGTATTCTTTTCTGCCATTATTGGTTTTTGCAAAATTATCTTTTCTTGTTGCAGTCTTTCTGCACAATGGAATACATTTTCAATAACTGCTCTATTTTCTCAGCAATTTGCCGTCTCAACCACTCTGGTTTGAGCACTTCTACCTGATTTCCGTATGAAAAGATGCGTGCCTCCAATTCCTTGTTGGGACGAACCATGAGCTTGATGATATGCTGTTCTTCGTCTTCCACCTTCTGTGAAGGATGGATGGGCTTGTTGACCACGTAAGGGAAACGGACTTCGTCAAACTTCAACAGCACTTCTTCTGCCACTGGATGGTCTTCGGGTAATGTCACCCCTACTACGTTCTTGAAATACTCATTGAAGTCTATGTCCTTATTGGGAATAAACGGCACATTGGCACGTGAAAACTTTACGATACGGTCGAGCGCTTTATTGGTGATGTAATGGCCATGACTGCCTTCCTGCAATCCGATGAGGAACCAGCGGTTGTTGAACTGCTTGATGTGGTAAGGGTGGAGGATGGCAGTTCTTTCTTTGCCAGCGAAAGTGCGATAGAGCAAATTCAATGGCTGATGGTTCAATGCGGACTCTATCAGTTCTCCCAAGAACTCTGTTCCCTTCAGCAGATCATTGTGCTCAAACGATACGATATTCTCTGTATTGGGCTTGACACCAAAACGGAATTCAAGATTCGAGATGACATCTTCCAACCATGCGTTACTCGGCACACCACGGAAACGACTTAGTAGGTCGATAGTGGAGCGAAGAGACGCTACTTCTTCTGCTGTCAACTCATTATTAAAGATGGAGAAGCTTGGGTCTGAATAACGGTAGTAACTCTTTCTTCCATCGAAAGGATATGTTTCGATAGGAGCATTGTAGGTGACTCTATCTCTCATGCATTTGATATCTTCGCGCAACTGACGGATGCTGACCTGCGAGCCATAGAGATCCATGAGGGACTTGTTGACCGCGCCAAGGAGGTCCTCGATGCTGTATGTTCTATGAAAATCGCTAAAGCATCGGTCCAATATTCGGTAGCGTAGCTGCGCATTCTTGTTTGTTGGCATAGAGTCTTCTCTTAATGAGTTTATATATCTGTTTTTATAGTAACGACATCGTCCAGTCTGACAAGGCCGTTCATGTCGCATTTGAGACAGCGAGTTATCTCAATCATATTCTCTAAAGTTGGTTGTGAGGTATTGGTGACCCACTTTGATATGGTAGCAGGATCTTTACCGAGCATCTCAGCCAACTGCTTGTTGGTTAGCATGCGTTCTGCAAGCATCACTTTTATTCGATTGAGAGGTTGTTTCTCCATATTTCTTGTCCTTATATTATCAGTATGCAAAAATAAGGGTTTTTCTTCGGAAAACAGACGCTTTTTATAAAAATAACACTCCCCAAGCAAATAAGTTGAGGTTTTCGTCATGATGTCCGACATAATATTGTATCTTTGTAAAAGATAGGCTGCACCTCAGCAATCGGAGCAAGCTCCATAGCGTTCGATTTGCACTATCTTCGCATACGAAGTGTGCTTATTATAATAATCAAAATTAATTTACATGGAAAGATATATTCTTCCTTACATAAAGCAATATAAAAATATAGATGACTTATTAGAATCAACTGATAAGTCAAATATGACATGTGTTACTAATATGTCTTCTTTCTTAGATACAATAAGAAATACACATCGTTTATGTATCGTAGGAGATCCTGGAATAGGGAAGAGTAGACTTTTGAAAGAGTTGGGATCGACTCTTTCTTCAAAGGACGTATTAAAATGTAATGCTATAGATTTTACTTCAAAATCGGTTGGTGCCGATGTGAAATATTGCATAGTTGATGCTCTTGATGAAGTTGAATCAAATCAATTTATCAGAGTATATAGAGAAATAAAGGACTTTTGCGAGAATAACAAGAATACAAATGTTGTTTTTTCTTGCAGAAAACATTATGTGGCATCTTATGCTCATATTTTCTCTTTATTTACAGATCTTTCGTATATAGAGATACTTAGATTAGATGATGAAAGTGTAAAAAATGTACTTTCCAGTTGTTCAAAGCAGGTCATTTCTAATATAGGAAAAAGCAAGAAAATGTTAGACTTGCTTTCTGTTCCAAGATATCTTGAATATTTTATAGAATACCAAAAAGAGAATGTTGAATATAAAAATATAGGACAAATATTTGAGCTATTTGTTGAGAAAAATATTCTTCATGCTATTGAAAAATATAATAACACACAATGCGATAAAAACAATTTGGCAATCCTGACACAACGAGTACTTGAAAAAATAGCATTCGTTATGGAAATTGGTCGACTTGACTCAATTACAAAAGATGAGCTATATACAATTTTGGATGGTATAAGCGGTAATATGGCACAAATGGTTTTGTCTAATTTAAGTTTGTTGTTTTTTGAGAATCGCATTCTTAAAGAGACAAATGACGTTTTGATGTTTCCTGATACTGAGATACAAGAATATCTTGCTGCGAAAGAATTATGTAGACAAGACAACATTGAGAGTGTATTGTATGATATTGCAGTAAGTCATGATGTTAAACATATTTATCCAAATTGGCTCGATGTAATTCCTCATGTATCATACATTCGCTCTTCTTCATTTTTCAATATTTTTAAATTAATTTTATCTTATGAGTCTAATTTAGAATTGGATTCGTTGGATGCATTATTGAGATATGTAGATCCTACTATACTTTCTATTGAGCAAAAAGCAGAATTGTTTAAGATTATCTGGAATAATTATTTCAGTAGACCAGTTTATATTAGATGGAGAAGTCCTATTTTATCTATTTTGCAGCAATGTTATTCTGCAGGTTGTTGTAAAATGCTTATGCCTACAACAGAACATTTGAATAAAATTCAACTTTCAAATATATCGGCAATTCTTGAAGTTTTGGCTCAAGGTAATTGTTTGCCTACAGAGGTTGTTTTGTATTGGGCAAATGCTGCTAAAAAATTAATAGAAAATCAAAATTCGGATATTCAATACGTTTCGTTGTCGATATTCGAAGCGATAAATGACATTGAGGACTTAATCAAATTAGCTAAAAAATTCGATACGTTCAATTCAGATATCAAAGGAAAATACTGTGATATTACTGGGTATAATGGGGTCACAGATAAGAATGTAATTCAATGTTGGATTAATGAATGCTATCAAAGTAATCCTCATGCTATAAATGCGATATTATGTATAGAGAATACAGAATCAATAATAAGTACATACAAGCAGATCGTCAACAATAATAAAATTGAGAAGTTCTTTAATCCAGTAGGAAATTTAAGTGTACATTACTCTTCCTTGACAAAACAAATTCTTACAGTTTTTCATAAAAACAAAGAGGCTAAGAATGATTTGATTCAATTGTTTGCAGTCTATTTAAAAACTCGCCATTATCATAAAATTTCCGGAGATGAAAGTAGATTATTTAAACAGATTATTCAAGATGATTCTGTGTCATTGTGCTTTGTTCAAAGTTTAGATCAAAACAGAGAATTGTGGTATTATCTAAAGAGCATTGAACCAGAGTATATTGATTATGACTTGATTTGCGCGATTGAGAATATTCTGGCAAAACTATGTAAAGAAAATTACAACATTGACAGATGCCTTCTTACGCTTTTAAGCATAGTAAGACACGACAAAGATAAACAGGAGTCATTATCTAAATATATGGCTCGTTATTCTGATGTATTTAAGCGTTGGGATAAATCTGAGGGTGAAGAAAACACTCCTAATAATGACAAAGAGTTGGAAGAAGCCTACAATTATCTTATGGACCAGAATATTAAATCGAAAGACAAGTATTATTGCGCTCTCTTTTTGTGTGAGAACATTGATTATTTGAAATCTATTGACTATAATAAAGTTTTTACAGTTATATGTGATTTCTTTAACAATGTAGATCTCGATAAAACCAAAACCAAGAAAGAAGATCCGCATTCATACAATCTGTCATGGAATCTTATATATATACCACATTTTGTAAATGCTGTTTGTGAACTCGGACAAGAAGAAAAACTAATGCAATATAGGATGATATTAGCTAAAACACTTCCGTTCATAAGTCGCGTTGGTAATATTGATTCTCGTACTATTAGTTCTTTCTACAAGAAAATTATAGGCAAATTGAGTACAGACGAAAATGCTATACTCATAGACTGGTGGAAATCTAGAAATGACGATTATTTAAATATTTCGCCAGACGATATTATATCTTGTATCACTGAGTATGGGATGGGGTCTTTATCTTATAAACTTGAAGAATATGTGGATATTTTTATTGCGAAGCAATCCCAAGAGAATGCATATGTCGCTTCAAAAGCACTTGAGTTGATAGCTAAAGACTATGTCAAATGGGGTGTTGAAGATTATAGAAAATTGTTTGATTCTATTGAAAAATGTGGAATTAAGGGGATGAAAATGCAGTGTAATGCCATTATGATAGAAAAATTTCATGATGGAAATGCAATATCATGGAGATTCTCTTATTTAAATGAAAATATAGTTTCTACAAGACAATTTGAAAGTCATCATGTACGATTCGTATCAGATGAAGAACAAGAAATTTCGGGAGCAAATCCACGAATGTTTAGGTGCTTTATGTCAGTACAAGAAGAACCTGTTATTCAGAATATGTTAGAATTGTTTGAATTTGGGTTAAGTCTGTCTCCTCAAATAGTAACTAGAGACTATTCTAGTTATTTGATGTCGCAGATATACATGTACTTTATCAATATGAAAAAGTTAAACTACATTCAAAAGTTAAGGATTCTCGTTGAGAAACACTGTGAAGGTGTTGCTGACAATAATGCCTATAATATAATGAATCATTATGAGTTAGTCTTCTTGAATTCTGAAAGAGGCAGTATAGATGCATCCGTAAAAAAATACAACGCATGTATAGCGAATGCATATTTGCCAATAAGAAACGATGCGGACTTTAGAAACTATTTTACAACAATTGCATTAGAGGTTCAAAAAGAGATTCAAGACCAAGGTATTTACTCTCTTGTCAACAGCCAAGCATTGAGTGAAGACTTTATACAACGAGAATTAAAAAACACCATTATAAACAAGTGTTGTCAATTAGGGCTGACTAATGTACGTGTTGATCGTGAAGTTGCGTTGCAAGATAACAAACGAACAGACTTTTTAATTTGGTATGGAATGTGTAATCCTATTATGATAGAACTTAAATTATTACACAACAAGGAAATACAAAGTACTAAAGAACGTCATGCGTATAAAATGAAATTCGAAAAGTATTCCAAAGCAACCAATGCTTGCTTGTCTGTATTTTGGGTTTTTGATGTTGGTAGAGGTGGCAACCAAAATGTTTTTGAAGATTTAAAAGATGAATATCGAAGCTTACCTTATACAACCTGCTTATTAACTAAATGCAAGTGCAACAGTGGACGAGACACAGGTGTAATTGCAAAAAGACAGATAGGAAAAAAGACAACAAAAAAGAAAATAAAGTAGTAAATCTGTTGACATCAATCCTGTCTTATTGCTTCTTTTGCACATAAGCCTCAACCGAAGCGCAGATGTCGGAGACTAAAAAAGTCCAACCACGAAGGACTAGACTTGAGCGTGTTACACGCTGATGGCCGAAGGCGGGGCGGTTGCGCTTAGCGAAACTTTAGCCCTTTACCACGGCGATCGGAAGAAGCTTGGTCTTGACTTTCACGAGATCGGCCTCGTTGTCGATGACGGTATCAATGTCCTTGTAGGCACCCGAGGCTTCCTGCATATCGTCCTGGCAACGGATAGCGTGGATGATTCCCTTTGCATCAAGCGACTTCACCTCTGCCTCCATGTCGAGCGTCTTGGCAGCAGCCGTGCGTGAGAGCACACGTCCTGCGCCGTGCGAACAAGAGCAGAAGGACTCAGGATTGCCCAGGCCCCTCGATGATGTAGGAAGCGGTGCCCTGTGAGCCCGGAATGATACCGAACACGCCCTGGCGTGCAAGCGTCGCACCCTTGCGGTGAACAATCACGTCCTTGCCGAAGTGGTGCTCCACGGCGGCATAGTTGTGGGCAATGTTGATCATCGACTCAAACTCGATATCCTCCAGCGCGTCTGCCAGGACCTCCTAGATGCGCAGCATCATCAAGCGACGGTTGCAGAGGGCGAACTCAACGCAGTACTTCATCTCGTTCCAGTACGCACCAAACTCCTTGGTACCCTGCGGCAAGAAAGGCATGTGGATCTCCGGCGAGACGACAGAGTACCATTTTTCGTTGAGCGACGCAGCCAGCTTGTTGTAATAGTCTCCGACCTGCTTGCCGAGGTTTCGCGACCCAGAGTGGATCATGATCCAGAGCGTACCCTCCTCGTCCTTCTGCAGTTAGATGAAGTGGTTGCCGCCACCGAGCGTACCGACCTCATAGCGAATGGCGTCCTGGCGGCTCTTCACGACCTTCAATTGGTCGATGTCGAAGCCGTGGGCAGATACTTCTCGTCCTGCGCCTCCTCGTGGTGGTTCATACCCAGCGGAATGCGGGCACGGATGCCAGTCATGATTTGCTCGCGGATGGTCTCGGCAGAGAGGTTCTCCACCTTCCAGTTGGTCTTGACCGCGCACATTCCGCAGCCGATATCCACACCTACGGCGTTGGGCACTACCACACCGTCACAGGCAAGTACACCACCGATAGGCATACCCATGCCGGCATGTACGTCGGGCATGATGGCCAAGTGATGGTAAAGGAAGGGCAGCGTGGTAAGGTTCTCGATCTGATGCATTGCCGACTCTTCCACCTCGTTCGTTCAGATCTTTACAGGACGGTTGTTGATGATCTTTACTTCCATTTTCTTTCTGTTCTAATATTGTTATTACTGTGTGGAGCATTCGCTCGTTGTCTTTGTATGTCTGATGTTTCAGATTACGAGTGCAAAATTAGAAACAGGCTACGCAGTCTTTTTGCGCAACACAGAAAAATCAGTGAAAACGATGAAAAAGCGCATTTTTCATCTACCGCGCAAATAGGCTGCGTAGAAAATGGGAGATCAGTCGATGTCGATCAGTTGGAAATGCTTGTTGAAGGTGAATTCCATGCCGTTGGCCAGCTCCACCTCATACTCCTTCTTGCCCATCTCCAGTTTCTTGACAGACTTTCCGGGATAGTGGAGGCGCAGGTAGCTTCGGATGGGGTAGGGGATCAGCTCCGCAGGCACCGAACCGCGCTTGCAGTCGATCTCTGTCAAGTTGCCCCTTTTGTCAAACTCGAGTTTGGTGCCATTGCGCAGCACGACGTCATAGCTCTTGCCGGCTCCCGACTCCTTCTTGGCCAGCACCACCTTTTGGTGGCTGAAATGGCGCGTGATCACGGCCTGGGCCTTGGCGGGAAGCATGGCGACGGAGATGGGCTTGTCGTTGTCCACATGGGCAGAAATAGCGGAGGAGACGATGCAGCAGATGGCGATCATCAAAAATCTCATTGTTCTTTTCATAAACTTCAAATCTATTGTTTTATTATACCTATATACGGATCGTGCCGAGACACGACACACTGTTTTGGACGGCTAAGGGTCGCAATGGTTTAAGGCTGCGCTCCACCTTGACAGAATCGAGTAGGAGGTAAACACTAATTATAGGTGTTTATCTCCTATTTTCGTGTTT
>ENA-ORSK01001856-ORSK01001856.1-human-gut-metagenome-genome-assembly--contig:-NODE-1856-length-15285-cov-3.372029_pt1 | contig 15285 bp, 14 predicted proteins | sample MGYA00242192_ERZ509159 | MGnify/ENA primary metagenome ERZ509159 (study PRJEB26280, sample SAMEA2338663) | human gut metagenome | biome: human gut; feature: human-associated habitat; material: faeces...
CGCCAGCGACCGCATAGATCGGGAACATGGCCTTCATTGCGTAGTGGTCGCTCTGTATTTGGTTGGCCCGGTAGCGCTGGCCGAACAGCTCGGCTGTATGGTTCACGGCGTTGCGAACAGCCTCTTTTATCAGCGCCGAGTTCTCCTGCTCGCCGATGGCGTAGCCTATCGGGTAGTTCGTACAAGGGTCGAGGACCACAACCACGGTGAGACGGTTCGAGTAGGTCGTGACGGTATAGCCGTTCTTGTCGGTGGCAGTCCGCTGGAAATACAACTCCACATCCCAGCCGTCGAGGCTCCACATGTAGAGCGGCAACGCCGGGCGGCGGCGTTTTACCTGCATCGCGCGGTTATTGTAGAACTCCGCGGCGCCCAAGCGTCCGGCAGCCGTTTCCAGCCCGTATTTTTTGCGCATTTCCTGCACGGGTCGCTCCGTGATCGTCTTCCAGCCAAGTTGCTCGGCAACGGCATTGTAGATCATCACGACCTGCTTGTCGTTCAGGTTGCGGGGGTCGGAAATCAATTTGAGTATCGTGGCCTTTTGATCGTCGCTCTCGACTTTCGCGGCGTTCGCATTTTGGAACTTGCCGGAGATCAGCACCTCATAGTTCGCTTTACCGCCCCGGAAAAACTCGTTAAATTTCTCCTGCAAACGGCGCGGATTTTCGGGCAGCGAGTGCGGGAATCGGTCGGCGATACGGGGCAGCGCCTTTGCCGCCTTCGCCCAAAATTCGGACTTCTTGACGCGCGGTTTGCTGACGCGCATGCGCTGCGAGTTGGCCCGGTCGAGCCGTGAGCGGAACGCTTCGAGTATCGCGGCGTTATAGGCGTATTCCTGCTGCTTGGTGAAGTCCAAGCCGCGGGTGCCGTCGATTTTATACTCCGCGTAGAAGTTCATCGCAACACCATCCGGAACGATCTCGTCGATAAACTCCTTGCTCGCGGCCTGCGCTTGCAGATCGGGGTAGCGGCGGTAAACCTCGTTTCTGTATTTCACAGGCAGGCTATCCACGGCGAACAGAGCTTCACGGCCGTTGCCGCCGCGCTGGAGCTGCTCAATCCGCCCACGGAACCGTAACTGCTTAACGAGCGTGCCGCTCATTATGCCGTTTGTCAGCTCGTCGTGAGTGATACAAAGCCTATTGTTGTAAACTTCCATTGTTCAACCTTTTGTTTTTGCTCCCGTGACCGGATTCGAACCGGCAACCGTCGTCTTCAGGGTATTGCGCCGCTCCACCATTGAGCTACACGGGAGTCGCGGTTTCCCGCTGAAATCGCTATATTTGTGCGTTCAACTACAAACTTTGCGATTATGGATAAGAAGATTGCGCCGTGGCGACTAAATTATGTCATAGACTACAATGATATAGGCGCTCTACACGCTTATCGAGAGACAATCCTTGCAATTCTAAAAAACGTCGCACGCCTTCGAGGAATCGAGTGCGCGATACAATCGCCAGCGACATCGCACGATGACGTTTGTTTACCGAATTCTCAATTTCAAGAAGATAGTCTATTTGACCTTGTATATTTCCGGCACGGACAGCCGACAACAATTTCTCGTAGTGAGTTCCGGAAAATGCTTGATCACATATTTGAGCCCTATAAATGCAAGTGTTTTGATCGCGTCGAGGTTTGTGCGCAACTTTTGAGCGCTTTGCCGAAATTCCCTTTCCCGGAACATATACCGGAGCCGCCTTCTGCGCTATCTCGATTTGTTGTGAAAACTTCGAAACTGCCGAGTTAGCAGCCATTTCGATAATTCGCTCCAATTCGTCGCGGGAGATTCTGTAATACTTTTCCATAGAAGTTTATTTTACACATTCAATTTTCCGGAGTGCTACGCAGCTTGCAACAAAATTCCCGACGGTCAGCAGGTGCGACCACAGGGGGTTCGTGTCGGCCCAGCCGCATACAAGCACCAGCGCCAGACACCACCACAGCCCGACCAGCTTGCACGTTTTAGGCAGTGCGACAAACTCACGGCCCAGCAGCCGGATAGTCCAATATTTCAGAAAGCGTTTCATAAGGGTTCGGTTATTCTGTTGCCGAGGTTAGGTTCTCGATGACATCACCCGCGGCCGTCATCGCTTCGTCGAGGTACTCGATCACCGTCTGGGCGCGGTCGCCTTTATCGCCGTCTTGGAAGGCTTCGGGCATGTTGTTGTAATACTCCTCCTCTTCGGTTCTGATCTCTTCGATCTCCGACTTAATACCCTCCGTCTTCTCGATAAGGTCCCGGAGGTGTTTTCTGCGTGTGTTGTTCATGGTATTATCGCTTATAAATTCGTGTCGATTGAACTACTCCGCCGCGGTCGATTGCAACTTTGCGGATTTTCTTTGCGAGGTCGGTATTGGTCTTACCGTCCAACGCCCGGCGGATTGTCGGCTGGCTCACGCCAAACAGTTTTCCGAGGTACGCCCGCTCGCCGTTTTCTACAAGTATTTTCGCCATTGTCAGGTTTTTTTGTATATTTGTTCAAATGTTTCATATTTGAAACACGGTGCAAATATAATTTACATTTTGCAAACAAGCAAGAATTTCGTCGCAAATAATTTACAAAATGAAAACAGATATAAATAAGTCTGCTGTATTAGAGCGTGTCAAACAAGCGTTAGATGTGACATCCGACATCGCATTAGCAGAGGTTTTGGGGATTGCTCGTTCTACTCTCTCCAACTGGCGTTCGAGAGGTAGTATAGATTACGACCTTCTGTTTTCAAAATGCAAACATTTCAATTTAGATTGGCTTTTAACTGGGCAGGGGAGCATGCAGCGTAGTAATGTCATGCAACTTGCGGATATGAATGTTGCCGAGCAGTTTCCTTTACGAACAGACCGAAAATTGGATTTACAGAGCGTACCTCTTTACGAACTTGACGCTACGGCTGGGTTGGTGGCACTTTTTGCTGATACAACACGCCCGACCCCTATCAGCCATTTGCAAATACCTGATCTGCCGCCGTGCGATGGGGCTATATATGTTCGGGGGGATTCCATGTACCCGCTTCTTAAAAGCGGCGATATTGTTCTATACAAGGAGATCAACAACACAAACGGCTGTTTGCTGTGGGGCGAAATGTATCTTTTATCTTTCACGCTTGACGGCGAAGACTACATCACTATCAAATACGTACAGAAGTCAGAGGTTGAAGGATTTGTGCGGCTGGTAAGCCACAATCCCCACCATGCCCCGCAAGAAATTCCGAGGGATTCAATTCGTGCGGTCGCGTTGGTAAAAGCCAGCGTCAGATTCAACACAATGGGGTGAAAAATATTTTTTTTGTGCCATTTTTACCGAAATATCGGTATAAAGAACTGAAAACAAGACTTATAAATAGCAAAAAGCACCGTGATTTACCGGTGTTTTTTTGGTATTATAGGGGGTCGAATCGCTGAAAAATGCCCGTTTTTTGATTGAAATATGGCATTATAGGGGGTTGAATCGGCTTAATTTGTAACCCCAAATGTAACCCCAACTATAACCCCAACCCCCAAAATGCCCGTTTTTTCGACAAAACGAAATGTACAATTTTCGGGGAAGGTCGAAATACCGCCCGGTTTTCAAAGGCTGTTTAAGGAGTGATTAAACACCGGGCTGTTTTGCCCCTTTTCCGCCGATTTCGCGCCGTCAGGCACTTCCTGTTAGGAAATGGGCACAAAAAAAGCGTGCAATCCCAATACACGCCTGTAAAATCGAATCTAAATCCAAGTACCGGAGCCGTCCGAGGCCGTCAAATCACGGTATAATCCCAATAAATCACATTTCGTTTTTCGAGCCAAAATTTGACGCTCTGCTGTAAGTTATTGGTTTTCTGTATGCTGCACTGCTTTTCCTGCTATTCTCTTTGTACTTTTCGTTTGTCTGCCCATAAATTCTATTTGATGAATCAAGCAACTCAATATAACCGTCAATATTAGACTGAGTAGTCCCTTTATCAATATTATTTTTAGTTCGACCAAGTAAAAGAGTCTGTATAAATAATACAGAACGTTCTTCTTTCACACCGTTTGAATCTATAGAAACTTTAGCTTTGAACGACATAATCTACACTAAAAAATTAAACGTTTGGGAACTGATATTAACCGCAACAAATCTCCATACTTCCAATTCAGCAGCTTATGTGTTTTCAAATTGATTATTCCTGACCACATACCCTTAGCAACCAACGGATATTTGTTTTCATATAGTTCACCCACCCATGCATCCGTATAGCTGCACATTTCCTCGTTATATGGGAAATATATCATAAGATAGTGCGCAATCACACTCAATTCCTGCTCCCTAATGCCAATCAAAATCTGTTTTGCCATAAAATCAGTAAATATTAGCTGTTACTATTCAAACTTTACCATATCCGCCAACTGGACAAAATAATCGTTTGACCAGATATCGAGTTCATTGGGGTTCCTGACAAACGGAAGGGCATCGTTCTTTACCTGATTGATGTCCGCTGACGCCAATCTATCTTTCAGTTTAGCCATGAACACCTCCTGTCTGATTTCTTCATTGTTGAACTGGCGGACACGCTCTGCGAAATGAGCAAAATCAAGAGGCACATTGTGGCGTACATACCATTCAAAATCATACCAGTCACGACCTTTCACCCTGTTCTTCCAACCTCTGTACACCAATGCGTGCATCTTCCCGGCAAACAAATCCGGCAAAGTAAAACAGCGTGTCATGAAGGAGTGAGGCTGTAGAAGCAGCTTTTGCTCAGTCCCGAAATTCAACGGTGGCTGAGTATCAACCTCAATTTTGATTTTTATGGATTTATCAGTCTGGAAAGACACATCATACACATCCGTATTGTCTTTCAGGAAAGCTGATTCCACCTTACCAAAACTCTTTTTGTCTTTCTTTTTAATCTCCACTTCACGACCGACAATAGCAAATTCATCTATTATCGGCTGGAAGTATTTCGTGAAATCGAACTTGTCATTGGGAGTCAGGAGGGAAAAATCCATATCCTCGCTGAAGCGTTGGAGACCATGAAAAATTCTAAGGCAGGTACCGCCATAGAAAGCGGCCACATCGAAGAAACCACCATTGTAGAGTCCGGCAAGTATCACCTGCTGGTTTGCTTCAAATATGGCATTACGTCTTTCTTGTTCCGTTGTCACACCATATGCAGAAAGCATATTGTCATAAATCTCATTCTTCATTTCTTCAGCAATTTAAGTAAAGTACGGATTGAATCGGCCTTTTTGCCGACCTTGATATATTCCTCAAACAACCGGGCATCCATCTGCATAAAATCCTCCCTTTCCATCCGGATGTCCTCTTCCAGATAAATTTCGGCATCTTTCAGGTAGCGCAAATTCACTTTTGAAGAATTGGCAATCAGATCACACAGAGCCTTTTCCGGCGTAGCCATCACAAACGCATAGCCATCTTTCTTGATGCTTGTCAGCCCAACAGAGAATGCGGCCTTCGAGATATGCGTATATTCAAACCGTCCAAATGGCGTGTCAAAATTCTTGGCATATTTCAAAGTCATGGACTGTTTGGTGTAAACCTCTTCCGGTATCAGCCCATAATAGCGCAGAGCCGATGACATGGAAACATACGAAGGGGCATACAGATGATTGGCTATCAATTCTGTCGAAAGGATTTTCCCCGTTATTTCAGGATTGCACACATAAAGTCCCTTCTTGAGACGTATTATCTGTTTGTCACGCTCAAGCAACCTGAGTTTCTGGCTTCCGCCCCTGATATGAGGGAACAGGGACTCCAATACGGAAGTTGTAACAGGGATATTACCTAATTGTCGCAATGGATTGTTCATGGCACAAAGATAGCTATTATTTTAATACCAAAGTATATTCAATATATTTTTCTACTTAAAATATTACTATATATACAACCATGATTTTTAGTGAATACCCATAGATACAAAGATATTATCCACCAAATTATTTTCTCGGCTTTGTCAATGAGCACTACATACGCCAATTAAGGTAAGTCTAAACATAAGGGGAGGAATTATATTGTAACCGCAATCCGTATTAAACCTAAAAGTACATGTTCTCTTCTTCCGGCACCTTGTTCTCCAGGAACATAACATAGTAAATCAGGAGATAAAGGATATTTCCTTTCGTCTTTATTTCCCTTTCGTTTGAAAGGACAATAGATGAAACAATATGGTAATCCGAAATTGACATCAGGTTATCCAATGCACTATGAACCGTATAATCCTTTCCTGATTTAACTTCAATAGGTAGCACACTCGTAGTGCCACTGTCATCAACAAGGAAGTCAACCTCTCCTTTCTGCTTATTGTCATAGTAGAACAGTTTTTCGTAATGTGCTTTCAGTTCCTGGGCAACAGCGCTCTCATAGACAGAGCCAAGGTTAATGCTGGCAATGTCGTTCAGTATTGGCTGGATATTGTAATGATACAACTGGGAAGTAAGCATACCTACATCGTTCATGTACAGCTTCAACAAATTTTTCTGCTGGGATTCTGCCAAGGGATATTTCGGATTGCTGATTGCATGGGATGCTATCGTAATACCTGAATTGATCAGGTACTCAAACTCCTCCACATAATTGCTGAATCTATCGCCTTTCCTGTCCAATATATCTTTTGCCACAATCCGCTTCTTCTTGTTCTCCATCTGAGAAGGAATCATATCATAGATACGGCGGATATACAGTTTTTTTGCAGCATCCTCTTCGTAACGGGAAGCATCGACACCATACAATTCTCTGATGGCTTCCTGAACCTCTCGCACTTTAACGATATTATGACTGTTCAAATATTCATTTACCGCATCCGGCATACCTCCCACGAGAAGGTATCTTTTGAAAAGACTCAGCACCTTATCGTGAATCTCCTGAGCTAAAGGCTGTTTCTGCTCAAAGGATTTTCTCAGATACGCAATCGCATCCTTGCCGAAATCATTTGCAATCAGGAATTCTTCAAAGTCCAGCTGGTACATTTTTCTGGGAATGCAGGTCTCAAGCATCCGGTTGAATTCCTCCACTTGCATCATTTTCCACCGAACCAGACCTGATCTGGTGAAGGTCGTTAATACCTTTCGGATGGGTAATATATCCTCTTATAATTATTTTATAAGAGGTAACTTTATTCCCACCTTGTACAATCTTACATATCCTGATATTCTTTCAAATTCGGGCTCCTTTTCCCGATTGAACGTAAAGAACTCATTTTTATCTTGGTCTGGATATATTATCAAGCATTTTATGGGAATGGCACTTTCTTCATCTAAACCCAGTAATTCGTAAATTTTACTTAGACGAGCATACCCAGACACTTCTCTGACATCCTCCTTTGATATGGTTTTGCATTCTTTATATCTAGGTTTGTACTTGGCATCTATCACATATGGATTGGGCCATAACTCAGGTTTTAAAAGATAGTCAAGTTCTTGGAAATGCGCACGAACATGATAACTAATTTCATTTTTTCCAGTAAAAACTCTACGTAAGTGATGAAATACATATAGCTCAAACAGTTTACTTGTATCTATCCAAAAAGGTGGCGTAGAAATGTCATTTTGTCCTATAGTCGTAATATCATAACTATAACGATGTAAAAGCAGTTGAGCGAATTCAATTGCCTGATTATAATCCCTATAAACGGGATTACCTTTATATGTTTTTATTGTTCTAACACATATATCGTCGCTTATACTATCAAAATAAGGTCGTATAAATCTAACTTTTTTATTCAACAGCTCTGTGTTTACAGCATATTTATATACTTCCAACTGTCTAACACAGAAACGAAATGCTAATTTTAAAATTCTATTTTCAGGTGAATCAATTCCATAAACCTGATACTTACATACATTATTGGTTATACGTCCTTTCGCTATATTTGTTCGTATATTTTGGTCAACCATTATACGACCCTTAATTTTATTATGAAAATTCTCATTTACTATGTAAAAACTCTTTTTCAGCCCCTTCTTTACAATCAAACTAAGTATGTTAAGGTACTCTGTTATAAGAAATATACTTAGTAAATCTTGTTGTTGCGAAACTTTAATTGAAGGCTTATTAAAATATATAGTTACAAGATCACTTAAATGATTGTAGTTTTTACACTCTGTTAATGAATCATTTAACATGCGTATATAATCTATCTCATAACCCTCGTTCATCTTGGGATTAACTTGTATAGCTACATTTCCCGTAGAAAGCCAATCAAGCCCAATGAAATATGAACCTTTGGCAAAGATATGGTCATTATCTCTACTGAGGGACAAGCACATTTCTTTATCATTATCTTTTCGACAAACAGAAAACACAATATCTTCCCCATCTTTCATATGAGGAATAATATCTTGTGCTATATCTTGATGGATACAAGTATTTTCAGCTATTTGTTCTTGAAGTCGTATTAGTTTCATTGTTCTGTCGCAGTCAAATAAAGCTTGTCTATTGTTTGTTGTGCTTCAGATGTCAAAACTCCATCTCGAATATATTCTTCAAGCAAGGGAATAATTTCAAAAAGCAATCTGTCTTGAAGCGCATATTCGCCATCCATGATGAAATAGCTATGACCAATCCAAACATCCTCTGGTCTATACTCTTCTGATAATGTTTCTGCTGGTAGAAGCTTAATCGTATCGTCAAATCCACTTTCAGCGTATTCGTCATAATTACTTATAAACAAACTACTTACCTCACGAAACAATTCAGAGTTAAAATTATCATCATCAATCTCTTGTGGCTTTACAGTAATAAACGCGAATCTTCTTCTAATAGCATAATCAATAGTATCAAGAGATCTGTCTGCGGTATTCATCGTTGCAACCAGAAAAACATTTGAAGGTATATAGAATTCTTTCTTTGAATATGGTAAAAGTACGCTTTCAGCATTCCTCATTCCTTTCCTTTTATCTGGCTCAAGCAATGTTATCAGTTCACCAAATATTTTCGAAACATTCCCTCTGTTAAATTCATCGATAACAATTACGTATGGCTTATTATTATCAATCAAGGTTTTGGATGCTTCATACTTATCCAATAAAGACTTAACCTTATCCAAGGTTATGGCATTCAACCTATAAACCGTTCCTAAAGTCATAGTTTTGTCATCGTTTAACTTTACGATATCTTCATTTATATCTTTAACAAGCCATTTAACTCTACGTACTCGTTTATAGTGTTCAAAATTATCATGCCACTCGTATTCACCGGTAACGATGCCTATAGCATCAATGGTACGGCTTGAATAGCAACTCATTACAATATCTCCAACCTTCATCGTATTAATGAAAGCATTCAATATTGTTTTACCCTCTCCATTGTGTATTGACCAATCCGTTTCTTCTGTTATATTTTCACCATATCCATCCCATCCTATACGGATATATCCATTTTTCATGCAGTCTCTGCGCACAGGATTATCACCAGTACCACTCAATGATACCTTCCATACTATTGCCTCATCTGATATATTCACATCTTTTTTTGCAGACAATGGACGTTCTGCCTCTGTACATAACCTCTTGAATATGCCAGGTTCAATTTTATATGTTACTTGATCGTTCTCTAAAACAGGACGTAGACCTTCCAGCCAATCCTCATAATCCATCGATTGGTGGAATGTGGTAAACATAACACGTTTTTCTTCTTTTAATCTATCGTAAACAGACATTAACTCTTTACGAGTAGCGTTATTAGCATCGAACTCCGGCTCACATAGACGTACTACTAGCTCTGGAATACGATACGTTTTACCTGTGCCAGGAGCCCCCTGAAGTATAACATTTTTTCGTTTTTTCCATAATTCAGTGTAAAATGAACCCCATTCCAAATAGGAGTCATAGTCAGAATTATCATATCCCAAATTATTCGCATTTGCAGATAATTCATAGAAAGTGTTTTCTTTAATCTCACCTGAAGCCATTTTCTTATTAATACTATCCAAAATTTTCATATATTCAGAATACTCAGGTGCCTTATTAGGTAATTTAATTCCATACTGCTCTTTTAAGTATTGCCTATTTGTACGATCAAAAGCCAAGAATTTTTCTGGACGAATCCAAAATAGCCCCATTGTAATATTCACTTTAATGATGAACTGCTTGATTACCGTATTGTATTCCTCTTCAAAGTTTTCATCATTAACAACTTTTATAAATAGGTTCCACAAATTCTGTATATCATTTTTCCCTCGATGGGATCTAAATCCAAAAAAATGAGACTTCTGATTATTAAGAACAGGAATACCTTCAAAATCTTTCGGAATATCTACTTTTATATCAAGTATGTTCTTAAATAATTTTGCTGAATTTATCCTATTCTCATGTTTAATACCCCTATTAAACAAGCCAAATACGGTAAATGGATCAATATCTTCTAACAAATCTCCTTCGCCTCCTTGATCGTGAAGGTATTTAGCAAGCAGTTCATCTCGATTATCATAAATCAAATTCAACAGTCGCTTTCTATCTTTTTGAAATTGCGTCAATCTTTGAGCAAACTCTTTGTAATATGGAATCCAAGTAAAACTCATATCTATGTTTGTTTTCTAATTTGTTGCTAATGATAATATCTATATCTGTTATTCACAATATATTTTTCATCTTTATGTTACTATTTAGAATCATATATTTCTAAATTATGTTCAAAAATTGTAGAAAATTGTTTTTGCTCGTTTTTCGCAATACCCAGTTGGGTTGCCAGTATTTGCCAATCTTTGACTGCGACAAGGACCTCTCCGATGATTTGCAGTGCAATCTGCTTCGGGAGCATATATTCCTCGCAGGAGGCCAGCAATTCATTCAAATCCGATTTATTGGTATAGCTGTTGATTAACAGACTCTGATACTCATTCTGTGTTGGATTCATATCGTAAGCCGGAGCCAAAGTCCACCCCTTGGCAGTTAGAAGAAAACCATGATTACGGAAATGGTCATCGCTATTCCCAATGCAGATATTGAATGCAACTCTGCGATACAGTTCTTGCAGATTATCCTCCACGTTGGTACAGTTCTGAAGTATGAAATCGACAATATCCAGATAGCCATGGCCGGTATTGGCATTGTCACCATCATTCAAGCCCAAAAGAGTCATAGCTGAAGCAAAGTGTATGCGCTTACCGTCTTCCTTCCTGTCAAATCGTCGGGAAAGCAATGTATGGTATTTGTCGTTTGTGAAGATTACTTTTGTCTCTGCTGCGTGTATGCCGGCCTTCTTTGCCAATAGGTGTGAGAAATGTTCCCAAAGCCCAGTATCATAATCATCTTTGCGGGACGGAAACTTTGCTATATGCAGGATCTTGTTCTCGTCAATTACGCTTGCCTTTGGACGCGCCCCGCCAAGGGATGAACCCGGTTGTACAAGCTGCTCGATCCAGCGTCTTTCAGGCAGGTGGTTCTCCTCTTCACTTTTTTCGATCTCAGAACTGGCAGCAATTAGTTCTCGGATATCGGTTATTGGTGGAATTCTCAGAACTTCACTTGCATTGATATATTCTCCGTCCAAGGAGTCCTTAAAACGGAGCCCACCCATGCGGGAGTAGTCTTCGATTCCGACAAGATAGTCAAAGGATGAAAGACGGCGGACAGGACGCTTCTCCTCTTTCGCCAGAATCTGTTCCCTGCGATTTATCAATGTGCGTCCCCATCTGTCTGGAAGGGCATCAGAAAAACATCCGAAAATATCCTTGCCAGGAGCTGTATATTGCTGCCCTGGATAGTTGTTCAAGTCATCACTCAGAAACAAGTTGCCATAGTCCCTTAGCCAGTCATCACTATAGCAAAATCCATAACTGTCTGAGCCACGAAGTGATTCATAGCTCAGTTCTCCGATCAGCCTTGGTTCTTTAAGCCAATCAAAGTCAGCAAAGACATATAGTCGTTTCATGGCTTATTCTTTTTTAGATGCTCTCTCTCGCTTTTTCAAACTCAAATCCTGTAAAGCCTTTCCCATCGCGTCTTCTTTGGCAAGCAGAAGTATATCATCATCCAGTTGAAGCGCATAGAGAACTCTGAGATAAATGCCGATAGCTACTGTCGGTATACCCTTTTCAATCCGGCCAACCGTAAGTGGAGAGCAGGTTGCGCGTTCGGCAACCTGAGCTATGCTGAGATTCCTGCGCAGCCTAGCCAGTTTGATCTGCTCACCCACTATCTGCATCTTCTGCTCTAGTTTTCTTGGCAACTTGGTGCCCATTGTATTTTTTGCCATATTCAACATATCATATAATATGCAAATATACTACTTTTTATCTATTTAATGATGTATTATAGGTGAAAAATCGCAAGAATAGAAGATATGGTATTTAAGCGGTTCTACACTTTTTCAAGCGAATAAATCGAATTCGTCACACTTTTTCCATCGAATGAAACTCCATTTATACACTTTTCCATCAAAATTGAGGCTTAAAATCTACACTTTTCCATGAAATCAGCACCTTTACTTTATCCCCGTATTCATGTATACGCCAATTAAAGTAAAGTCAAAATAAGGGAAGAAAAGAAATGGCTTCGCCAAACAGACCAACCGATTTGACGATGTCTACCAATGATACTGCCTGTTTATTCTTTTGGCTGCAAAATCTTCGTGACTGCATCTTGCTTTTAGTTGACATCAGTTGGTGAAAATCCCACTTATTTTCGTACCTTCGCAACGGATAGAAAACAGGTGGACTTCGGACGTGAAAAGGGAGTTTTCCCGTTGGTTCTGATTCAAGTGAAAAGTGCAGCAAAACGGACGGTTTTTGGACCTGAAAAACAAGCGAGAAAAGGCTTTTCTACCGTTTAAAACACAACTCTTTCATATTCAAGTTGTTCGGTATGCTGCATCGGAAAATAACCGTCACCCGGCAAAAATGCACCGGAACAATACGGCTGGCGGCTTTTTCAGCCGCCATATTTGGAGTTTCCCGACATTTTTCCGAAATTTAACCGATCGGACCGCGCCGGACATCCGGCACAGCGGAAACCGCTTCGGCAGACTATGCCTAAACCTTAAAAACAGAGATAACCGATGAAGAAAATCCTCTTATGCTGGCTGGCCGCGGCGACGGCGCTGACGGCCGGCGCGCAGAGCAACGAATGGCAGGACGCCGGCGTGAATGCCGTGAACCGAATGCCGATGCATGGCTCCTGGTTCGCGTACGAATCGCCGGAAGCCGCACAAACGGGCGACAAGACCCTCTCGGAGCGGTTCGTCACGCTGAACGGAAACTGGAAATTCAACTGGGTGCGCGACGCCGACCAGCGACCGACGGACTTTTTCCGCGTCGGCTACAACGACAAAGGCTGGAACGACATGCCCGTGCCGGGACTCTGGGAGCTGAACGGATACGGCGATCCGGTCTACCTCAACGTCGGTTACGCCTGGCGGGGCTGGTTCAAAAACGATCCGCCGCACGTTCCCGTCGAGCAGAACCACGTGGGTTCCTACCGCCGTACGGTCGACATCCCCGCGGCATGGGCCGGCAGGCAGATCGTCGCGCATTTCGGCTCGGTGACGTCGAACATCTACCTCTGGGTCAACGGCCGCTATGTGGGTTACAGCGAGGACAGCAAGCTGGAGGCCGAGTTCGACCTGACGCCCTACGTGAAACCCGGCCGGAATCTCATCGCGTTCCAGGTCTTCCGCTGGTGCGACGGCACATACCTCGAAGATCAGGACTTCTTCCGCCTTTCGGGCGTGGGCCGCGACTGCTACCTCTACGCGCGCGACAAACGGCAAATTACGGACATTCAGGTCGACGCCGCGCCTTCGGCCAACTACACCGCGGGAACGGTAGCCGTCAAAGCCTTCTTCCCCAGGCAGGCGCGGGGATGCAGCGTCGAACTGGCGCTCACCGACGCCCAAGGGCGCAGCGTCGCGTCGCAGCAGCTGCGCGTCACGAAGGACGAGGAGCGCTGCACGCTCGACGCCGGGAAAGTCGCCCTGTGGAGCGCCGAGACGCCCGTGCTGTACGGACTGACGGCGACGCTCCGCGCGCCGGCGGGCGAAGTGATCGAGGTCATTCCGCTCCGGATCGGATTCCGCGACGTGAAGATCGAGGGCGGGCAGCTGCTCGTCAACGGCCGGCCGGTGCTGATCAAGGGCGCCAACCGGCATGAGATGGACCCCGACTACGGCTATTACGTCTCCGAGGGGCGCATGCTGGAGGACATCCGCATCATGAAGGAGAACAACATCAACGCCGTGCGCACGTGCCACTACCCCGACGACGCCCGCTGGTACTCGCTCTGCGACCAATACGGACTCTACGTCGTGGCCGAGGCCAATATCGAGTCGCACGGCATGGGTTACGGCGAAAAGACGCTGGCCAAGAATCCGCTCTACGCCAAAGCGCATCTGGAGCGCAACGAACGCAACGTGCAGCGCAGCATCAACCATCCGTCGGTCATCATCTGGTCGCTGGGCAACGAAGCGGGCGACGGGCCGAACTTCGACGCCTGCTACGACTGGATCAAGGCTTACGACCCCTCGCGGCCGATTCACCACGAACGGGCCGTCTATTCGCCCGGCAGCCGCAACACGGACATTATCTGCCCGATGTACTGGGGCTACGAGCGGTGTGAGAAATACCTCGCCGAGAATCCCGCCAAACCGCTGATCCAGTGCGAATACGCCCACGCCATGGGCAACTCGATGGGCGGATTCAAGGAGTACTGGGACATGATCCGCCGCGAACCCAAATACCAGGGCGGATTCATCTGGGACTTCGCCGACCAGGCCCTTGCCTGGCGCAGTCCCGAAGGCCGGCTGACCTACCGTTACGGCGGCGACTACAACGACACGGACGCTTCGGACAGCACCTTCTGCTGCAACGGCGTGCTGGCCTCCGACCGCTCGTGGCATCCCCACGCCTACGAGGTGAAGCACCAGCACCGGCCGATCCACACCACGCCCCGCGACCTGAAAAACGGCGTCGTGAACGTCTATAACGAAAATTTCTTCACAGACCTTTCGCCCTACCGCCTGCTCTGGGAGATCGCCTCCGACGGACAGCCCGTGTTGAGCGGCGCGGTCGAACGCCTCGACGTGGCTCCGCAGGCCACCGCCGCCGTGACGCTGGGCTACAAACCCGAACAGGTCTATGCCTTGGGCGGCGAACTGCTGCTCACGGTGCGTTACCAGCTCCGCGAACGGCAGGGACTGCTCGACGCACTTTATGAAGTCGCCGCCGACCAGCTGACGCTGCGCGGGGACGACGCCGCGGCACGCTTTGCCGCGACCGCTCCCGCCGGGACGCTCCGCGTGGCGGACAAAACCGTTTCGGGCGAAGGATTCTCGGTCGCGTTCGATCCGAAGAGCGGCTTCATCCGTTCCTACC
>ENA-ORSK01001866-ORSK01001866.1-human-gut-metagenome-genome-assembly--contig:-NODE-1866-length-15198-cov-3.021528_pt1 | contig 15198 bp, 8 predicted proteins | sample MGYA00242192_ERZ509159 | MGnify/ENA primary metagenome ERZ509159 (study PRJEB26280, sample SAMEA2338663) | human gut metagenome | biome: human gut; feature: human-associated habitat; material: faeces...
CGGAAAGCAATACCTTCATCGTATGCCCGTACCTCCATATTCAGTCGGTAATCCGAACCATCCTTTTTGGAAAGGTACATCGTGGCCGATCTATAATGGTCACGTACCACGCTACGCTCTCCGTACAGTGGATTCCAGATTTCATCGTGAAGAGGATGATATGTCACAGAATCAACGTCCATATTATCCATCCAACATCCAGGTTGTTCCAAATCACGCACTCCAAGTGACATTTCCCAGACACGATTGTCCAGTTGCAATCCGGCCTGCGATTCCTTCACAACCTGTTTCCCATTGTAATTTACCTCATAGCAAAGCACATTGGCTCCGGAAGCCGATTTTCTCTCATAAAATTTCACCTTATGTGTACCTTCCGGAGAAGACAAATTCAATTCTATCGGTTCTGCCGCACACATTGCAGCTCCAAGAACCCATAATCCCAACGTCAAAGACAAGTTCTTCATATTCCTTTTATATTGTTTTTTATAGAAATACGAATAACTTGTCTCGACTACTCAATCAAAATGTAAATTTCTTTGATTTTTATTTCACTTGAAACTCAAACGTATTAAAGGAATGAGCCTGCAAAGTCACATTCAGCCATTTTTCTCCCAACTTCACCGTCAGTTGCTGCGGACTATCCTGAAAGTTTCCAGCCACCACCACGTTTTTCCCCTCGGGAGTCTGTACCACTAACACCGGCTTCTTATCCTCACCCGTCGGTTTAAACGCCAGCACCTTCGTACCCGGCATCAGGAAACGGGTGTAATGCTTCACGGCATAATATTCCGGCGTAAAGATAGCCTTAGCCTGTTTGGAATCCACCCGTATCAAGGCATTCTGCTTCCATCCCCACGGACTTACTCCTTCATCCGCCAGAATCGGATTCCAGAAAGTATACTCCTCACAGCCATTTCCTAAATAATGATTCATCAGATGAAACGTATGCTCTGCGGCTTTCCAGTCGAAAGACCCCCATCCGCATTCACTTTCAGTCTGCACATAGTTATAATTCGGATATTTCGCACGCAGGCGGGTCAGTAACTGTCCTCCTTCCCACTGCAGTCCTATTCCTTGAATCGTTTCAGGCATACGCGGGTCGTCCAGCACCTTTTCTATTATTTCATAACGGTTTGTGTTGATGGTTCCGAAATACAGTTTCACGTCCGGATGCGCTTTCTTCAGTGCCGGAGCCAGATATTCTACATTGAAACGGATAATCCCCTCCGGTGTCCATGCACATCCCGGATAAGGCGTATAGCTCCATGATTCATTTTGAAACATCACCATCTTTATGGGAATATTCAACTCCTTATACGCGGAAACAAACTTGCAAAAGAAATTCGCGTATGCCGACAGGTAACGAGGATCTTGAATGAAGAAATCCGTTTCAGCCAGTTCTGCCGGGAATACTCCTTCTGTCTTAGGTCCTTTATTTCCTTGCAAATAATAATCCTTCGCCGGGTGCATCGTATTATATTTATCACTGCGCACCGGATAATCCTGATTGATTTTCATCCAGCTGGGCGGACTCCATGGAGAAATCCAGAAGGTCATATTCGGATTATAACGCTGAGCCGACTTGATATACGGCACAAGCGAAGTCTTATCGCGGTCTATATTGAAATGCTTCAATTCAAAATCTCCCGGTACCTCGTCGCAGCTGTACCAGTTGCGTGAGAAGTCGTTCGCATTCATCGGGAAACGCCCCAACGTAAACCGCAAATCACCTTCCGGAGAAAACAGTCTTCTCAGAATATCTTCCTTCTCATTACTGGGCAGCACATTCAAGGCATCCCATCCCAACTCATTGAAGCAAGTACCCCAAGCCTTGAAAACGACTACAGAATCTCCCTTATCTACCGATAAATCAGCAGCTGTTCCTCCTGTTTTCGTTTGTAATTTCACCTTGTTCTGGGTCCAGGTCTTTCCTTCACAACTACTCACCCAATCACATGTCTGTGCCTGCACGGATACCTCAAACAGTACAAGCCCCATACAACCTAACCAAATTTTTCTCCATTGTCTTTTCATAGCGTCAACTCTTTCTTTTTTTATTTCTCAAAAGTATTCAAAAAAGAAACACCTTCCACATGCGGACCCACATAAATTCGTGCCATATCTCCCGTATGATACCACTTCGGCTTTCCCGGCATATCATCAGAGATAATCTGACCGTTTATGCGAAGGTTTTCAAAACGAATATTCCGGACCTTTCGCTGTGCATCATAACCTTCAATCACGGAAAACTCAGCCCGATTACCGGTGTACGACACATTTTTGAACACCACATTTTCAATCCCTCTTCCCGGTGCCTTGCAATATTTCTCATTAAAAAAAATACGAAGATTCACCAACTGCCCCTGTCGGAAGTTTTCAATACGTATATCCTCAAAACGCACATTCCGTATCAGATTCTCATCGCCAGCATTAATTGCCAGACAACCTTGATAGTTCAATTGTTTCTCCTTATGGTCCAAAATATCAATATTCACATAGTTCAGATTCTCCAAAATCTCCGGTTTGTCCACATTTCCATGAATTCCGATAAAAATAGGATGCGCCACATCGGCCCATAACGTAGAATTCTGCATGGTTATGTTCGAGCTCGGTCCTTCAAATCCCAATCGTGTGCCATACACCGTAGTACAGTCATCCGATGTCCGGCAAAATACCCTGTCGAACAGAACGTTCCGGCTGGAAAACACATTCATCCCATCTCCCCAACCAAAATAACTGATGACCTTTACATTTCGAATGGTAACACTGTCCGAGCCCCCCGTAGCACATTGTGTAGCTACCAATCCTTCCACGTACACATTACGGGAATTAGCGATACGGATACCCATCTTCACGCTCGGGTCAATGATGCCCCGACCCAACAATTTCACGTCGTGCACATTCTCAATCAGCATCCGTCCCATCATGACGGCTCCACCAGCCACGTAAACTGTCTTACCGGAAGGAATACGAAATTCAGCTCCTTCAAAACGATGAATTCCGGGTCCGAAATAAATCAGGTCCGGATTCTTTTTATCTATCTCAAATGTATCCAACGGATTAGCAAACAAATGCAGGTTGTGAAAAATATCTCCGTTCACTTCCACCGAAAGATTGGCCGGTTTCTCTAATGAAAATTGAAGCGTATTCCCTTCTATCGTAAAAGGAATATCGTATGACAACGGACGTACACGAGCCGAATCAATCTTTCCTTTATTATACGTCACTTCAATTTCCACCTTTTCCGAAAAATCAAAGGTAGCCATGGAAGCATGTTCTACATGGTGCTTTGTCTCACGCACCTCATCCACCTTCACCAGGTAAGTGGGCACAAGCACCCACTTACTTTTTCCTTCCGGACGGACTTTGACTGTAAAATCATTGTTCAGCCCTGCTCCTTTAGGAGCTTGCCACGATACTACCGTTCCCGCAGCAAATCCCCCTTGAAAGAAGCAGCACAGACAACACAAAAATAAATATCTAAGCAATAAACTTTTCATAAGTCTTACCTTTAACGTGCATACATCAAAGTACCAAACCCAAGTGCATCATATCCACCACTTGCTGTACCATAATTATCACCTCCACCTTCTGGAAATAATCTGTCACATCCAATTTTCGTATACTGCGTCAAATCAGCATCCAAGTTTTTAATTTTCGAATAGTGATAGTAAGGCAATGCCATAATTGGACGGGTACCTCCACGTCCTCCTTCACCCATTACACTCTGGGTCACCGGTGAAATACCACCCCACTGATTATTCTGCTGCCAGACATAGGTCATAAACGGCAAGTCACTCTTCATTGCATAATTATAAGCAGAAGCATATTCACAAGCCTTCAGGAAAAGATTATCTTTATAAGCAAAGAAATCATCTCCCTGACAATATGCTAATTGACAAATGGTTCCTAATAAACCTACACACATCAGCGTATGTCCCTGGTCACGTCCACTCTCCTGTAACTGAGCAAAGTTTGTTCCGGGGAACTCATAATAAATGGCACGTGTAATACGTCCATTAGTTTCACCCACCTGAAAATGGGTTACAGCTTCATTGTAGATGTCCCGACGATCTGTAAGAATACCAATAGCCATCGTTGATGCCACATTACAAAGGCCCCAGTTAGCCCAATAATGCAAATCGTTTGTATCATGATGACGTTCCAAGAAGTCCTTGTTGGCAGGATACCATACCGTTAACATCCAATCCTGATATTTTTTAAAATCCTCAGGAGCCCATCCCGGAAAGCTTCTCAGAATTTCACCAGCAATCGCAAATTCATGTCCATAAATCCCTGCAGCCAATGAAACATTAGAGTTACCTCCCAAGGCCTTAGTCGTATTTGCCCATGTATTGAGCAATTCTACTGCTTTTTCTGCATACACCTCTTTTCCCTCTATCTTCCAACGAAGGGCCAGTTGATAAGCTCTTGCCGCAGAACGAGCAGCATTCATATAGTTTTCTGCACCTGCACCACGAATAATTGTCTCTACAGCAGTACAGTTCATTGTAGTTGTTTCCTGTGCCAGTTTATTATCTCTTAACAAGGCAAATCCTTCCTTCCAAGGACTTTCACCAGAGTTTCCAGTCGGATCTTCATCTAATTTCAAATTTACTCTAATCCGGTTGAAATCATCTTCCGTATGCAATGCATATACCCCTTGTTCCGCATGTTTCATCGGTTCTGTTTCGGGTTTCAATGCAATTTCTTCCAACCCTTCCAATACATCCGGCAACGGAATTTCATTCAAATCTGTTTCCACATTCAAATCCGGCAAATCAATGCCGTCGCCACAGCCCGACAAAGTCAGGCTGATGGCAAATGCGGCTGTTATGTAATAAAATCTTTTCATAATAAATTCTCTATTCTGCTATATGTTCCACTTTTATTTCTGATATATACAGATAATTACCATCTCCTACCATTGTAGCAAAACCTACCGTCACAGGAGAAGCATCTGAAATTTCTAAGTCTATCGTATGTGTACCAATTACAGAAGCAACACCTTCATTCACACTCTGAGAGACTAAAACCTCATCTTCACTCACGAAATACCAAGGGCGATTACCTGCATTAGTCAAATCTGGGAAATCTGTATTTTCACCTTTCATTACAGCAAATACAACTCCATCACGTCCCCCTGCCGCATCATCTTCAGCAACTGTTACCTTAAATTGGTACCTTCCACGAGGCAATGTAGTTGATTGAAAAAGAGCTCCATTCCACGTATTATTTTTACCATTAAGAGCCATCCATACATTGCCATCTTTTTCTACATACGGATTTCCATAAAATATACTATTCGTATTCCAACCTTTCAATCCATTTCCTTCTATAGCAAACGGAGAGCTTGTATTCTCCAGTACATAGTTCGTAATATCACCAATCTGTGCTGGCAATACTGTTACCTCGCATTCCGCCGGACGAACATTCTCACCAAAATTTAAAATTACTTTTACATCACCCGATAAATTGGCAGGAACCGTAAATGTAATTTCAGTATCAGACGGAGTTGAAGAAACTTGTTGGTTACCTATCATCACTGTTACAGGCAAAGCAGACAAGTTAGTACCTGTAATTTTCATCGTTTCACCGGCAAATACCGCTACATCACAATATTCAATAACTGGAGCTGCCTTTATTTCAAATTTATCATTTACCACAAATTCCACTCCCGCGTCTATCAAAGAAAGTTTAACCTTACCAATTGAAGCGTTAGACGGAATTTCTACCTGCAAACTACCATCCTTATATTCAAGGATTTTTCCTTCTTTATCACCGAACATCACTTTCAACGCATCTGCAGTAGCAGGCATATTTGTTCCCGACAAAATAATCGGATTAGCCAAATAACCAGATTGAATATCTCCAGTAAAATCTTTAGGTTCTTCCACAACCTTAAACTTAAGCATCTGTTCCACGGTCTCAAATGCAGTAGAAAGTTTTACGTCATACGATTGTCCGATTGTCAAATCACCAGGCACTTTCACTGTTATTTTTTCATTTTCACATGACAATACAGTTCCAGCTTTATCTCCAAACCAAACTTTCGTTTGTCCTTTGGTTGTTTCATCTCCCAAACCTTTTCCGGAAATAGTCACTTCACAACCTTTATAGCCCTGCTGTGGAGTTATTCCACTAACGGTAGCATGTTCTACCAATCTAAACTCGTAAGGCGTATTTACAGTTTGTGAACCAACCGTCAATGTAAGTTTTCCACTTACGGCACCTTCAGGAACTTTTACCTTAAATTCTTCTTCCGACCAGAAAACAATTTCAGCCGGTGTGTTAGTGGCTCCCTTAAAAATCACCTTTACGTCTTCCTGGCTACCCCCCAGCTCGCTTCCAGAAAAAGTTACTTCACTGCCTACAAATCCCCAAGCCTTTTGCGTACCTTCCAGCCCGAAAAGAGGTTTCATCTGTTCTACCGATGGCTTACCCATTACCCGAAACATCAGATCCGAGTTAACTTCCTGCCCCATAAAGCGGACAGATATACGTCCGGTAGTCGCTTCCTTAGGAACGAGCACCTTTACTTCAGTATCGGTACAAGTAAGCACTTCCGCCTCATTTTCACCGATAAACACTTGAATAAAATCTACACCTCCTCCAAAGTTTGTTCCGGTCAAAGTAAACTGATCACCCACAAATCCATAATCAGGAGTTATACTGCTCAATGTAACAGGCTGACTTTCCGGATTCTGAAGCAATACCACTTCTGCTTCTTCATCGTCACAAGACGACACCAGAGGCATTAGAGGAAGCAAACACAATAAATAATATATCTTTTTCATAATAAGACTCTTTTAGCATCAATTCCTTTCAATCTTAATATTCGAGATTTTCACATTGCTGCTTCCATTCATCATGGTTGCAAACCCAATGGTCACAGAAGTCGTCTGTGTCAATGTGACCTCGCACTGATAGTCTACAGGCTCAGAGAACGAACCAGCAGTAACCTGTCTCCATCCGAGGACTTCTGCCGGCACCGGATTATAGGTCCATTGCTTGGCACCTTCCACATTCTGCTGCTCTTTATTCAGATTCGGAATAACTCCTTCACCTTCTACTACAGCAAATACAGCACCGTATCGTCCTCCTGAGTTAGTATTTTCCACTACATGTAATGTAAATGTATAAGTGCCAGGAGGTAAAGTCGCTAACTGATATAATTTCGCATTTTCTTTCTTACCTTGTCCCCAACCAGACTGTATTGCTAGCAATCCATCAGGATAAGCTTCTGGGAACTGAAGAGAAGAGCCAAAACCGTCTGAAGCCAACCAATAAAGGGCTGTACCCCACTCACCATCACTTACATCTCCGCGCAAGAATGGCTGTTTATAGTTTTTCAAGAAAAGAGCTGTCACATCACCGGTTGCAGCAGGATTAATCAAAGCAGAACCTTCCACTTCATAACCACCTACATTAATAACCACCGTACCCGATTCATCGTAATCAGCTGGAAGCTTGAATTTAATTTCTTCATTCGTCACAGCTACCACATTGGCCTGCACATCCTTTTGCAGACCTTTGATTACCACACTCACATTTTCTACTGCATCTCCAAAATTATTACCCGTAATCACAACTTCATCATTTGCAGTAGCAAATAAATCACCTGCGCTATTCAATGACTTAATAGAAGAGATTACCGGAGTCGGTATTACAGTGTAGGTATCCGACGACTCCACAGTGTGATTCCACACCTTTAATCCGATTTTCCCAGTCTGTGCCCCATCTGGCAGCTCCACAATAATACGCCCGTCTGTACATGAAAAAATCTTCTGGGCTTCCATCCCGCCAAAGGTCACTTTGACGGCTTCAATCTGATCTCCAAAATCTTTACCTAAAATAGCCACCTGGGAACCTACATATCCGGAAGCCGGATAGATGCCAGTTATTTCCGGTACAGGATAAGCATACTCCTTAAAATTGGCATCTTTCTCACAAGCAAAACAAAGCAAGGAAAAAGTAATTGCCAAACACCATTTCAAACTATATTTAACAATATGTTTCATATTTCTTTTTCTATTAGTGATTTTATCAATACCCCGGATTCTGAATCAAATTCGGATTCAAGTCAATCTGACGTTGCGGAATTGGCCAGAGATAATCACTCTTTGAAACCTGAATATCCGACTTGCCAGCCAGTACAACTGCCGCATGCATACCTTTTCCTGTTTCTACCTTTTCCGTTCCCCAGATATATACATTCGGAGTATATTCCGAAAGAATAGCATTCCCTTCATTATTCACAAAGTCAGTGGGATAACCAGCCTCTCCTACGACCATACCACAGCGAGACTCATTCAACTCTTCTTCCAGCTTACCCCAGCGTTTCAAATCGTCGTATCTGAAACCCTCCATGTACAACTCTACAGTACGTTCGCGACGAATTTCCGTCAACATGTCCAAGCCATTCTCTGTAACCAGTTCATTTGTCAATGAAGCTACACCGGCGCGTCCACGCAACTTATTAATGGATTTATTCAATTGTTCGTTGGTTATTTCACCATACCGTTCATACACAGCTTCTGCATAATTCAAATATACCTCAGCCAAACGAAGTACCGGATAATTGGAATATTCATCCTTGTTGGTCGTATTACGTCCATACAAAGTAAACTTATAAGGTGTATATCCAGCATTTCCACCTGTCAGTTTAGTATTGGCATCTGGAGTTCCTATATATGACTTCAAACGGTAATCACGGTTTTTGAATTCATCTCCACGTTTTTGATAACCTTGAAACTTGGGAGATTTATCAATAGGCAAACCATCTGTACATACAAACATATCGATTAACTTACGACTCGGTGTAAGTTTCCAAAGTGTCTGCGTCAAATCAATGCTGGCCGGACGTGTTTTCTGGTCATACACTGAATAAAGAATAAACTCCTTGTTCGTATCTTTCCCCTTTCCTGCAGGATTGCTTCCTTCATTTTCAATACAGAACAAATAACGGTTACTCATATTTTGCATGGCAGCTACGCTATTGTAATTCCACAAGCTATATACAGGATCGGCCATTACCTCATCACACAGCGCAATAGCCTCTTCCAAAAATGCATTGACCTGATCAGATTGCGGACCTGCAGAACCTTCAAAATCAGTGCTTGTTCCATTATATTTACGCCAGGTAGCTTCATACAATAACACTCTTGCCTTAAAAGCTTCCGCTCCACCTTTACTGATACGTCCTTTATCTTCAGAAGGAATGTTCCGTTCGCTTGGTAAATACTCAATAGCCTTATCCAAATCGGACAATATCAGGTCAACTACTTCATAACGACTGTTACGTGAAGCTCTCAATTCGGGAGAATCCACATCCAGTACCGTCTTCACAATAGGTACACCACCAAAAAATTTCAGCAAGTAAAAATAAGAATAGGCACGGAAAAAATATCCTTCACCTAATGATTGGGCTAAATCGCTTTGGTCACCAGCATAACTTTCCGCTTTCTGGAACAACATATTCACCGCACGAATATTGGCATAGCAATTATCCCAGCGTCCATCATTAGAACCAACCATAATCTTTCCGAAACCCACATCCGCATTGTTCGAAAAATAAGTAGACAAGTCAGACGAGCAATCCATGTGGTCAAAAATAGATCCGTAACGGCTTTGCCAGCCTAATAACTGTCCGTAAAGCCCTGTTGCATATTCGCGGAAATGTTCGGGAGTCTGGAAATAAACCACGTCTGTCTTCGTGTCCAGCGGTTCCAAATCAAGAAACATGTCTGCACAAGAAGAAAATCCCCAGATGCAAGCACAGGCTGCTATATATGTCAATTTTTTCATAACTTCCTTTTATAAATTAACTGTTTACTGATGCATCAAAAACCGATATTCACACCAAATGACCAGGTACGACTAAACGGATAACCGTTATTGTTCGAGGTCTCTCCCATTTCCGGGTCGAAACCATCGGCAATACTCGTTGCTTCCCAAAGGTCATTACCTGAGAAATAGATACGTACTTTCTCCAGTTTGGCTTTCCGTGTCCAATTCTGTGGCAGCGTATATCCCACAATCAAAGATTTCAAACGGATGTAGCGATTATTCTGAAGCATAAAATCATTGTTTTCATAATTCCAGTGTGAACGGTTCTGATGGGTAGTCAGACGAGGATATTTAGCATTTGGATTATCTTCCGTCCAAGTCTGTCCTAAGAACATCGGATTTTGGTTAGTGTACTGTGCATAGAAAGGATAGGCCATCCAGCCTGTACGCATGATGTACTGTTTACCTACTCCCTGGAACATGGCACTTACATCAATGCCCTTCCAATTGATCCCGGCATTAATACCAAACACATAGTGTGGATTAGCATCTCCCACAAACTGCAAGTCACTGTTTTCATTTCCGTCGGCCGTAATCTTGTAATCACCGTTCAAATCCAGACGCTTGGTATCTCCAGGACGAAGTGCATCGGCTGTGCCTTGTCCAATATTTGAAAGTGCCGAACCTCCATCATTGTAAAGTGCATAGTAACGGTCTACTTCAGCCTGATCTTTAAAGAATCCATCCGTACGGAACAAGAAGAAAGAATTCAGTGGGTATCCGTTTACAGCTCCATTCTTTCCTGCGCCATAAGAATCAGCTCCTTCCAGTTCTCTCAGCAAACTTTTCGTATCGCTCACATTAAAGTTTACATAGTATGAAAAATCTTTCCAACTGTCACGCCAGCCTACAGTCAACTCCCATCCTTTCACACTCAGATGTCCGCTGTTTGTCTTCGGCGGAGTACCACCCAGCAAAGAAGGATAAGTAACTTGTGACAACATACCGTTATTATCTTTCCAGAAATATTCAAAAGTAGTAGTCAACCGGTTATCCAGGAAGTTCAAATCCACACCGATATTTTCCTGAGTGACACGCTCCCACGTACGGTCATAGCTTACCAAACCACTAAAACCACTGGACACCTGTGTAGCTGCTGGTTGTCCCAATGTAGTAGAACCCATACCTACCAAAGCTACATAATCAAAGTCTCCCAGACCGGCATCATTACCAGAAGAACTAATATTGAAACGTACCTTACCAAAGCTCAACACTGGAGATATGAAATCCATAAATTTCTCTTTCGTGAAAGCCCATCCCACAGACATAGAACCAAAGTTCTGGAACTTATGACCTTTGGCAAACTTGGAGTTACCATCACGACGGCCCATCAACTCCAGCAAATATTTTTCATTATAGTCGTAATTTACACGCGCAATGTAAGAGTAAGTACCATTCTGTGTCTTACCTCCGCTATTACCTTGCTGTCCGCTTGCCAGATTCAAGTCATATACACCGGAATCTTCAAAATCTTCACGAGCCGCAGCCATCTTCTTTGAAGCCCATTTTTCCGCGTTGATACCTAACATAGCCGATACATTATGTACTTTGGCAAACGTATTCTTATAACGCAGAATAGCTGAATAATACTGATAAAGCATGTTATTTGCTTCCATCAGATAGCCCGGATTATTTTCAGCCTTGATGTTCAACGGATTTTCCGGATAAATTAATACAGGAATAGTAGAGTTGACGACTTCACGTGCCGGATTTCCAAACCAGTCGTATGTCTGTACAGGAGTCACCCAGCGGTCACGACGATACTCTTCATTCTGGAAAGAAGCCATACCCTCGAAACTGATACCTTTCCAAATATCCACAATCGCCTTCAAGTCTACGCGAGTAGTCAAGTTCGTCTTGTTGTCACGTCCACCGTCCGAAGTAGCTGCTGCAGGCTGGCGGTCACCCACTTGTCCATAATTGGCATACCACTGTCCATACGGGTTTTTAGCCGGGAACAAAGGAGGTTCATTTCCGTACAATGTATTGTCCAAACCACATGAAGGAGAAGAAGTGTTTGTCTTAATCATGCTGGCAGATGTTTCCAACTTAAACCAATTTGTCAATTTAATACCGTAATTTAAACGCAAGTTCAACTGTTTCTGACCATCGTAAGCTGTAGCCAAGTTACCCTGGTTATCGGCATACATCGCAGAAATACGATAATCCGTCTTGTCCGTAGCACCGGACACACTCAAATTATGCTGATAAGAAAAACGAGTAGCAAACATTTCTTCCACACGGTTTGCATTACCTAGGAAAATCTTGTCGCCCCATTCCTGATGATTGATGACATAAATACCTTCGTAACCTGACTGCATTTTAAGCAAGTTTTCCTCATTCAACCACCCCCACCAGTTCTTAATGGTTTCTTCCTTATTGGCCTCCAGCCACATAGTGGCATACTGCTGCATACTCGGAGAGAAAGAAGTAACACCCAAGGTAGAAAAACGCATATTAAAATCATAATTCACGTTAACTTTACCCTTACCTTTTTTGGTAGTTACCAAGATGACACCGTTTGCAGCCTTTGCTCCGTAAATAGAAGCTGCACCGTCTTTCAGCACACTGATGGTCTCAATATCATCAGAGTTCATATTTTGAAAGGAGGTGGCATTTACCGCCGGAACTCCATCGATTACAATCAGTGGAGAGCCACCGTTGACTGACGTAGCACCACGAATCTGGAAGTTCAAACCTTCATTACCCGGACGGGAAGAAGAACGAGTGACCGTCAAACCTGGTGTCTGTCCCTGCAAGGCCAAACCGACGTTAGTTACCGCACGGCTTTCAAGTACCTTGCTGTCCACCTGGTCAATGGCACCGGTCAACGTAGTTTTCTTCTGCACGCCATAACCTACTACCACTACTTCATCCAGCACTTCTGCATCCTCTTTTAAGGTAACCTGAGCCAGTTTTTTCGTGTTGGAAGCTGGCAATTCTACCGTTTTGTAACCTATATAAGAGATCACCACTACCGCATTGGGTGAAGACACTTTCAATGAAAAATTACCGTCAATGTCAGTAATTACCCCGTTGGAAGTTCCCTTTTCGAGTACACTGGCACCAATAACTGGTACTCCAGTAGGGTCCATGACCTGTCCCTTCACAGTCACTGTCTGCATTACAGCCTGCGCATGAAGTGCTTCCGCATGGGTTTGTATGTTTCCTCCACACAAAAGAGCCGAAACCATTACGGCTGAATAAAGCACTCTTTTGGGTGAAAAAAATAAAGATTCATTTCTCATACGTGAATTATTAGATTCTGTTTTATTTAATTTATACCTCACTCATACTACTCCTTATAGTACCATGAGTGAGATATTTATATTTTATTAGAAAGAAAGTACAGGACGAGCATAAGCGCTTGTACTATAATGATTCCAAGCATTATATTTATTTCTAGTCAACAAACCTGTAGACGAATTTCCAGACGTATCTCTGTTCCATTCAATAGCCCAGATATTATCTGTATTCTGTTCCGTAGTACTCCACCAACGTTGAGGAGCATTTGAAGCGACATCATCTTTATCCCAAAAAGTACCACCTACTGTTTCTATTTTCTTTTGAACTTTATCTAATGCATTTTTCTTAGTTGTACCGTTATCTGTATTTACTATGTAATTTTCTGATGTAAAATTATAATCACCCAAATTTTCCATAATAGCAAGAAGTTGTCCTGAACTAGGCATATACCATCCACTTGAAATACCATCAGGAGCTATATATTGAGGATAAGTCGTTTCAAATTGATCCACTTTATTTAAAGCACAATCACCACTTCTTGTTAAAACTTTAGACATTTGATAACCATCCATTTTGTTCTTTAAGAAGGAAAATTCCTCTTCACCTGATAAGCCATTACTTCCATTTCCTTCTACAGGATCTATTCTACTCGGAGTATCCCCCCATCTTGTCCAATCTTTATGTGCATTATTCAAAGCCAATACAGAACCATGAGTCCATTCTGTATTAGGAGCTCCTACACCGACTTCAAAAATCACTCCGATACAACCTTCTTCAAATGGCCGGTCTACTTCTCCTTCTGTGTACGGATAAATTGTTCCGTCACTGTAATAATAATCACCCGGCTGCAACGGACGAATATAACGTCCTGTAGCGTCATCTACTTCAAGACCATCCACAGCTGGATCTGTATAAATCACATTAAACTGTGTAAATGTTCCAGCAGCCAAAGGAGTCATCTGAGCAGACGATGAACTAAAATAAATGGGTTTAAGCGCATCATATTCTACACTGCCATCAATTGTAGGAGTCGTTTCTGGAACTACAATCATACGATATACACCCTCTGCAGCGCGATACAATTCTGTTTTTCCATTAATTTCCACATCCATCTTTACAGGAGCTGCGTACTCAAATCCACCAGCTTGCGTAATATATTTACGGCAAGGTACATTCAATTCAATCATCGAGAATTGATGCTTCAATGCAAGGATTACATTCTCACCGGTAACCTGGGTTGCAGTCGCCACCATCAAATCGGCCTGTTCATAAGTCTCTGCATCTGTTTGAGAGACAGTATTCAGAATATTAGTCGTAAAATAGGCTGTAATATTTTTAGTCACGCTTTCTGTTATACTTGGCGTGCTACCTTCTGCACCTTCTTCTGTATCGCTTTCAGCATTGTTTTCTGCTACTGCCACCCCACTTAAATCTTTACAATAAGGGAAATAAGCTACATATTGGGCATTTTTATATTGATAGATTGTTTTATCTGTGGTCCAGTTACCTCCATTATATGTGTACAGCAAGTTATCGCACAACACTTCTCCGTCTTCAGAGAAGATATACAAACCCATCTGGTCTCCGTCTTCAAAACTTGTACGCTTATCATCATTATTTGTAATGGCACGTCCCTGAGCATCCGATACAAAATCTTGAGTGGAAACAGACAATTTCAGTTCATTGTCAGAAAGCTGAGCCGGTGTATTCTGCTGTACATCTTCCTGAGTACAACTGGCCAATGCGGCTGAAAGAAACATCAAAGCTACAGATGATTTTGCAAAAAAATTCTTCATAATCATAGTATTTATTAGTTTATAATTTATTGCTTCTAAAAATATCCTGTAACAATCTTTTACCTAAAAAACAGTTACTATAGTTCAAGTTTAATTACCAGTAGATTCACTTCCTTCATTATTGGGATCGGGATTTCCTGGAAGATCCACATTCACACCATTACCCCAACCCGGTTGACCCGGTAAAGGATTCACGTCTGTAGATGTACCCGGTACACTGGAATCATCACCTTCTTCCCATCCCGGTTGACCCGGTGAAGGATTCACATCTGTAGAGTTACCTGGCACAGAAACCGTATCACTATTT
>ENA-ORSK01001867-ORSK01001867.1-human-gut-metagenome-genome-assembly--contig:-NODE-1867-length-15193-cov-2.775334_pt1 | contig 15193 bp, 11 predicted proteins | sample MGYA00242192_ERZ509159 | MGnify/ENA primary metagenome ERZ509159 (study PRJEB26280, sample SAMEA2338663) | human gut metagenome | biome: human gut; feature: human-associated habitat; material: faeces...
CACTTCGGCCTGCACGCCGTTACCCGACGCCAGCGAATCGGCCACGGGAGCCGCCGCACGCGCGGCTGCGGCCACCGAATCGACATAGGCCTCGTATGCGGCTTTCTGTTCCAGATACTCTTTCTGTTGCTGGCTGTTGAAATAGGCGAATCCCAGAAAAAGAACCGCTACGACGGCAATGCCTATTATTGATTTTTTATCCATTAAACTGTCTTCCTTTTTATCTTTTCAGAGGGTGATTACTTCTTCTCCGCATACGCCAGCGCGGCCTTCACAAAGGCCACGAACAGCGGCGAGGGGCTCAATACGGTGCTCTTGTATTCGGGATGGTACTGCGTACCGACGAACCAGGGATGGTTCTCGATCTCGACGACCTCCACCAGATTCGTGTCGGGATTCACGCCCACGGCCTTCATGCCGGCCGCCTCGAACTGCTCCAGATAGTCGTTGTTGAACTCGTAACGGTGGCGGTGACGCTCCGAAATGTTGAGTTTGCCGTAGGCGGCAGCGACTTTCGAGCCTTTCTTCAGCGCACAGGGATAGGCGCCCAGACGCATCGTGCCGCCTTTGGCCGTAACGCCCTTCTGCTCCTCCATCAGGTCGATCACCGGATGCGGCGTCTGCTCCATCTCGCTCGAATTGGCATCGGCGAGATTCAGCACGTGGCGCGCGAACTCGATCACGGCGCACTGCATGCCCAGGCAGATGCCCAGGAACGGGATGTTGTTCTCGCGGGCGAAGCGCACGGCCTCGATCTTCCCCTCGATGCCGCGGTTGCCGAAGCCCGGAGCCACCAGAATGCCGGACATCTTGCCCAGCTGCGCGCCTGCGCTCTCGCGGGTGATCTTCTCCGAATTGACATAGCGCAGCTTGACCTTGCAGTCATTGACCGCCCCGGCGTGGATGAACGATTCGCAGATCGACTTGTAGGCGTCGGGCAGTTCGGTGTACTTGCCGACCAGCGCGATCTCGATCTTCTTCGAGGGGTGTTTCACCTTCTCGACGAATGCGCTCCACGCGGCCATGTCCGGCTCTTTGTCGGCCGTCAGGTTCAGTTTGTCCAGCACGACCTCGTCCAGATGCTGTTCGTGCATTTTCAGCGGCACTTCGTAGATCGTCGGCACGTCGATCGACTCCATCACGGCGTTGGCGTCGACGTTGCAGAACAGCGCCACCTTGCGCTTGAGCGCCGTCGACAGCGGATGCTCGGCGCGCAGCACGAGGATGTCGGGCTGGAGACCGTTCTCCAGCAGGGCCTTCACCGAGTGCTGCGTGGGTTTGGTCTTCAACTCGCCCGAAGCGGCCATGTAGGGGATCAGCGTCAGGTGAACCAGCGCCGTATTCCGGTAACCCAGCGAATAGCGGAGCTGGCGCACCGACTCGATGAACGGCTGCGACTCGATGTCGCCCACCGTGCCGCCGATCTCGGTGATGATCACGTCGTATTTCTTGGTCTGCGCCAGCAGCTGAATGCGGCGTTTGATCTCGTCGGTGATGTGGGGAATGACCTGCACGGTCTTGCCCAGGTACTCGCCCTTGCGCTCCTTCTCGATGACGCTCTTGTAGATACGGCCCGTCGTGACGTTATTGGACTTCGACGTGGGCTGGTTCGTGAAGCGCTCGTAGTGCCCCAGGTCGAGGTCCGTCTCGGCGCCGTCCTCGGTGACGTAGCACTCGCCGTGCTCGTAGGGGTTGAGCGTTCCGGGATCTACGTTGATGTAGGGGTCGAGTTTCTGAATGGTCACCGAGTAACCGCGGGCCTGCAACAGGCGGGCGATCGAAGCCGAAATAATACCCTTGCCGAGCGACGACGCCACGCCGCCCGTTACGAATATGTACTTGGGTTTGGAAAGTTTCATTACTGTTTTATTTATAAATTCGTTGTAACACCGTTCAGCGCCTTTTTCCGCAAGCCCCCGCCAAGGCGGGGGTTCGGGGGCGGGTCAAACCTGTATACACGGCGTTCCGCCGTGGGCCGGCGTCCGGAGCGGCAGGGCGATCCGATCGTCAGGCATTGTTATTTTCGTCCTGGTCCTGCTTGTCGATCAGCTTCACCTTCTCGATCGTCGAGGCCATCTCCTCGCGGGCGCGCTCGATCTTCGCACGCACGTCGGCCACCAACGCCTCGGCGTTCTTCGACTTGGCGAAGAAGCCGATGTTGTTCTCCAGGAGGCCGATCTCCTGCTCCAGCTGACGCACCTTGTTGTAGAGGCGTTCGCGTTCCGAACGCAGGCGGCGGTCGCCCGACGCCTTGAACGACGAGACTTTCTCGCGGAAGCGGCCCATCGAACGGTCGCGCTCCGAACCGCGCAGCGTGTTGAACAGCTCGTCCACGGCGGCCTTGTACTTTTTCTGGATGGCGTCCTTCTGCTTGATGGGCACGAAACCGATCTCGCCCCAGCGACGCTGGAACTCGCGGATCACCTCGTAGCCCCCGGCCTTCACGTCGGCCCCGGCCATTTCGGCCAGCAGGGCGAGTTTCTTTTGCAGGTTCTCCTCGTGCTCGCCGTCGACGCTCGCGAAGTGCGACGCCTTGCGCTCGAAGAACTTGTCGCAGGCAGCGCGGAAACGCTTCCAGACGGCGTCCGAATGGCGCCGCGATACGGCTCCGATCTGCTTCCAGCGGGCCTGGAGGGCGATCAGTTCGTCGGTGGCCTTCTTCCACTCCTCGCTGTTCATCAGCGACTCGGCGGCCTCGCAGATCTCAATCTTCAATTGAAGGTTGTGCTCCATCTCGGTCTTCATTCCGGCATAGAACTGCCGCTTGGCCTCGAAGAAACGGTCGCACGCCGTGCGGAAACGTTCGTAGATGCGGTTGTTATCTTTCTTCGGCGCGAAACCGATGGTCTTCCAGGTCTTCTGAATCTCCAGCAGACGGTCGCTCGCGCGGTTCCACTCCTTGCGGGTGGTGAGCGGCTGGGACGAAAGTTCCTCCGTGGCGACGCACAGCCCGGTCTTGAGTTCGAGGTTCTTCACCTGCTCGCCCTTCAGCGTTTCGAAATGCTCCTGATGCTGTTTGTTGATACGGCTCGACGCGGCTTTGAAACGCTCCCAGAGCGCCTCCTTGTACTCATTGGCGACGGGACCCGTCTCGCGCCACTCGTCATGGAGTTTTTGCAGCTTGTGGAACGCCTCGACGACGGAAGGCTCCAGCACCAGCGCCTCGGCCTGCTCGCAGAGGGCTACCTTCTGTTCGTAGTTCTTCTTCAGATCGAGGTCACGCAGCTCCTTGTTGATCTTGATGAAGCTGTAAAAATTCTCGACGTGCAGGTTGTAGGTCTCCCACAAATCCTTGACATGCTGCTGCGGCACGATGCCGGTATCCTTCCAGCGCTGCTGCAACTCGCGGAACTTGTTGAACGTATGGTTGAGCGTCTCGTCCGAATTGACCAGCTCCTTCAGCTCCTCGATGATCGCCTGCTTGACCTTGAGATTCGCCTCCTTCTCGGCTTCGAGGTTGGCGATGAACGCGTCGCGGCGGCGGCGGTACTCCTTGAACTGCTCCTTGAGCTGAATTTCGGCGCCGTCCACCGAAGGAGCGAAATCCTCCTCGGCGCCGCCCTCCTCGACGAAGCGGCGGCGTGCGGCCTCGACCTCGGCGCGGCGGATGCGGTAAAAGGCGATCTTCAACGCCTCCACATCCCGGCGGATCGACTGCACGGGCTGCTCTTCGAGCATCCGGGCGAACAGGGCCACCAACTCCTCCTTGCCTTTTCCGGCGAACTTGTCCTCCTCGGGCTTCTGCGCGGCGAGTTCCTCCGCGGCCTCCTCCTCGGGCGTCGCGCCCTCGATCTCCAGCCCGGCATTCTGCGCCGCGAGCGCAGCCTCCTCATCGGCAAAGTCCACCTGCACGTCCCGGGACGCGTCCTCCTCCGATTCCGCAACCTCCTGCCCGGCGGCAGGCTTGATCCGGGCACGTTTGGCGCGCGGCGCAGCCTCCTCGCCGGAAATCCGCTCCGCAGCGGCCTCCTCCGCAGGCGTTTCTGCGGCGGGCGCTTCTCCGTCACGGCGGATTCCGCGGGCGCGTCCGCAACCTCCGCAACGGGTTCTTCCGCAGCGGCGGACGCCTCCGCAGCCGGTCCTGCGGCGGGCATTTCGGGTTCAGGGACTCGGGCAGTCACGGCAGGATTCGCTTGCGCATCTTCAGCCGCAGGGCTGACTTGCTCCTCGGGAGCAGGAAGTGTCGGTTTTTCAGTAGCCATTTCAGTACACGTTTTTGGTTCCCGCATGTGCGGGAGCATATAAATCTCGCAAATATAACCATTTTATGCGGAACGCCGAAAAGATTTCGTCAAAACATGCAACAACGCCGCCCTGCGGAAGCGCGAAATCGCTGCATCCCGGCACGGCGGCGCAATTTTCCGGTCTGTTCCGGCCCTTCGTCAGCGCTTGCGGCCCTTTGCGGCAATGCGTTTGGGCGCAGCCTGACGGCCCGTGGTGACGGGACGGCCGCTGCGGCGGACGCTCCTGGTCCCGCCGCCGCGCTTGGGCTTCTCCCATGCCGCGGCATCGTCGTAACGCTGGAAAGCCTCCCAGTCGAACCCGTCGTTGCCGCCTGCCGGAGACGCGTTCCAGTCGTTCTCGGCCTTTTTCCGGCTCCGCGTCACGGGACGCCGCTCCCCGGCGTCGTCCGCCGTTTCCGCGGTTTCCCTGCGCGGCCGCCTTTCGGAGCGGAACTCCTCCGCGCCCTCGGGCTGCCCGGCCTTCCTGCGGCCCCGCGTCTCGGAACGAGGCTCTCCGGCCGATTCGCTTCCGGACGCGCCTTCGCCGCCGTTGCGACCCTCCGTAGCCGGCCGGCGCCGCTTTCCGCCGCCGTTCTCCGCATCGGAACCGTCGATCTTGGCGATGCGGCGACGGCCTCCCGAGGCGTTGAGCTGCCCCACGACCGCCTCAGCGTCGCTGAACGGCACGCTCACCAGCGAATAGTTCTCGAAGACACGCACGTCGTCGATATTCTTGTCCCGCAGTCCGCACTTGCGCTTGAGCATCTCCACGATCCGGCGGGCCGTGTAGCCGTCGCGGCCCCCGAGCGCCAGGAACAGCCGCGCCTTGCCCTTGCGGTCAACCGAGAACGAACGGATTTCGGGATAATTGCTCTGATCCAGCTCACTGCGGAAAGCCAGCCGCAGCAAGGCTCCCAGCGCCACGTCGGGCGCATAGCTTTCGAGCAGTTCGGCCGCGATGTCGGCGTAGTCGCCGTAGCTCTCATTGGCCACGATCTCCTGCAAATCGTCCTTGATCTTGGCGCGCTTCATCGCCACGATGTCCTGCGGCGAAGGCAGCGTCTCCCGCTTGATGTCGGCCTTGATGTCGCGCATCATCCAGTTGAAACGGCGCAGTTCGGCGCCCGAAATGAAGGTGATGGCCGTACCCTGGTTGCCGGCGCGGCCCGTACGGCCGATGCGGTGGACGTAGCTCTCCGAATCCTGCGGCAGCGAATAGTTGATCACGTGCGAGAGGTTCGACACGTCGATACCCCGCGCGGCCACGTCGGTCGCCACCAGAATGTTGACCGCCTTGTCGCGAAACTTGCGGAGAATCTTCTCGCGCTGGGCCTGCGACACGTCGCCGTGCAGCCCCTCGGCCGAATAGCCCTGGGCCACCAGACGCGTCGCCACCTCGTCCACGCCGATCTTCGTGCGGCAGAAGACGATGCCGTAAAAGTCCGGTTCGATGTCGATGATGCGCGTCATGGCGTCGAACTTGTCGGCTTCGCGCACCTCGAAATAGATCTGGTTCGTGAGGTCGGCCGTCAGGTGCTGCGACTCCACGCGCAGCACCTCCGTATTGCGCATGTAAGCCTCCGAAAGACGGATGATCCGCTCGGGCATCGTGGCCGAAAAGAGCAGCACGCGGCGGTCTTCGCCCGTATGGCCCATGATCTCCTCGACATCCTCCACGAAGCCCATGTTGAGCATTTCGTCGGCTTCGTCCAGGACCAGGAAACGGACCTTGTCCAATTTGAGCGTACCGCGGCGGATGTGGTCCAGCACGCGCCCCGGCGTGCCGACGACGATGTCGACGCCCCGCGACAGGCGGCGCAGCTGCTCGCTCATCGCGGCCCCTCCGTAGATGGCCGTGATCGAGAGCCGCCGCTCGCGGTTGTAACTCAAAAGTTCCTCGGCGGCCTGCACGGCCAGCTCGCGCGTCGGGACGAGGATGATGGACTGCACGCCCTCTTTCGAAGGCTCGATCTGCTGGAGTATCGGCAGCCCGAAAGCCGCCGTTTTACCCGTGCCGGTCTGGGATTGCGCGATGATGTCGTTCTCTCCCGAGAGCAGACGGGGAATCGTAAGTCGTTGGATGGAGGTGGGTGTTTCGAACCCTTTTGCCTGGACGGCCGCGAGCATCTCCTCGCTGAGGCCTAAAGCGCTGAAATCAGCTTCGTTGATCATATATGAATAGTTGAAAGGCCAAAGGTACGACAATTTATTGAATATTCGCCGGAAAATCATTATCTTCGCAAAAAGTTACGCACACACGGCCCCTCGCGGGCCGCCTGACCGAAAACCGACACCATGAGTCACCGTATCCTGCTGGTCGACGACGAGGTAGACATCCTCGAATTCGTCCGTTACAACCTCGTACGCGAGGGTTACGAAGTCTTCACGGCCGAAAACGGCGCCGAGGCGCTGAAAGTGGCCGCCGAATGCCGTCCGCACCTGATTCTGCTGGACATGATGATGCCGGTGATGGACGGGGCGCAGACCTGCCGCGCGATCCGCCGAAACCCCGTGCTGAAGGACACGATGGTGGTTTTCCTCTCGGCGCTGGGCGAGGAGGGGCAGCAGCTGGCAGGGTTCGACGTGGGAGCCGACGACTACCTGACCAAGCCTATCAAGATGAAGCTGCTGGTAAGCCGCGTGCAGGCGATCCTCAAGCGCATCGACGCCGACAGACCTCCCGAGAAGGCCCCGGCCCCGGGGCTCACGGTCGACCGCGAGCGTTACACGGTGATCCGCGACGGACAGGAAATCACCCTCCCGCGCAAGGAGTTCGCGCTGCTGGACCTGCTCCACTCGTCGCCCGGGAAGCTGATTCCCCGCGAGGAGATTTACGCCAAGATCTGGGGCACGGAGGTCGTCGTGGGCGACCGCACGATCGACGTGCACATCCGCAAGCTGCGCCAGAAGATCGGCGACGAACGCATCGTCACGGTCAAGGGCGTGGGATATAAATATGAACCCTGAAACGAAAGGTGAAAATTGGATTGTCATTCCGGGAAGAGCCGAAGGACCGACGTGGGAATCCGCTGGACGCGTTGTGAGGTTACGACCTTTGATCGGATTGCCGCGTCGCCACGCTCCTCGCAATGACGGGAGAGGGGGGGGGCAGGCGACCGAATCCGTTTGTCCGGACGAAGCGATTTTGAATTGTGAATTATGAATTGTGAATCGAAAAAATACCGCCGCATCGTCGTCAAGATCGGCAGCAATGTGCTCACCCGCGAGGACGGACGGCCCGACACCACGCGCATCTCGGCGCTCGTGGACCAGTTGGCGCGCCTGCACCGGGCCGGCACGGAGTTCATCCTCGTCTCGTCGGGCGCCGTGGCCTCGGGCCGCAGCCTGCTCGAAACCCGCGTCGGACGCATCGACACCGTTTCGGCCCGCCAGCTCTTCTCGGCCGTCGGGCAGGTGAAACTGCTGAACCGTTACTACGACCTCTTCAACGAATACGGCATCGCCTGCGGGCAGGTGCTCACCACCAAGGAGAGCCTCTCCACGCGGCGGCAGTACCTCAACCAGCGCAACTGCATGGAGGCGATGCTCGCGGCGGGCGTCGTCCCGATCGTCAACGAGAACGACACGATCTCGGTCACGGAGCTGATGTTCACCGACAACGACGAACTTTCGGGTCTCGTGGCGGCGATGATGGGAGCCGAGGCGCTCGTCATCTTGAGCAATATCGACGGCATCTACGACGGTTCGCCTTCGGACCCCGCCTCGCAGGTCATCCGCCGCGTCGCCCCGGGCCGCGACCTCTCGCAGTACATCGACACGGCGCGTTCCTCGCGCGGCCGCGGAGGCATGACGACCAAGAGCCGCATTTCGTCGCGCGCGGCGGGCGAGGGCATCGAGGTCGTGATCGCCAACGGCCGCCGCGACAATATCCTGACGGATCTGATCCTCACGGACCGCGACGTCGTATGCACGCGTTTCGAAGCGGCTCCCCGACCGGCTTCGGGGGTCAAGAAGTGGATCGCCAGCAGCGAAGGCTTCGCCAAGGGCGCCCTGCACCTCGACGCCGGGGCCGCCGCGGCCGTCTCGCAGAGCAAGGCCGCGAGCATCCTCGCCGTGGGCGTCACGGCCGTCGAAGGGGATTTCGAGCGCGACGACATCGTACGCATCCTCTCGCCCGAAGGCGCCCCACTGGGCGTGGGCCGCATCTCGTGCGACAGCGCGACGGCCCGCCGCAACCTCGGCCGCAAAGGTCTCAAACCGCTGATTCACTGCGATTACCTATATCTGGAATAAAAATGGAATACGATACGATCTTCGTCGCCGCCCGGCGCGCCGGCAACGAACTGGCCCTTGTCGACGCCGGGCGATTGAGCCGCACCGTCGCGAAAGCCGCCGCCCTGCTGCGGGAAAACGCCGGAAAAGTGCTCGCGGCCAACGCCCTCGACCTGGAGGCGATGGACGCCGATTCACCCATGCGCGACCGCCTGCGGCTGACGATCGCCGCCGACATGGAATCCGTCGCCGGACTGCCCTCGCCGCAGGGCGAAACGATCGCCGAATGGACCCGTCCCAACGGCATGACCCTCCGCAAGGTCCGCGTACCGTTCGGCGTGGTGGGCATGATCTGCGAGGCGCGCCCCAACGTCACGGCCGACATTTTCTCGCTCTCGATGAAGACGGGCAACGCCTGCGTGCTGAAGGGCGGCAGCGACGCCCGCCGCTCCCACGAAGCCATCGCCGCCCTGCTCCGCGAGGCGCTCCGCAGCGAAGGCATCGACCCGGCGGCCTTCACCCTGCTGCCCGCGGGTCACGAGGCTGCCGGAGCGCTGCTGAACGCCGTGGGTTACGTCGACGTGGTGATCCCGCGCGGCGGCGCGGGACTGATCCGCTTCGTGCGCGAAAACGCCCGCATACCCGTGATCGAAACCGGGGCGGGCATCGTCCACACCTACTTCGACCTCGACGGCGATCTGACGAAAGGCCGCGCCGTGGTCTGCAACGCCAAGACGCGGCGCGTCAGCGTCTGCAACGCCCTCGACTGCCTCATCGTCCACCGCGAACGGCTCCGGGACCTCGCGGAACTGTGCGACCCGATGGCCGCCGAACGCGTCACGGTCTACGCCGACGCGGAGGCGTACGCCGCACTCGAAGGCCGCTACCCCGCGTGCCTGCTCCGCCCCGCCGCGGAGGAGCACTTCGGGACCGAATTCCTCGACTACAAGCTGGCCGTGCGGACCGTCGGCTCCCTCGACGAAGCTCTGGCGCACATCGCCCGCTACTCCTCGCGCCACAGCGAAGCCATCGTCACCGAAAACGCCGGGACGGCCCGGGAGTTCACCCGGCGGGTCGATGCGGCGTGCGTCTACGTCAACGTCTCGACGGCCTTCACCGACGGCGGCCAGTTCGGGTTCGGCGCCGAGGTCGGCATTTCGACCCAGAAACTCCACGCCCGCGGCCCGATGGGGCTGCCCGAACTCACGACCTACAAATACGTGATTTCAGGCAACGGACAGACCAGAGAGCCATGACGGTCACGCCGCCGCCCGCCGTTTTCGCGGCATCCCGCCGCGTTCCCGACTCCGCCCCGCACGGGAGAAGCGAAGTCGCCGCGCACCGATGCATCCCCCGACGCCCCTCGCGGAAGGGAAACGCCGCCGCATGGCCCGGACGGCCGGCGCCAAAAGACCCCGACGCCATATGTGACAAAAATTCCACTTATTTCGGCAAATAATTGAACGATTCGTAATCATTTTTTGCTTAAATTTGCACATCCGTAAAATAATACATATATTTAAATTATGATTCGTGAACTTTTCGCCGTGGGCCTGGGAGGCGCCGCCGGAAGCATCGTCCGCTATATGCTCTCCGTCTGGCTGCTCGGAGGGCACACGCTGCTGGGTTTTCCGGCCGGAACGTTCACGGTCAACGCCGCGGGATCGCTGCTGATCGGCATTCTGCTGGAGACCACGAATTCGGCTGCGGCAGGATGGTTGCTCATCGCAGGATTCTGCGGAGGATTCACCACCTTTTCGACCTTTTCGGCCGATGCCGTGCGGTTGCTGCGTGCCGGAGACTACGGGCCTGCGACGGCCTACATTGCGTTGAGCGTCGCGGTCTGCATCGCCTTCGCCGCACTGGGCATGTGGATCGGAGCGCAAATTGCACGCAATTAAAAATGAAAAATTAAGAATTAAAAATAACCTGCAACCCGGTTAAATCCCGGCTGAAATCCCGGTCGCGCTGCGACAAGCCCCCTCCGAGGAGGGGATTTAGGGGAGGGTTAGAATTGGATACGCGGCGGAACGCCGCGAATTAGATGGCTGAATTTGCCCGGGTCAGGCTTGTAAACGACGCCAAAGGCGGCGACAACACCGCCCGGAAGCACAACGACGAAGAAAAAACATAAAAAAAAATAGAAGTTATGGTAATTCTGGTTTTAAACTGCGGCTCCTCTTCGATCAAATATCAGGTGATCGACATGGAGGACGCGTCGAGCAAACTGCTCGCAAAAGGCATCGTGGAACGTATCGGCCTCCCGGAAGGCGACCTGACCCATAAACCCGTCGGCAAGGAGCCGTTCGAGCTTCACCAGCCGATTCCCGACCACACGACCGGCATCAAGCTCGTGCTCGACGCCCTCACCGACCCCGCCCACGGCGTGATCGCGTCGCTCGACGAAGTGAAGGCCGTCGGCCACCGCGTAGCCCACGGCGGCGAGTTCTTCCCCGAGAGCTGCATCGTCACCGAGGACGTCAAGGCGAAGATCCGCTCGCTGTTCGAGATCGCCCCGCTGCACAACCCCGCCAATCTCGAAGGCGTGCTTTCGATCGAAAAGGTCCTGCCGGGCGTGAAGCAGGTCACGGTGTTCGACACCTCGTTCCACCAGTCGATCCCGGCGGTGAATTACATGTACGCCCTGCCCCACGCCTATTACGAGAAATACCGCGTGCGCAAGTACGGCTTCCACGGAACCAGCCACAAGTATGTGGCCAAGGTGGGCGCCGAACTGGCCGGACTGGATTTCCACAACTCGCGGATCATCACCTGCCACATCGGCAACGGCGGTTCGGTGACGGCGATTCTCAACGGCAAGTCCTACGACACCTCGATGGGCTTCTCGCCGCTCGACGGCCTGGTGATGGGCACGCGCTGCGGCCAGGTGGACGCCAGCGCCATCACGTTCATCGGCGAAAAGGAGGGTATGAGCTATGCCGAGCTGAACACGATGATGAACAAGAAGTCGGGCGTGCAGGGCCTCACGGACATTTCGAGCGACATGCGCGACATCGACCGCGCCTACGACGAGGGCAATCCCCGCGCAATCCTGGCGCGCGATATGTACTACGGACGCATCAAGAAGTTCATCGGCGAATACGCCGCCGAAATGGGCGGTGTCGACATGATCATCTTCACGGGCGGCGTGGGCGAGAATTCGTGCGAGATGCGCGAGACGGTCTGCACGGGGCTCGAATTCATGGGCGTCGAGTTCGACCCTGCGGCCAACAAGGGCGCGCGCGGCGTGAACAAGATCCTCTCGGCGGCGGATTCGAAAGTCAAGGTAGCCACCATCGCCACCAACGAGGAGCTGGTGATCGCCACGGACACCTACAATCTGGTAAAATAACGTCCGCATTCCGGTCGCATGCGATAAGCCCCCTCCCCGAGGGAGGGTTTTGGGGTGGGGTCGGGCTTGCAAACGACGCCGGCGGCGGCAACGACCGCCGACAGCCGACAGCATAGAGGCAAAACAATAAAGCATATATCAATTTTAAACGTAACAACACCATGATTCAGCATCTTACCGAAATCGTCGAGGAGGCGAGGAAACGGGGTAAAAAACGTCTTGCCGTAGCTTACGGACAGGATTCGCATACGCTGGAAGCGGTCTACGAAGCCTATAAGGAGGGTCTCGTGGAGCCTACGCTCTTCGGCGACAAGGAGGTTATCAAACAGGTCTGCCAGGAGAACGGCATCGACATCAACGCCTTCAACATCGTCAACGAACCCAACGATGTGAAATGCGTCCAGCAGGCCGTCGCATCGGTCGTTTCGGGCAACGCCGACGTTCTGATGAAAGGTCTGGTCTCGACCGACAAATACATGCGCGGCATCCTCAACAAGGAGGCCGGACTGTTCCCCCCGAAAGGCGTCCTGAGCCACGTTTCGATCGTCGAAATGCCCTGCTACCACAAACTGCTGATCATCTCGGACGTGGCGGTCATTCCGCTCCCCGACTTCAAGCAGAAGATGGTGCAGATCGGCTACCTGGCCCGCACGGCCAACCTGCTGGGCATAGCAACGCCGAAAATCGCCTGCATCGCCCCCTCGGAGCAGCTGCTCCCCAACGTGATCTCCTCGACCGAAGGCGCGCTGCTGGCCAAGATGGCCGACCGCGGCCAGCTGGGCAACGTCGTCGTCGACGGTCCGCTGTCGCTGGACGTGGCGCTCTACAAGGAGGTCGCCGAGCACAAAAAGGTCAAGGGTTCGTCGGTGGCCGGCGATCCGGACTGCCTGCTGTTCCCCAACCTCGAATCGGCCAACGTCTTCTTCAAGTCGGTCTCGCACCTCTGCGGCGGCGAACTGGCGGCGATGGTCATGGGTACGAAGGTTCCGTGCGTGCTCACCTCGCGCGGCGACACGAGCAAGACCAAGCTCTTCTCAATAGCGCTGGCCTGCCTGGCGGTAAAAAAATAAAATTCCGGTCATCCGGACCTAACCCAATCTTAAATCAGCCCGACGAAAGAAACAACGCCTCCCGGTTGAAAGTCACCCTTCGACAATCAGTCGTTGCGAATCCGTCGGACTCACGTTAAAAACGAACCGAGAACTTATGGGCTACAAAATTTTAGCAATAAATCCCGGCTCAACGTCTACAAAGGTCGCCCTCTACGACGAGGAGCGGCCTTTGTTGGAATTGAACCTCCGTCACTCCACCGAGGAAATCTCCCGCTTCGCCGGCGTGAACGACCAGCTGGACTGGCGCCGCGGACTGATCCTTTCGGCGCTCCGCGAAGAGGCGTTCGACATCAGAAACCTCTCGGCGGTGATCGGCCGCGGCGGACTGATACGCCCCATTCCCGCAGGAGTCTACGAAGTCAATTCGCGCATGCGCTACGATCTGCGGAACGCGCAGATGAAACACGCCTGCAACCTCGGAGGACTGCTGGCCGCACAGATCGCCCACATGGCGGGTGTCAAGGCCTACATCGCCGACCCGCCGGTGGTCGACGAGATGGACGACGCGGCACGCATCTCGGGCATGCCGATGTGCCCGCGCAAACCGGTCTTCCACGCCCTGAACCAGAAGGCCACGGCGCGTCTCCACTGCGAACGGATGGGCTGGGTGTACGAAGAGTCGAATCTGATCGTGGCCCACATGGGCGGCGGCATTTCGGTCGCCGCACACAAGCAGGGACGTATCGTCGATGTCAACAACGCGCTCGACGGCGACGGTCCTTTCGCCCCGGACCGCGCGGGGAGCATCCCCTCGAGCGAACTGATCAAGGTCTGCTTCTCGGGACAATATACGAAAGAGGAGCTGCTGAAATTCATTTCGAGCAAAGGCGGGCTGGTGGCCTACCTGGGAACCAACTCCGTGATTCAGGTCATGGAACGCATCGCGCAGGGCGACCAGCGGGCCAAAAAGGTTCTCGACGCCATGTGCTACAACATCGTGAAACAGATCGGAGCCATGGCCGCGGCCCTCTCGGGCAGCGTTCAGGCCATCGTCCTCACGGGCGGCATCGCCTACAACGAGCCTGTCGTGGAGTACATCCGCGAACGCTGCTCGTTCATCGCTCCGATCGCGGTCTATCCGGGCGAGAACGAACTCGAAGCGCTGGTCACCAATGCGCTGGTGGTGCTCCGGGGCGTCATCACCCCCAAAGTCTACAAATAACCCGCATTCTTCCGGGAAACGAACGGGCCGCATCCTTCCGGGGTGCGGCCCGTTCGTTCAGATGCGGGAGCAACGGGAGCGGCAAAAATAACGAAACACCCCTGCGTCACTCGAAAGCGATGCTCTTCCAGGTAAGCGGATCTCCGTAGTAGTTCGTGGCCCATTGGTCGGCGGACGCAGCTTTCGGGGCCGCCGTGCCGGTGCTGTAATGCTTGTCGGCATTCAGCGTAAGATCGCATACTTTGGCGAAGTTCGGGCTGAAAGGAGTTGCTCCACTGTCCATTTCCAGGGTAATATTCCCTGCTGCTGTCAGCCGCAGCTCGGTCAGAGCATCGCAGTGCTGAAATGCGCTGTATCCGAGTCGGGTCGTTTCGGGCAGCGAAAGGGAGGTCAGGCCGGAAGCCATGAAAGCTGCGTTATAAATCCGAACCGCCTCGGGCAGTTGCACGCTCTCCAGCGAAGGGCAGCCCGACAAGGCCTGCACTCCGACCTCCTCCACGCCGTCGCAGGAGACGAAGCTCAACGCCTGGCAGGCGAAAAATGCCAAACAGCCGAGCGCTTTCACTCCGGCGGGCAGTCTCACTTCGCGCAGGGCGGGATAGGCATAATGGAACGCTCCGTTATCATATTTTTGTCCGTCGAACGCCCTTGCCGGCAGGCCGCGGACATCGCCCGGGGGAAAGTTGAAATCGTCGTCCACCCGTCCGTTCACATTCACTTCCGGCCAGTCGGTCACGCCGGTCAGGTCGATCTTTTCCACGCCGGAGTCGTAGAAAGGGTTGCCGACCGGAGGGGTGCCGGAAAAGGAGACCCGAGCGGGAATCCCGATCTTGGCAAACTCGCCCGTCAGTTTGAATTCGGTGATGCCCGCGTCGAGTGCGGCTCCGATCGCGGTCTTTACCTCATCGACGGTCATCCGGGTCATATCGACCGTGCCGGATACCGGTGACGCCTTGTTCCCGCCGCCGTCCGAGCACCCCGCCAGCGCCAGCACCGCGAGCACCACGAGCGCGTCCCAGAGTGTCGGCTTGAGCTTAGGCGAGCGATTCATAGGTGTACCCGCTTTCCTCGTTTGGTGTAAAGGCGGCGGCAAGGCCGCCGGGATAGAGCA
>ENA-ORSK01001869-ORSK01001869.1-human-gut-metagenome-genome-assembly--contig:-NODE-1869-length-15164-cov-3.105963_pt1 | contig 15164 bp, 9 predicted proteins | sample MGYA00242192_ERZ509159 | MGnify/ENA primary metagenome ERZ509159 (study PRJEB26280, sample SAMEA2338663) | human gut metagenome | biome: human gut; feature: human-associated habitat; material: faeces...
CGCGTCCGTGAAAGTCGGTGGGTATAATCGACCTGATTTTGTCTCACATACCCGCTTTCGCAAGTTCTGCTGGGTACAGATAGCTTGTTTCTGACTTCTATACCCTCGCCAACAAGTTCTGTTGGGTACAGATAGCTTATTTCTGAATTCCATACCCTCGTCAACGCAAATACATAAAAATACTGACAGGCAGATATCTTCACTGTCCATCAGTATTTTTGTCTGTCAATATTTATTTCATCAACGGTCTGTTACAGCCGGTTCGCTTTCACATCCTCGAACTCCTGCAGCATTTCCTCGGAAGGAGCCTTGGTAGTGAGGCTGACTGCGATGATAGCGATAAGTCCCAGCCCGAAGCCTACTACCAGGGAATACAATCCGGTAGCTTTGCCCAGGGTCTGCCCGCCCACGAGAGGGATGTAATCCCAGATGATAACGGCAAGTGCACCGGTGACAATTCCGGCTACCGCTCCTGGGAAGTTGGTTTTCTTCCAATATAAGGACATCACTACCAGCGGACCAAAGGCGGCACCTAAACCTGCCCACGCGTTGGATACCAGTCCCATGACGGTGTTGTTCGGATTCCATGCGATGATGTAAGCCAGCACAGCTACTACCAGTACTGTGACACGGCTCACATTCATAACCGTTTTGTCATCCGCATCCTTTTTGAGCAGTCCCTTGAAGATATCTTCCGCTACGCTGGAGGCGCTGACTAACAGCTGGGAATCCGCCGTGGACATGATCGCTGCCAGGATACCGCAGAGGAACAATCCTGCAATGAACGGAGCCCGCATCTCCACGGTAAATACCTTCTTGATCATCTCAATAAATACCTTCTCATTATTGCCGTTCACCAGCTCCGGCAGATAAGCTCTACCCAGAATACCGATAAATACTGCAAATCCCAGGGATAATGCTACCCAGCTGATGGCAGTAGCCTTGGACTTGGTCATTTCCTTCTCATCCCGGACTGCCATAAATCTCACCAGGATATGGGGCATTCCGAAATATCCCAGTCCCCAGCCGAGACCGGAGATCACGCTGACGATATTATTACTGCCGTCACCGTTCTTCATCAGATTCAGGAAGTTGGCACTGTCGGCACCGCTGGCTTCCAGACCGGCTGACAATGTAGTGCCGCCGGTTGTCAGAAAATGATAAGCGAACAGCGGTACTGCCAGAATACCGACCAGCATCAGCATACCCTGGATAAAGTCTGTCACACATACCGCGGTAAATCCGCCGAGGAAGGTATAGACCAAAACTACCAGCGCACCGATGGTCAGTGCCACATGATAATCAATGCCAAACACAGACTCAAACAGCTGACCGCCGGCAGAAAGCGCGGAAGCGCAATATACCAGGAAAAATACTACAATAGTAATAGAAGAAACCGTCATCAATACCTTCTTCTCATCATGGAAGCGGTTCTCAAAATAAGTCGGCAGTGTAACGGAATTGTTGGCGCGGATCGTATATCTGCGCAGCTTCGTGGCGATGAGCAGCCAGTTTAACGTCGTGCCGATGAAAAGTCCGATGGCGATCCAGCCGTCACCTCCGACACCGGTTAAGTAAATAGCTCCCGGCAGTCCCATCAGCAGCCATCCGCTCATATCCGATGCCTGTGCGGACAGTGCAGCGACGAAGCCGTTCAGCTTTCTGCCTCCTAAAAAGTAGTCTTCGGAATTGTTATTTCCTTTTGCATAGAACGCTCCGATAGCGATCATCATGAGTAAATACAGCACGAATGCCACAATTACCCAGCCCAACGTATTTCCTGTCATAATAGCCTCCTCAAATTTTTCTTCTTGTACATTTTCTTAATTGTATACAGTGATACGATTTATTATATACAAGAAATGGCTTATCGTCAACAGATTAGTTTGCTATCGCTGTAATGTGCGAAAGCCTGATTTGAATGTTATTTTGTCATGTTGACAGGCTGAGAATAGTTTGCTATTCTCTATCTATAAGTAAATTTTCTATTTCAAATCTTATTTAATTTCAGTATTTTGGTGAATCACCATAGTTTTCATTATTAAAACTGAGTGGCATTAAAATGTCTAAAATATGAAAGGGGAATTGATGAAAACATATATAGCATATTTTGATGAAACAGGGGATGACGGAGTAACAATGAATTCATCAGACCATTTTATTTTAACAAGTTTGTATATGCCTGCAGAGAGCTGGCAGCAAAATTTTGAAAAAATGCGTATTTTGAGAAGAGAATTAAAAGATAAATATGGCTTTCATGTATCAGAAGAGATGCATACAAAACATTTTTTGACGGATAAAAATCCATATCGTGAGTATCATTGGTCAAAAGAAACAAAACAAGATATAATAAAAGCATTTACGTTAACAATTGCAAAGATGGATTTAAAGATTGTAAATGTGATTATTGATAAGAAAAAATTTAAAGATAATAACTATCACGTTCTTGAAAATGCATTGAAATATAATATACAACGTATCGAGAATGACAGCGATGGGCAATGGAATTATTTAGTGATTACGGATGAGGGCAGAATAGCACCTATGAGAAAGACAGCCAGAGCTATACGTGCATTTAATCCGATCCAATCCAAATATTTGCCTGGGTTTGTCAATCATCCGATCAGCAATATGATCGAGGATATTATGGAAAAAAATTCATCAGAATCCTATTTTATTCAAATATGTGATTTCGTTTCATTTTTTGTACATTTATATTTCAAAATCGAAATTCGGAAAGAAGAGTTACCCAAACGAGTGGGAACTGTAATTGACAAACTCTTTGTAAAACGGGTTATGGTGACGTTAAAGGAAGCGGAAAAATTAAATTTGAAAGCAAATGAGACAAATATGTATGGATTAGTAATATATCCAAAATAAAACACCACCTACATCGCATTCGCGAGTTCAATGGTTCATTTATATTATAATAAAAGGTAAGTATAGTGTCAATAATAAATGAAAAATAAGATTGCAAGACAAAAAGCCTCGCTACAGGTATCATCTCTGTAGCGAGGCTTCTATATTATTTACGTTATTCTTAGTTCTTCTTCCTTCTTACCAGCATGGCTGCCAGTCCTACGGCGGATACTACAAATAGAGCGATCCAGATGCCGGAAGCATCTCCGGTTGCCGGAACCTTGTCCAGTTCCTGGGCAGTAGCAGCAGCGGTGGGAGCTGCGGCAGCTGAGTTGTCCGTACTGTCATTATTATTGTTATTGCTGCCGGTACTATTGCTGCCGGAGGTGTTCCTTGCTACCGTAAAGCTGGTGCCTGCGGCGCCGTCTGTCCATACGATCTCAAAGGTGTGACTGCCCTCGGACAGAGTCTTCAGGTAATCTGCATGTAATTCGATGATCGTGGAGCCCTCACTCACGGTATAGTTCTTGGAATCAATGTTATTCCCATCTACCTTTACATTCTGGAACTTGGAATATTCACCGTTTCCTCTGATTCTGAGACTTTCTCCGTCCGTACTCTGGTTCCAGGAGCCGTTCGCGCCTTCAATGATCTGATACAGTACCGTCAATACTACGGTATCGGTAGTAGCAGAACCGGCCGCATTGCTGATGACGCACCGGTACTTAAATCCGTTGCAGTCTCTATCCGTTACTCCTGTGGTGTAGGTTGCACCGGTAGCTCCGGTGATGTTCACAAATCCATTACCGTCGTTTCTGTCGATCTGCCACTGATAGGTTACGTCCGTACCGGCTGCAGTAACTTCAAACGTTGCTGTGTCTCCTACTGTCACAGATACACTCTTGGGCTGTGCAGTGACTGCCGGAGCGTCCACATGGTAAAGTTCGATTTCACCGGTCAGAATCTCATAATTGGTATCCGCAGGGATGAAGCGCCACTTGTAAGTCTTGTTCATCTCGACTGCCGTGTCATTGGGAAGTACACCTGCATCATCTATCCACTCCAGTGTACCGTCTGCCGGATGAATGGTGCTGCCTGCCAACGTCAGTCCTGCGTCTGCCAGGGTCATACCGCCTGTGGTAATCTTATTGTACTTCGGTTCACCGCTTGTAGCAGCCCGGGTAATCATAATGACAAAAGGTGCACTGGTGATCTCACTGTAATCGATATCACCTGCCTTGGTTGCTGTGATAACAACGCTTCCGACCTTAACCGGAGTCAGAACGCCATTCTGATTAATCGTTGCATTGCCTGTGCTGCCTGCATCCACTCTGTAAGTAATCTCACCTGTGCCGGAACCGCCGACCGTGCTCAGTAGCAGCTTCTGTCCATAGGCCACAGTGTTGTCACCGGTGATGCGCAGTGTCTCCTGAGGTTCTTTCGCCGTCAGGGTCAGTACTAAATCCTTGGTAAATTTTTCATAATTTGGATTGGAAATCGTTACCGTCCAACAGATGGTGTCATTTTCCGCACCATCTGTCAGCGTGTAGGCGATCTTTCCGGCTGGATCAATCGTAACCGCTTCCACCTTTGCAGTTCCCGAAGTTTGTGCCTCGGAAATGCTGTATGTCCATGTCTCCCCGGCAGGAAGTCCTGTGTAATCGGGTGTGAAGGTCTTCTGTTTCCGGTCGGAGAATTTCTGCTTTAAGTTCTCCTCCGCCAGTGCACCGCCCTTAGCCTGCGTAATCGCTACCTTTGCGGTGGTCATGTTGGAAACAAGCTTATAGTTGTCTGCCGCTTTTCCCTGCAGGGTCACCGTAACGGTAACTTTTTTGTCTGTGCCGACATTCGCATTAACCATCTTGCCGGTCGCGGCATAATCGGAACTTATCAGCGTTGTAACAGGTGTGTTTGTGCTGTCTTTGAAGGTCACTCCTAAAATGGTCACGGAGGTATTATTCCGCTCGTAGCTGCGGTCTTTCGTGAGCGCGATTGCAATGCTGATAGGCTTTGCAGTAATAGTTGCCCTGGTCTTATATATTCCGCCGGTCAGTTCATAGTGAGCGTTAAAATCACCAAGAAGTTTTACCGTTACCTCTGCATCCTGTTCCCCGGCGTTTTCACTTTGGAAAGCACCGGTTACCATGTAGTCCCTACCCGCTACCCGACCGTCTATTCTCACGTCTGCCTCGTTGGCAAAAACTACCCCTGTGACCTCAGCATTCACGCTTCCATCGTAATCCTTGTTAGCAACGGTAGCCTGTACAATATGGACACGTGCCTTATTCACCGTCAATTTATAGCTTGCCGTGCCTACCTTGTAGTTCGTTGTCTCGGCGGCTGTCGCAGTAATGGTGGTCTCGCCCACTCCGACAACGGTAACCTCACCTTTTTCATTCACAGTTGCGACGGAATTGTCGCTGCTTTGGTAAGTCACCTCGCCGTCGCCCCTATTGGTAAGCTTATTGTTGGCAGGCTGCGTTCCATAGGAGGTCGTCACAGCAGGCTTCTCGAAGCTCAGCTTCGGATCCGCCTTCTCAATGTCAAATTTCTTAACAACATCTGTAAATCCATAATTTCCCTTTGCCCTAACGGTTACGGAGCCGGCATCCGTACCGGCATTTACGTTATCATCGTAAATAATGGTGTAGTCCGTACCCGCAGTCAGCGTTTTACCATCGATGGTTACGGTAACATCCGGCATAATCCGTTCGCCAGTATAAGTTGTGTTACCGCTCAGTTCCACAGTCGGTTCGGTAATAATGGGAGTAATCGTAAACGCCCAGTTTTTATCCGTCAGGTCACTTGCTGCGTTAAAATTCATGCCGTCTGCCACACTGATTTTAACCTTGTAGTCACCCGCATTCATGGGCTGCACTTCCGTCTCGCCCTGATAGTATTTCACCGTAACATCGCCCATGCCGGTGATGTTCGTCGCAGTCTCGATGTCTGCAGTCTTTGCCGTGCCGTCATATGTCAAGCTGCCCGGTACGGTAAAGACAAAATTCTCCGTTGTGGGAGTTGCCTTTTGAATCTCATAAGTCACACTGGCTGTCTTACCACCCACTGTGATGCTTGCGGTATAGGTACCGGCATCGGTGGGGGCGCTGGTAAGTTCTTTACCATCCGCATCCTTGTAGCTGATAGTGATCTCATCCACCGCCGTGCCCAGCCAGTCGCCGATCGCAGTCACCTTTGCTTTTTTCGCATTGCCGTCGTAGGTCGGCATACCCGCATCAGGAGCCTCGATGATCACACTGCCGCCGTCGCCTCGGTTAGGACAACCAGTTGCTTTACAGGTAGCGGTGATGGTCTTGCCGTCTGCACTCGCTACGTATGTCAAGCTGTGCTGATGCATGCTGAGATACAGGTTGCCCTCGCCATCAGAGGTAATAAAATATTTATCCGGCACATCAGAGGTAAAGATCTCGTTGTATTTCTTATTCTCGTCAGTTGCACCGGTTGCAATTATGTATACTTTACCCTCATCAAGTTTAACAATAGATTTGCTCACGCCAATCTTGGCTTTCTCCGTCAGTCCAGCTCCAATGGTGATAGTTGCAACTTGCTCATCGACTCCATCCAGATAAACATTACCTGCCTTGCTATCAGTATTATCAGGATTCTTCTCATATATCCCCGCATCATTTTGCGTACCGTTCTTCCAGTTATTTGTAATATTCACCTCTCCGGACACAATAAAGCTTCCTCTCGAACTTACATACACGCCGCCGGAGTAACTGTTTTTATAACTATTGTTGGTAGAATTGTTTCCGGTGATAATGCCGCCATTCATGGTAAAGGTACTGTCTGAATATAGACACACGCCACCACCGTTGCTGCCAGCATTGTTCCCGGCGATAGTGCCGCCATTCATGGCAAAGGTACTGCCTGAAGATACATACACGCCTCCACCATTGCTACCAGCATCGTTCTTGGTGATAGTGCCACCATTCATGGTAAAGGTACTGCCTGAAGATACATACACGCCTCCACCATTGCTGCCAGCATTGTTCCCGGTGATGTCACCATTCCACAGAGTAAGTGTGCCTTTGACTGTGATACCTCGACCGTTCCCGGACGCATGAGTAATCTTGCCGATCGATTCCTGGCAGTCGGTGATGTCTAGTGATTTTTCTTCACCAACTATAATGATATCATATCCCCCCGCGCCAGTGATTGTTTTCCCGTGGAGGCAAAGTTTTACATTCTTTACATCAGACGGAAAATACCATGCACCAGTGAGCTGCACATCTTTCGTCAGATAGTAGTTGCCATCGGAAGTAATTTGACTGAGATCAGAGATGCCCTTCCACACCTCATTACTATGGTTACCATCGGTACAGATTCCACCACAGATGGGATGTTCTTGTAGAGTTTTGGTCGCAGTCAGCTTCACGTCATTGCCTGTTTGCCAGACTTTGTAATTGGGGTCATCGCTGGTAATATTGCCATATTGCCAGCCGTTATCTGCGCCGGTAGCAACAGTGACATCCGTATCCGTAGTAATCGTATCTGCATAGGTTACTCCGATGGATGCGCCAGTTTCCAGACCTACCTCATCGATAGTGATTTTTTTGCCGCTGGGCAAATAGACATTGTTCGAGGTGTCTTGACCGGAAGTGTCTTGACCGGAAGTGTCTTTGTGCAAGTTGTTCAAGACCTGAGCGCCGTTGGCGATTTCAAAGGTGCCAAGCACATACACGCCACCGCCATTTCCTTTGATAACCTTGTTGTTGGTAATAGTACCGCCTTTCATGGTGAAAGTACCAAGGGTAGAGCCACTTTCCCCCACATACACACCGGCTCCACTCTCTGCCATATTATCTCTGATACTTCCACCGTTCATGATGAAAGTACCACCAAATACCTGCACGCCACCACCAGAGTTTTTTCTGTAGATATCCGACGAATCAATATAGGCTGAGTTTTTGCTGATAGTCGCACTGTCGTTCATAGTGAACGTAGTCTTTGCAGCCACAAACACACCGCCGCCAGAACCGCTCTCACTCTTCGAATGATTGTCACTGATGGCTGCATTACCATTCATGGTAAACTCGCCACCCGAGGCATAAACGCCGGCGCCACCGCAAGCACTGCCAAAACACATGTTGCCGGTAATCTGTGCATTGCCGGACATGGTAAAACTAGCTTTGCCACCGGTGCCACCTGTCACATTTACGCCGCCGCCAAATTTGTTTGTTGCATTATCGGTAATCTGTGCATTGCCGGACATGTCGAAAGAGCTCCCGTTGCCATACAGATACACACCGCCGCCATCACTTTTATAATTAGCCGCAACATTGCCGCTGATGGCACCGCCGGACATGATAATCGTGCTTTGGATAGCTCTTACACCTGCGCCCGGATATCCTTCGTTATAGTTGCCGCAGATAGTACCTCCGTACATGGTGAAAGTACCTTTTTCTCCCATAGATATGCCGGAGCCATTCTTACCTCTGCTGTGGGTGATAACGCCACCGGTAACCGTAGTGTCTCCGCCCGTCTTAACAGGCTCCCACAGATTGTTCTTTTCTGTATTTTTCGCAAAATAATGCTCGCCGCCACTGCTGTTGCAGTCAGTCAGCGTAAAGCTGCTGCCGGCAGGAACGGTAATCGCATCGGCATCTGCGTTTGCCGCAATGCTGTGACCATTCAGACAAAGCACCACGTTATTGTTCGGTTTCCATGTCCCCGTTGTCTCGATATCCTGTGTCAGATAGTAATGTCCTTCCGTTGCAGCTTTCAGTTCTGTTTCGCTGCCTATGGGCTGCCAATCTGTCACAGGGCCATGCTCATCACCGTCTGTGCATGTCGCGCCGCAGATGGGATGGTCAGTATGCTTGCCTTCCGCCACCGTCATTGGTACCGTCATCGGTGTATTCAGCGCTTCAGAAATGGCATAAAGTCGTGTCATATCCAGCTCTTCACGCTGCTCCTCGGTCAGTTCCGCCATAGCATCGTCGATGGCTTCCAGCTGCGCACCGACACTTTCTGCATTTTCCACCGTCACTTCGTCCGGCAGAGCGTCGATGAGTGCCTGTACTTTCTTCACTGCTGCCTTCTTCTCATCGTCCGCCGCGGTGTCCTGCGTGCCGGCATCACTATCGCTGACACTTTCCACTGAGGGTTCCACAGTATCGGGGGCTTCGCCCACAGTGGTGCTCTTATCGGACGGAGTCTCTTCCCCCGGTGCCGCAGCTGCTTCTGCTTCCTTCTGCTCTTCCGCAGAGTCTGCTTCCTGCTGTTTCTCCTGCTCTTCCGCAGAGTCTGTTTCCTGCTGTTCTTCCTGTTCTGTCACCGCATCAGCCTCCTGTGCGAATGCTGTCATGGGCAGTGTTGAGAAGCAGAGAATAAATGCCAGTAACATGCTCAATACTCGTTTTTTCATAGCGTTTTACCTCTTTCCGATGGGCATAGTGATACCCATTATCTTAAAGATAACGTACCACACTTTCTCTCAGCGGAACCAGGGGCTGCATGAATCGACCCAAATATGTCATGAATCGACCGAAGAGGACTTTAAATGGCTCAATGCGGTTCAATAGCAAGTATTCCTTGAAAAAGTCTTTCCGGTATTATATTCTATTATTATGTCCTATAAAAGTTAGTTACAAAGTATACACACAGAAAGGTTTCTATATGTGGATTGCAGATCATTGGAAAGATTATGAAGTGCTGGATACGTCCAGCGGAGAAAAGTTAGAGCGTTGGGGAGATTATATTCTCGTCCGTCCGGATCCCCAGGTCATCTGGAAGACGCCCCACGATCATAAGGGCTGGAAGCAGAAAAACGGTCATTACCACAGAAGTGCCAAGGGCGGCGGAGAATGGGAGTTCTTTGACCTTCCTCAGCAGTGGCAGATTCACTACAACAGTCCTTCATTTGAACAGGAGCTGACATTCAACTTAAAGCCATTCAGCTTCAAGCACACAGGAATATTCCCTGAGCAGGCTGCTAACTGGGACTGGTTTGGAAAGATAATCTCTGATGCCAGGAAAAAGCGTGGCAGCGAACCTATAAAGGTTCTTAACCTGTTTGCTTATACTGGTGGAGCAACACTTGCATGTGCAGCCGCAGGTGCTAATGTTACGCATGTAGATGCTTCTAAGGGTATAGTCGCATGGGCTAAAGAAAACGCACAGTCTTCAGGACTTATTGACAAGCCTATACGCTGGATAGTTGATGACTGTGTAAAGTTTGTAGAAAGAGAGATAAGAAGAGGCAACCATTACGACGCAATCATCATGGATCCACCTTCATATGGACGTGGTCCTAAAGGAGAAATCTGGAAAATAGAAGAAGCCATACACCCGCTTGTTAAGCTTTGTGCACAGCTTCTTTCTGATGAACCATTATTTTTCCTTATTAATTCATACACTACAGGTCTTCAGCCAGCCGTTCTTACTTATATGTTAAGCACAGAACTTAAGAGCTTTGGCGGACACTGTGATTCACAGGAAGTAGGTCTTCCTGTTTCAAGTAACGGACTTGTACTTCCATGTGGTGCTTCTGGCCGCTGGATGAAATAATTAATACACAACTCCATCGAGTGACGGCGATTCTTCGCCGTCATTCACAATCCTGATAACAAGATGATTAGGCAGACATGTGATTGGCATTAAAGGCTCAGATATATATCCCATATTCACACACAGCTTATCCGGACAGCTTGCATCAGCAATCTTAATCTTTCCATTCTCGACAAGAATATCATTATACTCTCCATCCCCGTATTCAATCCTGAACGTGTACGGATTCTTAACATCATCTAACGAAACAGTTCTTAACAATTCGTTATCTCTGTATATATAAGCGGTCTTACTACCGTCATTCTTTCCTGATTTCATATATATAATAGAAGCCACACTTGCCCCGACAAGCAGAACAATCACGGCCACCACTGCAACAACTCTTTTTTTCACAATCTCCTCCATCTGCTACATAGTATATTTTTTAGGAATATATCTGTCTGCAAAGAAGCACACAAGGCCCGTAAACAGACCTGTTATAACACCGCTTATCACAAGGAACGGCATGTACGCAAATATACCTGACAATCTGAGTATGAAAAATGCAGCAAGAATCTGACCTGCATTGTGCGACACCGCGCCAAGTATACCTGTAAGGAATATATACTGTCCCCTAAGCAATTTATTAACAGCTGCCATCACAATAAGACATAAAAATCCACCACTTACACTATATATAAATGATACTGCCTGCCCTGTAAATATTGTAGCCAGTATAATTCTCATAGCCAGCACAATAGCTGCATCACTGAATTTATACCTTTTTAATACAAAAAGTGTGACTATATTGGCAAGTCCTAATTTAACTCCTGGTATTGGAACAAGCGTAGGTATCGCTGATTCCACAACAAATATTGTCAGTGCAATTGTTGTAAGTAATGCCAGCGTTGTAAGTCTCTTAACATCAAAAGTTTTCTTCATGTCTGCCTCCGCATAAATATTACCTATGCATTTTAACAGACATTTCATATTAAGACAATAATTCGTTAAATTAATTCAAATTCATGCAAAATCAGTTTGACAGTTTGTAAAAATATAGTATAATCATTTGGCTTTATAAATATACGAAAGTGAGGAAATCCTATGGTAAAAGACATGACAAATGGTTCGCCTTCCAAGCATATTCTTGGATTTGCAGTTCCAATGCTGTTCGGAATGCTGTTTCAGCAGTTCTACAACCTTGTTGACACAATAATCGTTGGTAAAACTCTCGGTGTTGAAGCTCTTGCCGGAGTTGGAGCAACAGGTTCTATTAACTTCATGATAATCGGTTTCTGTATGGGAGTCTGTAACGGATTCGTGATTCCGGTTGCCCAATGCTTTGGTGCAAAGAAACCTGCTGACCTTAGAAAATATGTATTTAACGGATATATCTGCAGTATTGTGTTTGCCATAGTGCTTACGCTTGCATCCGTAATATTCTGCCGCAGGATACTTATTATCATGAATACACCGGCAGATATTATTGACCATGCCTATAATTACATAGTAGTTATATTCATAGGAATCCCAACTGTATTCCTGTACAACATGGTGTCTGGTGTTATCCGTTCGCTTGGCGATAGTAAGACACCTGTAGTTTTCCTTGTGCTTTCTTCAATAATAAATGTAGTACTTGATTTCTTTCTTATTCTTGTATGTAAGATGGGTGTTGCCGGAGCTGGCTGGGCAACTGTAACATCACAGTTAATTTCGGGACTTACCTGCCTTATATATATGTATAAGAAATATGACATCTTAAAAGGTGACAAATCAGAAAGGGTACTTGATAGAAGATTCATCACCAACCTGTGTATGAACGGTGTTCCTATGGGACTCCAGTATTCAATAACAGCCATCGGAAGTACAATCCTTCAGGCTGCTGTCAATACACTTGGTTCAACATATGTAGCCGCAATGACTGCCGGTTCTAAGATGTTCAACTTTACCTGTTGTCCATTTGATGCACTCGGCTCAACCATGGCAACCTATGCCGGACAGAATGTTGGAGCTGCCAAGATTAAAAGACTTGGTCAGGGCGTACGCTCCGCTATGATAATCGGTTCAGTATACAGTGTTCTTTCTCTTATTGCACTGTATTTCACTACAGATTATATTGCATTATTATTCGTTAATGCATCAGAGACAACCATAATTGCTCTTACAAGACAGTTCATCCTTGCATCTGCATGCTTCTACATTCCGCTTACAGGTGTTAACGTAGTCCGCTTCTGCATACAAGGTATGGGCTTCTCAGTATTTGCAATATCAGCTGGTATCTTAGAGATGATTGGCCGTGCATTTGCAGCCATCATACTTATTCCAAATATTGGATTCATGGGGGCATGCCTCGCCTCACCAATCGCATGGATTGCTGCTGACGCATTTTTATTCCCTGCATTCATACATTGTGCCAAGAAACTTAATGCAAGGCACAATATTAAATCAAACTAATAACATGACTAAAGGGAGGACAATATTGCCCTCCCTTAATTATTCTATAATATAGACAGCCTGGCTGTGCATCTCTTCATATCTTGATTGAAATGTCTCAAGATTCCTTGTTATGTTACCTTCCATAGGATCCATTATATAAACAATATTCTTATTAAGATCATATCCTGTAATTACAACACAATGTTCTGGAGACATCCATGTATATTCTTTCCCATTAAATACAAATGTCTTAGATTCATATGGCTGTCTCATATCTATTGTATTCCATATTACTATCGGGTCACCCTGAGCAACCATACCTAGAATCTCTTTAAAATCTGTTCCGCTGATATTCTTTGCAACTGCTGACATATTATTAACTTTGAAATATTTATTAGCTGCATTAACAATTGGCTGTGACATGCATCCATAACTTGTGTTATCCCTTGGATTACCAAGAAACATTTCGTAGAAGCTGCCATTGCCTTTCTTAAGATATTCATCCGACATAGTTGTTTTATCAACATTACAGCCGTAATAATTTAGTACGGATGTTAACGATGTAATCTCGCATCCCGTTGGCAGCTCTGGATTCTGATTAAGCGATTCATAGCATTCTATTCTGTATACATCTGGTAAATCATTTACAGTCTCTTCACTTACAGAAAGCTGTTCCTCCGTCACATTACCATCGCTCTTAATTGCTGTATATTCTGCACCTACTGCTACACCTTTGCTGACATTCTTATTATTCATCTTGACTGTTAATACAATTGCTACCGTACATGCCAGTATAGTCATCATTACAAGGAATATTTGATTCTTCCTTTTTCCTCTTTTTTGGTATTTTCTCCTGCTATCTCTCCTACTCATCCCAATCACCATCCTAACCTTCCGTTGTAAGTCAAAGTCTCATTTATTAACTTCTATACTTATATACGAAACCAAGCATGATTTGGTCTGAATAAATCGTAAAATTGTGTTTTATAATATTATATAAGCCTTACCACCTGACAATTATCAGTCATTCCATCCCAGAATTTATCCAGTGGTGTTCCTCTGAATTTTGCTATAATACTGCAGTTCATGGCACCATGACCAACAATCAGTATATCTTTGCCACTATTTACCTGTGGCATAACTACATTGTCTATAAACTCCCCTGTCCTTGCAAAAAGTTCTTCAAAGCTTTCTCCACCTTCAACTGTAACATACTTCTCAGGCTTCTTAAAAAGAGCATTAATCGGACAGTCATCAATAGCAAATGAATTCTCTATTCCTTCATATACTCCAAATCCCATTTCAACAAGTCTGTCATCTGTATACACAGGAACATTTCTTCCCTTCAAGAAAATCTCTGCCGTTTCTTTTGCTCTTTCTAAAGGAGATGAGTAACATATGTCAAAATGTATATCTGAATACTGTTTCCCAGCCTCTGCCGCCATCATTCTGCCTTCATCATTAAGCGGTATATCTGTTCTTCCCTGCAATTTATGACGTACATTCCAGTCCGTCCTGCCATGACGCATTATGTATAGCATGTTGTACTCCTCTTTTTATCATATTCTAGCTCATTACTTCGCGAGCACGACTGCGAACTGCCCATGACTTCTCAAGGCGCTGCTCGCGCAAAAAAGGGTTTCCGATAACCTCGGAAACCCTTGAAAGAACTGTATTAATAACAATTACTCAATGATTGTAGCAACAGCACCAGAACCAACTGTTCTACCACCCTCACGGATAGCGAAACGAAGACCCTGCTCCATAGCTACGTTATGGATAAGTTCAACTGTCATCTCTACGTTATCACCAGGCATGCACATTTCTGTACCAGCTGGAAGCTCGCAAACACCAGTTACATCAGTTGTTCTGAAGTAGAACTGTGGTCTGTAGTTGTTGAAGAATGGAGTATGACGTCCACCCTCGTCCTTTGTTAATACGTAAACCTGAGCTGTAAACTTGTGGTGTGGTGTGATTGAACCTGGCTTGCAGAGAACCTGTCCTCTCTGGATTTCGTCTCTCTGAACACCTCTAAGAAGTGCACCAATGTTATCACCTGGCTGAGCCTCATCAAGAAGCTTTCTGAACATCTCGATACCAGTTACAACTACCTTACGGATATCTTCATGGATACCAACGATTTCAACTTCCTCATTAACGTGAAGAACACCTCTCTCTACTCTACCAGTAGCAACAGTACCACGTCCTGTGATAGAGAATACGTCCTCTACAGGCATAAGGAATGGCTTATCTGTATCTCTTTCTGGATCTGGAACATACTCATCAATAGTATGCATAAGCTCAAGGATCTTATCTCCCCATTCGCTGTTAGGATCTTCAAGAGCCTTAAGAGCTGA
>ENA-ORSK01001872-ORSK01001872.1-human-gut-metagenome-genome-assembly--contig:-NODE-1872-length-15160-cov-2.497054_pt1 | contig 15160 bp, 14 predicted proteins | sample MGYA00242192_ERZ509159 | MGnify/ENA primary metagenome ERZ509159 (study PRJEB26280, sample SAMEA2338663) | human gut metagenome | biome: human gut; feature: human-associated habitat; material: faeces...
TCAAATATTGACCATAGTTCTGAAAGTGAATTTTCTATAGGTGTACCTGTTAATGCAAATTTTGTTTCTGCATTAATTAATTTTACAGCTTTTGAATTTTTAGTATTATTATTTTTTATGTATTGTGCTTCATCTGCTACAATATATTTAAAATTATATTGTGTATATAAATCTATGTCTCTTTTTAAAGAATCATATGAGGTTATTACTATTTGATAATTGTTGATAGTTTCTATTTTTCTTTTTCTCTCTAAGTAATCGTCACTTATTACTAATGCTTTTAATGTGGGAGTAAATTTTTGAATTTCATTATACCAATTTAGTGCTAAAGAGCTTGGGCATATTATTATAGAGGGCTTTACATTTCCTTTGTTTTTCTGAACATATGAAAGTATAACAGCTAATAATTGTATTGTTTTTCCTAAGCCCATATCATCTGCTAAAATTCCTCCCATTTTATATTGTTCTAATGTTCTCAACCATTTATAACCTATTTTTTGATATGTTCTTAATTCTGCATTTAATTTTGGTGGAATTTTTGTACTTAAATCTATTTGCCTATCTTCTATTTGGCTAATCATATTCTTATAATACTCATTTTTTTGTATATTAGTATTAGGCATGTTTTTAAATATTTTTTCTAAATATAAAGCTCTATATATTGGCAATTTTATTGAATTTTCTTCTACATTTTCATCTTCCATTTCTATGTTATCTGTCAAATTTTCTAAAAAATCTAAACTGCTATTTTTTTCTAAAGAAATATAAGTTCCATCTTTTAATCTATAAAATTTCTTTCTTAGTTTGTATTTATTTATAATATCTTTTATTTCATAAATATTAAATTTAAAATCTTCCAAGTTTATGTCTAATAAATTGTTTTCTATTTTTACCCCTATTGATTTTATTTTTATTTTTTTTATGTCCTTTTTTTTGAAGTCTTCTGCAACCAAGACTTCAAATTTTTTCATATAATCTTCTATTTCTTTTGATAAAAAATTATATATTTTTTCATCATTTGCTAATACTAATCTTGCGTTTGCACTATCAAGCATAAAACCTGTTTGTACAAATGTATCAAGTACTTCATTTTCCTGTATAGCGTTTCTTGTTATTTCCAAATTTACGTTTTTTATTGGATTAAATTCCACATTTCCATAACAGAATTTAACATCTGCTACTATATAACCTTTTTCGTTATAATCCAAATATATTTTTACATACAAATCTTTAGGCATGTATTTTTCTATTTGTTCTTTGTCTATATTTTTTATTTCAAAATTATCTTTTATTTTTGGTACAACAATTGCAAAAAAATTTCTTAAATTATTTTCGTTAAATACTATTGATTGAGTATAATTTTTTTTATACACTTCTAGCAATTCTAAGTTCCTATTTTCCACTTTTGGTAAACATTTGTGCATCTTATTATCGATCAAAAAATAAGAATAATTTTTTCCATAAAATATATCATACCCATACACATCTATATTAGGTGTTAAACAATATGTACTTTCATCTGATTTTTCTAGTATAAATTTTATATCTATTGGCTCATCTATAAATTGAATTTTTCTTTCTCCTGTTTTTGTTTCAAATTCTACTGTTTTTCCTTTTAATATTTCAAATAGTTCATCTAAACCTGTATTTGATAATACAACATTATTCACATTAAAGTTTCTTCCATAATGTGCATAGTTATTATTTACATCATTTGCATATTTAATTATTTCTGCATATTTTAGTAAAAATTTTAGCAAAGGCCTACTTTGCTCTTCAAAAGCATTTTCCTCATGTATAAACTCTAGCACATTGTTATATTTATATTTTTCTCTATTAAGCATTCTTTCAAAAAAATCTGGAAGATTATTAATCTTAGTTAATTGTTCGTTTCCAATTTTAAATTCTACCTTTAGCTTTTTGTCTGTATCATTATACAAAAATATAGGTACTAATTTTATACCACTAGTACCATCTTGTGCCAACTCTTCCTCTTTATTATTAATTTCTAAAAAAGTATTTAACAACTGGTTAAATGCTCTATGAGTTTCTTTATTAGGCATGCTTATTCACTATCCCCTTAATTTAATAACTAATTATATCCCATTTTTTAAAATAACGCAATATTTTTTATAAATTTTACATAATCTTGACTTTATGTGAAGTATGTGGTATAATAAAGGTACACTAGCAATAGCTAGGAGTAAAATGTGGGCATAAGCCCAAAGGAGATTCACATGGAAACACTTAAAGAACTGCAGGACATCTGTAATGAACGGTCAAAGAGTCAGGGACTCAAACGGAGAAGGTTGGACAAGAAAGTCCAAAAAATATGTCAAGTATGGGAGAATAGAAAGCTCCCTGGAAAATGTCGGGTGTTTGCAGACATTATAATAGAGTGTATTATCTCAGGTAACTCCTTACCCGAGATACAGCAACACTCTCCCTCCAAGTACACTGCGCAATATTATGCGCAGGACAGGTTTCAAAATGCCTGCAATGATGTATGTCAATACTATCATGACTACTGCTGTCTTCCCTTCCAAATAGGAGGTAGCTATGAACAATACCGGGCAGAAGCCGAACTAGTTCGGCGGCTCAATGAAATAGGGGCCTACATAGGAGTAGCATTCATTCCGACGAGTGGCTGTATCCAAATAAAACTTCTTTAGTTAATTGTTGTTTTCGTCCCGTTAAGGGCGTCTTCTGAGAAATCTCTTGTGGAGGGTGGCATCTGCCCCCTCTTTTTTTTGCCCTATTTTGGCGGGCGATTAAAATCGCCCCTACGTTTCCCCATTTAGGGACAGTCCCCAATTGTCCCATTTGCCCAATTTCGGACACCCCTGAAATATTACCATTTAAACATAACAAAAATGAGTTGACAAAAATTGTAAATTATGATTATATATAATTACATTGCTTGAATAGTGAAGACCAATTAGCTAATAACTTATAAAAATATATTAAAATCTAAAAAGTTATTTATTCAAAAATCAACACAAATTTTAAATAATTTAATTCTAAAATTTAAAATCTAATTAAAATCCAAAAAATAAGAAAATAAAATCTAATGATAGGAGGTGAATGTTCTACTTTAAGAAACTGTTTAAGCAATAGTTAACAATGAAAGGAACATTTTATGGAAAAAAACAAAGAAACAAAAACATTATCGCCTAAATTAGATGTAGTATTTCAAGCATTATTTGGTGAAATAGGAAACGAAAGAATAACAAAAGGTTTTTTAGAAACAATATTAAAAAGAAAAATAGAAAGTATAGATTTAAGTAAGAACCCGATATTAAGAAGAGAATTTAAAGACGACAAATTAGGAGTATTAGACATACTAGCAGAGCTTGATGGAAAGGAAAAATGCAATATAGAAATGCAATTAATTGATCAAAGCAATATAATAGAAAGAATACTATATTATTGGAGTAGGTTGTATACAAGACAAATAAAAATAGGAGAAGATTATTCGTTACTTGAAAAAACAATTGTAATATTAATAACAGATTTTGAAGTAAAGAATTTAAAAGAAATGGATTATCATAGCGTATGGAAAATAATGGATAATAAAACAGGAGGTAAAATATTGACAGATAAGTTAGAAATTGATATTATAGAGTTACCAAAAATAAAGGGAAGAGAAAAAGATAAAGATAAACTATTAGATTGGCTATATTTTTTGGAAAATCCAAAATCGGAAAGGGTGACTGAAAAGATGGGAGAAAACAAAGAAATAAAAGAGGCAACAGAAAAACTTGATAGTTTAAGTGAAGACGAAAGAATGCAAAGAATAGCAGATTTACGACTAAAAGCAATAATGGACGAAAAAGCAATTTACGCTAAAGGACTGGAAGACGGAGAAAGAAAACGCGAAGAAGAATTGAAAGAAAGAATAGAAGAATTAAGGCAAAAGGCAATAATGGACGAAAAAGCGATTTACGCTAAAGGACTAGAAAAAGGCAAACTAGAGGTTGCAAAGAAAATGTTAGAGTTAAAAATAAGCAAAGAAACAATAGCTAAAGCAACAGGATTAACCATGCAAGAAATAGAAAATATTCCCAATTAGGGACAGCCCAAATTGTCACTAAGGACAATTTGGAGCAGTCCCTAATTGTAGGCATTCATAGATTATTTCTTCTAATTTTTTTGTGTCTACTATTGATTCTATACTTGCTTCTAATATTTGTTCTGCTTTTACTTTTTTTAGGTCTAGTTTATATCCATTTTTTAATGCCAACTGTCTTATAAATTCCCTATTTGTTCTTCCATTTCCTTCTCTAAATGGATGCAACACGTTTAACTCTGCTAAATAGTAGGCTAATTTAATTGCTAACTCTTTTTTATCTAAACCTTCTAAATAATTTTTCTTTTTTAATTTATTTAATAGATTTTCTAATTCTGGCTCTATATATTCACTTTGTGCAAATCTAAATTCCCCTTTTGCTATATTTTCTGTTCTAAATTCCCCAGCAAATGGATATATATCTTCAAATAAATATTTATGAATTTGCTTAATATGTGTTACATCAAAATCTCCTGTTATTCCTTTTTTTCTTAATCCTAAAGATTTTGCCGCCGTTATTTTAGCCTCATAAATTTGCAATTTTTTAATATCTTTAATATTTAATTTATTTATTAATACTTCTGTATTAGGATAACAATATACAGAATGCGAAACCTCATAAATATCTCTCATACTTTTTTCCTTTCTGTCACTTTGGGGACGTTCCTTTTTGTGACATTTTGTCACTCTGGGGACAGACCTTCCAGTGCAATCTAAACTTCTATCTAGAACTTATTATATCAGATACGTCATTTCAGATACTCTTCAAAAGTCGATTTTTTTATATTTAAGAACAAAAACTGCCTTTTTATTTATTGGCAGTTTTTTGTGTGATTTAAAATTTATAAACTTTGATTTTTTATTATTTCTATTAATTCTGGCATATTTAATTCATCATTTGCAAATCTTCTGTACATGTCTACATCTTCATTTGTTATTTCCATTCCTTCTATTGCTAAATCATTTTTTATATTATCTATATCAAATTTAAAAACTTCTTCATTAAACATTTTAGGTACCTCCAAAACATAATTTTATCTTAACCCACTTATACTATAATTATACCACAAAACCGTTAAAAAGTCCAGCTTTTGGGCAATTTTTGCGACTTTTTTTCAGTATAGATAGGAATTTTGACTATCACGCTGGATTGTCAAAATCTCCGTCCCTACTGATAAAACAGATTCTCTATTTTGCAATTTTCTTGCATTCTTCTATCACTCTAGCTACATCTATGTGTTTTATTTCCTTATTTTCCATTAAAATTTCTCCATTTACTATTGTTGTTTCTACATTATTACCGCTTGTATTATATACTAAATTTGAAATATAATTTAAGTTTGGAATCATTTTTATATTATCTAATTTTTCTTCTATGTCTACTATAATTAAATCAGCTTGTTTTCCTTCCTCTATACTTCCTATTTTGTCTTCTAATTTTAAAGCTTTAGCTCCATTTATTGTTGCCATTTTTATAACATCTTTTGCAGTTATTCTTTCCTCATTTTCGTGTATTCCACCTTGTATTAAACAAGCTGTTCTCATAGCATCAAACATATCTAAATTGCTACCTGAACCTTGTCCATCTGTACCTAAAGCAACATTTAGTCCTTGCTTTAAATATTTTGTAGTATCTGCAATTTTACATCCTAACCTTAAATTAGATATAGGATTATGAACTATACTGCAATCCATTGTTTTTAATATTTCAATATCTTTGTCATTTAATTTGACTCCATGCGCTAATATGGTATGTGTTTTAGCAAAATATTTTTGTAGAACATATATTGCTTCTTGACCATGTTGCTTTTTTATATCTTCTATTTCATCTATGCTTTCTAGAAAGTGAACATGTACTGGTAAATTATATTTTAAAGCTAATTTAGAAACTTTTTCTAAACATTCATCTGAACAGGTATAAAAGCTATGTGGTGCTACTGTATATGTTATTAAGTCATCTTCTTTATTTCTTGTTTCGTATAATTTTTCAAACTCTTCTATTCTTTTATCTGTTCCTTCTTCACCTGATGTTGATGTAATTGTTCTTGTAAGTACTAATCTTATTTTGCTTTCTTCAGCTGCTTTTCTTATTTGCGCAGACATGAAATATTGGTCATTTATGCAAGTACAGCCTGTTCTTATCATTTCCATAAATGATAACATACTTGCCCAATATATATCTTGTTCTGTTAGTTCATTTTCCTTTGGCCATATTTTTTTATTTAACCATTCATATAAACTACACCCTTCTGTTGTTTCTCTAAAAATGCTCATTGGTACATGTGAGTGTGCATTTATTAATCCAGGCATTATAACTTTATTTTTTGCATTAATTATATAAGCCTCACCGTTTTCTATGTTTTTGTCAATTTTTTTTATTTTATCATTTTCTATTAAAATATCTCTTTCTTCTATTATTACATCATTATTTTTTATAATTAAAACTCTGCCATTTTTTATTAAAACTTCTGACATACTATTCCTCTTTTCCCAACTTTAATTTTTTTAATTATATAATACTTTATGCAAAAAATAAATACATTTTTCTTGATAAAAAATAATAAATGTAGTATTATAGTTTTATAATTTACCAATGAAAAATGTGTGTAAAATATTAATATTTTCACATTTTCAGAAAGGATGACTCAGTATGAAAGATCCAAAAATCGATTTTTATAGTCCCACAGCATTAAAATCGTATAATTTAGATAAAACAATGAGATATCAGCTAAATGTTTTAGGTAATCTTGACTTTTTTACTAAACGTCATAGTGAAAATGTTGCTAACCTTGTTTGTAGAATTTGCCAATATTTAAATTGTAAAAATAGTTATACTGTTTTTTGTACAATTTGTGCATATTTGCATGATATAGGTAAAATCTTTATTCCACTAAGTATTTTAAACAAGCCTGATCAATTGACACCTGAAGAATATGAAATAATGAAAACTCATACAACTTTAGGATATGAAATGTGTATAAAAGATTTAGAACTAAGGCCTTATGCCATGGGAGCATTATATCATCACGAAGCATTAAATGGTACTGGTTATCCAAATGGTATTACTAAAGAAAATATACCTTATTGTGCTCAAATCATTAGAGTTGCAGATGAATATGATGCTATTGTTACGAAAAGGAGATATACTACACACATAAATATTTCTGAAACCTTACGTGACTTAATAAAAGATGCTAGACCTGACCCAGTAATTATCGCTTTAGATCAATTAAATCAAAATAAAAAAATGGGCAAAATAAACGGAAAAATTTTAAAAGTGTTATTCAAGGTTGTTATTGATGATATTAACTATGAAATTTCTTGTATAGTAGATTATATTAAATACTTAGAATCACAAATTAAAAGATTGGAACTAATGGAAAGCTATAGTATTAAAATGCTTAAAGCAACAAAAGAAAAACAGCAGAATTATTACAAAGAGGGAATTAGGTTATTATTCCAAGACGGTGAAAATTTTGATAATTTTCTTCAAGTTTTAAATGAGTATAGGCAAGCTGTAATTACTAGAAAAGGAGTTATTGATAAATTAAAAAATGAAATTGTAATTATAAAAAAATTAAAAATTTAGGTATATCTGTATATAGTAAATACAAAAAAGACCGATTGCTTCGGTCTTTTATGGTACTTTTATTAAGTCTGTTAACACATCATCTAGTGCTATTGGTGTTACTTTATTATCCACTAAAATCTTTAATAATTTTTCTGTTTGTTTTTCTTCAACTAATATGTTGTTTATTTCTCTGCTTTCAAATTTCTCTTTTCCATTGTTTCTACATTTTTTTACTATGCCTATTCCATATGTTTCTTTGCCTTCATTTATGAATAATTTGCTTATTGTCTTGTAGTATTCTAATTTTATTTTTTCTCCCAAATTTAATTCTTCTGAATCTTTTTCATCAATAGTTGTCTCTCCATAAAATTCTCTTATACTATCCATAACATATACCTTCCTTTGTTAATTATTAATGTAACTATATATCATTTACTTTAGAAGTGCAAGCATTTTAGTTCGTTCGAATTTTATGTTTTTCGACAATTATTGTTTTAATATTTTAATTATTTCTTCATATATTTTTTCTTCGACATCATTTACTGATACTTTTGTCGTATTTTGTCCCATCTTTTTTAATAATTCAGGATTTGAAATTATACTATATATATTTTGGTCTAATGAACTGCCAGTTAAATTTTTATCTAAAATAATTTTGGCAGCACATACATTTTCTAGAACTCTGGCATTATATTCTTGATGGTTCTCAGTTGCATATGGAAATGGGATAAAAATTGCAGGTTTGTTTAGTAGTGCTACTTCTGTTATTGTCATTGCCCCACTCCTTGATACTACTAAATCTACATAATTCATTAATTCTTGCATGTTATATATATATGGCACTATCTTGACATTTGGTATATTGTTTATATTTATTCCTTTATTACTTAATCTTTCTTTAATGCCATCATATTGTGTTGGTCCAGCTGCCCATATAATTTGATATTCTTTATTTTTCTTTTCGCATATAATTTCAATCATACTATCATTTATGCTTTGTGCTCCCTGACTTCCACCAAAAACTAATACTTTAGGTTCATAATCATTAAACCCTAAATCTTTCGATATTTTTCTTTTCTCTTCTTCTGTTAAATATACTTTTTTTAATTTGGTTGGAGTACCTGTTACAACAATCTTTTTTGCCTTTGGTAATCTTTTTACAACATCTTCAAATCCTACTAATACCACATCTACTTTTTTAGATAATATTTTTACTGCTATTCCCGGGAAAGCATTACTTTCATGTAATGCTGTTGGTATTTTTTTCGACTTTGCAGCAAGTATAACCGGAATACAAATATATCCACCTGTACCTATAACTACATCTGGTTTAAATTCCTCTATTATTTTTTTTGCTTCACCTATTGATCTGAATGTTTTGTATGTTCTTTTTATATTATCTAATGAAATTTTTCTATCAAAACCATATGCATCTATTGTTTTTAGTTCATACCCAGCTCTTGGTACTAAATCGTTTTCTAAGCCTCTATTAGTTCCTATAAAAATTATTTGTGATTCTGGTTGTTCTTTCTTTATTTTATTAGCAATTGCAATTCCTGGGTTTATGTGTCCACCTGTACCAGCTGCTGCAATGATTACTCTCATCTTTTCCCTCCTCGTTATATTTATTCTGGTGACTGCTAGTCGCCTCCTATACCTTTGAACCTGCTCTCGAAATATTTAGTAATACACCACACGAGCATAATAAAATTAATAATGCTGTTCCTCCGTAGCTAAAAAATGGTAATGGCATTCCTGTATTTGGTATTGATGACGTAACAACACCAATATTTATAATTACTTGCACTCCTATTAATGTAGTTATACCTGTTGCTAATAAACTTCCAAACATATCTGGAGATTTTATTGCTATTAAAATTCCTCTCCATATAAATATTGCAAATAATAAAATTACTATTACACATCCTACAAATCCTAATTCTTCTGCTAAAATGGAAAATATAAAATCATTGTGTGGTTCTGGTATGTACAAATATTTCTGTTTGCTTTCTCCTAATCCTACTCCAAAAAGTCCCCCTGAGCCAATTGCATATAGTCCTTGTACTGCTTGCCATCCTACCTCTGTTGCATCTGCCCAAGGATCCATAAATGACATAATTCTTTTTATACGGAATCCACCTTTTCCTGTAGCTTGTAAAGCTATTATTCCCACTGTCATTACAAGAGCCCCTATTAATCCTGCAATTACAAAATATAATAATCTGCAACCTGCCATAATCATCATTACACAAGTTACTGCACCTATAACTACTGAAGCACTTAAGTGATTTTGTACAAAGTATAAAATTGCTATTGGTGGTAATATATATATTAATGGCTTTACAAAACCTTTCCAAAAACTTTTTAGTTCTGATTTATGGTCTGCAAGATATCCGGCATAAAAAACTATTAAACCTATTTTTGTAAGCTCTGATGGTTGAAATTGTATAAACTTTAAGTCTATCCACCTAGTTGCTCCATTAGAGCTTAATCCTAAGCCTGGGATTAAAACTAGTAGCAATATTAATACTGATATCCAATATATTGCTTTATAAAACTTTTTATAAAGTCTATAATCTATTTTTGATATTATTAGCATTAGTATTATTCCCAATATTGCTGCTTTTAGTTGTTGTATAACATATGAATAACTATTTCCAGATTCAGCAATAGCAGATGGTGCAGATGCTGATAATACCATAACTATTCCTAATGATAGCAATATAATAATTATTACAAAAAGTATAAAATCAAATTGATTATTTATAAAGTTTGGAACTGTCTTTTTGTTTTTTGTCATTAGATTTCTCCTTTCTTATGATTATATTGCTATTAAACCTATTATGCATAAAGCTAAAGTTATAATACTAAATACTGATACTATTTTATTTTCATTCCATCCAGATAGTTCAAAATGGTGGTGTATTGGTGTCATTTTAAAAATTCTATTTCCCGTTTTTTTAAAATATCTTACTTGGATTATTACGGATATAGTTTCTATTACTGGTACTAAGGCTATTATCAATAATAATAGCGGCATTTTTAGATATAATGCCATGCCTGCAACAGCTCCTCCTAGCATTAGTGAACCTGTATCTCCCATAAATATTTTTGCTGGATTTAAGTTAAATAATAAAAATCCTAAACAAGTTCCTATTACAATACTTCCAAACACTACTATCTCTTTTATATCAAATATAATTCCTATTACTGTTAAACAAGTTAAAATAATTGCCGTTACACTTGTTGCTAATCCATCAATTCCGTCTGTAAGATTAATTGCATTAGAAGTTGCTAGTAATACTAGTATTCCAAATGGTATATATAACCATATTGGTAATGTTATATAAGTTTTAAAAAATGGTATGTATATTTCTGTACCTATGTTTAATATTTGTGTTATGTATAATACAAATGCAACTGAAAATATTAATAATCCAATTATTTTATAAACTGGTTTTAATCCTTTTGTATTTTTTAAAACTAATTTTTTAAAGTCATCTATGAAACCAACTAATCCGAAACCTACTGCTAAACCTGCTATTGGTATTATGTTTTGTGCTACCTCTGCTTGTTCATCTTTAATATAATCATAACACATAAAACTTGTTAGTAGCATAATTACAAGAATCATTATTATTCCACCCATTGTTGGTGTACCTTGTTTTCCTAAATGAGATTCTGGTCCTTCTGCTCGTTCCATTTGACCTACTTTTAATTTTCTTAATATTGGTATTATTATAAAAGATGAAATTACTGTAATTGCAAATGACAATAATAATATTTTTATTTGGTATTGCATAATTATCTCCTTACATTTTGTTTATTATATCTTTTACTATAATTCTTTCATCAAAAGGATTTTTTTCTCCATTTATTTCTTGATATGGTTCATGTCCCTTGCCTGCTAAAACTATTATGTCATTTTTATTTGCCATTTTTATTGCATGTTCTATAGCTTTTTTTCTATCTACTATACATACATATTTTCCTTTTGTTCTTTTTATTCCTTCTTCTACTTGTTTTACTATTTCTTCTGGATTTTCTGTACGAGGATTATCTGATGTTATTATAGTATAATCTGCTGCTTTTCCTGATATTTCCCCCATTATAGCCCTTTTTGTGGTATCTCTATCTCCTCCACACCCAAATACAGAAATTACTCTTCCTCTTGTATAACTTTTTACTGCATATAAGATGTTTTGTAAGCTTTCTGGTGAATGTGCATAATCTATCATTATTGTTAAACCTTTTTTATTGTCCACAAGCTCGCTTCTACCTGGAACTCTCACTTCTTCTAATGCTTTTTTAATGTTTTCTGAACTGCATCCTAACTTTTTACAAACGCTTATTGCTGCTAAAGCATTATAAACACTGAATCTGCCTGGTATACCTACCTTTACTCTTTCATTTCTTGTTTCTAACTTTACCATAAAGTCAACATATGAATTGGTTATTGTAATATCTCTAGCTAATAAATCTGCTGCATTGTCTATGCCATATGTTTTTACGTCACAGTTTTTTATTGAATTTAAAATTCTAGAAGCATAAATATTATCTACATTTACAAAAGCTTTTTTACATATATTAAATAATTTTAGTTTTGAGTTTAAATAATCCTCCATATCTGGATGCTCTTTTGGGCTTATATGGTCTTCTGAAAAGTTTGTAAATACTCCTATATCAAAATTACAGCCTGCAACTCTAGAAAGTTTTAAACTTTGAGAAGATACTTCCATAATAACAACCTCGCATCCATCTTCAGCCATTTGTGCAAACATTCTTTGTAGCTCTAAACTTTCTGGTGTTGTCCTATCACTATCTTTTAGTTTTTTATCTCCACTGTATATTGCTATTGTTCCTACTAAACCTGTTTTTATTCCTTGTTTTTTTAGTATTTCCCTCATCATATATGTAGTTGTAGTTTTACCTTTTGTACCTGTTACTCCTACTAATTTAAACTTGCTAGAAGGATTTTCGTAAAAGTTACAAGAACATATTGCTAAAGCATATCTGGTATCTGGATGTAGTATGATTGTAACTCCTTCTGGTATTTGTTTTATTATTTCTTTATCTGTATCATCTGGAGCAAGTATAACTCTTGCTCCATTTGCAATTGCGTCTTTTATATATTCAGTTCCGTCATTTTTAAAACCTTTTATTGCAATAAACATATCTCCTGGTTGCACTTTTCTGGAATCATTTTCTATGTTAGGTATATCTAATTCTATTTCTCCTTTAGCTTTTAAATTCTCCAATCCAGCTAATATAGATTTTAATTTCATAAATTTCTCCTTATTTATATATTTTTTCATTGTCATTATATAATGAAATTTTATTTTTGTATAGATTTTTTATAATTTTTTTAAAATTCTGTATTTATTTGTTATATGTTTTATCTGCTCAACTTACTTACTAATATTTGTATTGCATTTTTCTGTGCAATGCTTAGCGAAACTTTCACATTAAAAAAGAACTTCAATGTGAAGTTCTTTTTTATTATTCTTCTACTTTTTGAAACATTTCTTTTCCTACTCCGCATAGTGGACATACCCAGTCTTCTGGTAAATCTTCAAATTTTACTCCTTCTACAGCTTCATCATATATATATCCACAAACTGTACATTCATATTTCATAATTTTTCACCTCCTATTTATTTAAAAGTTCTTTAACAAGTTCTTTCATTTTTTTCTTTGATTCATCATTCATTCTTGTTTTTATTGTAACTGTTGTATTGCATGTTTCTATATTTTTCATTTCTTTTATTATATCATTCATACATTTGGCTGCCATTGGTGCCCATGATCCATTTTCTATTATTCCTATTCTTCTATTTTGATAATTTTTATGTTTTAAGTTTCTTAAAAATTTTTCTGTTGATGGAAATAATCCTGTATCATATGTTGGAGAAGCAATAATTAATTTATCATATCTAAATGCATTTGCTATTGTTTCTGACATATCATTTCTTGATAAATCACTTACTACTACTTTTTTCACACCATTTTCTTTTAGCATTTTTTCTAATTCTTCTACAGCTTTTTTAGTGTTTCCATGAATAGAATTATATGCTACTAATATGCCTTCATCTTCTGGTTTATAGCTACTCCATGTATCATATTTATTTATATAATAATTCAAATTTTCCTTAAGAATTGGTCCGTGTAATGGGCATATCATTTTAATGTCTAACCCCACAACTTTTTTTAGCAACTGCTGAACTTGTGTGCCATATTTTCCCACAATATTAAAGTAATATCTTCTTGCTTCATTTATCCAATCTTCCTCAGTATCTAAAGTTCCAAACTTACCAAATCCATCTGCACTAAAGAAAATCTTTTCTGTTTGTTCATATGTTACCATTACTTCTGGCCAATGTACCATAGGAGCCATAAAAAATTGTAATTTATGTTCTCCTGTATCTATAATATCTCCTTCTTTTACTATAACATATCTATTAGATAAATCTAAATCAAAAAATTGCTTCATCATGCTTTCGGCTTTTTGATTTAGTATGATTTTCATCTCTGGATATTTCTGTGCTAATAATTGTATATTAGCAGAATGATCTGGCTCTAAATGTGAAATTACTAAATAATCTATATTTTTTTTATTTAAAGTTGTTTCTATATTTTCCAGCCATTCATTTGTCACTCTTTTGTCGACTGTATCCATTACTACTGTTTTTTTATCTTTAAGTATATATGAATTATATGATACCCCATTTGGAAGATTATATTGACTTTCAAATAAATCTAATGTTTTATCATTAACTCCTATATATTCTATTTTGTTTGTTATATTATAATTCATTTTATTCTTCCTTTTTTTGTTAAAAGTTTATCATATATTAATGTTCTTTTTCAATACTTTTTTATCAAATAAACATTTTTCCATTTTCTAACATATATGCTAATATTGTTTCTTTAAATTTTAGCAATTTTTATTTGCTTTTTTCATTATACAATCTATTTTATAGCTACAACTTATTTAACATTTCAATTTTCTTTGAATATTATATTAATATAAATAATAATTGGAGATGTATAATATGTTTACAAATATTTTTAATATTGCTAAAGCAAATATAAAGGGAGGAAAAAAATATCCTAAAATAAATGGTGCTGTTACTTTTAGAGAAGTAAAAAATGGTGTCTTGGTTACTGCTAAAGTAAATGGATTACCTCAATCATCTGACAGCTGTACCGGTAGATTTTTTGGATTTCATATTCATGAAGGCAGTTCTTGTAGTGGGACTATAAGCGACGAATTTGCAAATGCAAAAACACATTTAAATCCTACAAACTGTCCTCATCCTTTTCATATGGGGGATTTACCACCACTAATTGAAAATAATGGTTATGCACATATGACTGTTTTAATAAATAAATTTAAAATAAAAGATATATTAGGTAAAGTTGTTATTATTCATGATTCTCCAGATGATTTTACAACTCAACCCAGTGGCAATTCTGGAAGCAAAATTGCTTGCGGTATAATTGAATAAGCAAGAACTTCA
>ENA-ORSK01001873-ORSK01001873.1-human-gut-metagenome-genome-assembly--contig:-NODE-1873-length-15139-cov-2.993636_pt1 | contig 15139 bp, 10 predicted proteins | sample MGYA00242192_ERZ509159 | MGnify/ENA primary metagenome ERZ509159 (study PRJEB26280, sample SAMEA2338663) | human gut metagenome | biome: human gut; feature: human-associated habitat; material: faeces...
CCGATGAAGAGTTTGGCCACGTGGAGCCGCTCCTGCAGCAGGTCGTGCATGAAGTCGCGGGCGGAGAGCTGCGACAGGGCCGCGTCGAAATGGAGCACGGCCACCACGTCCACGCCCGTGCGCTCCAGGAGATAGAGCTTCTCCTGCAGAGGGGTGAGCAGGCGGGGCTGGTAGTCGGCATGGAGCACCTCGCGGGGATGCTGGTCGAAGGTGATGATCATCGACTGGCGGCCCTCCTCCCGCGCGGTCTCAACCACATGGGAGATGAGAAACTGATGCCCACGGTGTACGCCGTCGAAGAAGCCGATGGTGGCCACGCTCGCGGCCAGGTCGGCTGGGCAGTCTTTTTGAAGATAGATGGTTCTCAATGCTTCGCTTTTTTGTTTTACCTACTATGAAGGTGCAAAGGTACGATGTTTTCTCTCCATTTCCGACAATGGAGCGTTAAGTTATCCTTATTTTCTCCGACAATCGTCCAACAATCGTCCAACAATCGCACGACAAGGGCGCCCGCGAGGCGGAAAAAGGGGCGGAAACGGGGGCATCCGATATTTGGAGCGACAGGGCACTTGCGTTTCCAATACGGCCTGCTGAAATGGGAAAACAACTTGAACAACTTTTACAACTTTGAACAACGCTTCGCAGGGACATCGCCTCTTCGAGGCCCATGCAGATCAAGGCTTGCTTGTTGCGAAACAACAAAATACAACGCTTCGCCTTTGACACATTTCCAGTTGATTTCTCCTGGCGTTATGTCCCCGCGAAGGTTCCATTCATGGAACCCTTGTTGTATTTTGTTGTTTCCCCTGCAGCAGGATTGCAACACGCGAAGCGTGAAAAGTTGTAACTTGTTGTAAATGTTGTATTTGTTGTTTTCCCCTACTCAGCAGGAATTTTTGCTTGAAAAGCGTTGTTTTCAATGATTTTTATATTACTCAACTCCGTGCGTCACTCCAAATATCTGATAACCAAAGGAAAAGGAAAGCGTCAGCCCCAGGATGTGGACTATCCCCGGGCTGACGCTATAGAAAAAATGCGGAAAACGAGGGCCGACTTACTTCCTCACCAGCTCGAGCACCTTGTCGACGGCTGCTGCGAGACCATCGCGGTCCTTGCCGCCAGCCTGGGCATAGTGGGGCTGGCCGCCGCCACCACCCTTGATGAGCTTGGCCGCCTCGCGGATGATCTTGCCCGCGTTGAGCTCATGGCTGGCCACGAGATCGTCGGAGAACATCACGCTCAACAGCGGCTTGTCCTCGTGGACGGAACCGACGACGCAGACCAGGTTGTCGGGAATGGCCTGGCGCACCTTGAAGACCAGATCCTTGGCTGCGGCGGGATCGAGGGGAACGACGGCCTTGACGACGCGCAGACCATCGACCTCCTCGGCCCTGCGCACCAGCTCCTGGGTCATGCGGTCCACGGCCTGGGCACGGAACTGCTCGATCTCTTTCTTCATGTGGTCGTGCTCGTCGATATACTTCGTGACGACGGCCTTGAGGTCCTTGGCGTTGTTGAAGAGCGACTTCAGGTCGCGGAGCGTGTCCTCGAGCAGGTAGATGGCGTTCTCGCAGACCTCGCCCGTCATGGCCTCGATGCGGCGCACACCAGCGGCCACGCTGCTCTCGCCAACGATTTTGAAGAAGCCGATGCGGCCCGTGGCAGCCACGTGGATACCGCCGCAGAACTCGCAAGAGGGTCCGAAGCGGACCACACGCACGCGGTCGCCATACTTCTCGCCGAAGAGGGCAACGGCGCCCAGCTTCTTGGCTTCCTCCATCGGCATGTCGCGATGCTCGTCGAGCTGGATGTCCTGGCGGATAAGGCTGTTGACCAGCTGCTCCACACGGCGCAGCTCCTCGTCAGTGACCTTCTGGAAGTGGGAGAAGTCGAAGCGCAGCGTGTCGGCGCTGACGTAAGATCCCTTCTGCTCCACATGGTCGCCAAGCACCTGCTTCAGCGCGTAGTCCAAGAGATGGGTGGCGGTGTGGTTGCGGGCGGAAGCCTCGCGCAGCGGCACATCGACGCAGGCCGTAAACTCCTCCGTGGGGTCCTGCGGCATACGCTTGAGGATGTGGATGCTCTGGTTGTTCTCGCGCTTCGTGTCGCTCACGACCACGGTCTCGTCGCTGCTGACGAGCTTGCCCTGGTCGCCGACCTGGCCGCCCATCTCGCCATAGAACGGCGTATAGTCGAGCACGACCTCGAAGAAGGTGGACTTCTTCTGCTTCACCTCGCGATAACGCAGGATGTGGCAGGGATACTCCGTGTGGTCGTAGCCCACAAACTCCTGCTCGCCCTCGCGCAGCACGACCCAGTCGCCGTTCTCCACCTGGGCCGCATTGCGGGCGCGGGCCTTCTGCTTGGCCATCTCCTCGTCAAACTCCTGCTCGTTGACGGTATAGCCGTTTTCGCGGCAGATCAGCTCCGTCAGGTCGAGGGGGAAGCCATAGGTGTCGAAGAGGCGGAAAGCCTGGGCACCACGCAGTTCCTTCTCGCCGTGGGCCTTGAGCTCGTCCATCTCGCCGTTGAGGAGGTTGATGCCCTTGTCGAGGGTGCGGAGGAAACTGTCCTCCTCCTCCTTGATCACGCGGGCGATGAGCTCGCGCTGGGCTGGCAACTCGGGATAGGCAGCGCCCATCTCCTGGATCAGGACATTGACGAGGCGGAACATAAAGGCCTCTTTCTGACCGAGGAAGGTGTAGGCGTAGCGGACGGCACGGCGCAGGATGCGACGGATGACGTAGCCAGCCTTGGCATTGCCCGGCAACTGGCCGTCGGCGATGGAGAAAGCCACGGCGCGCAGATGGTCGGCCACCACACGCATGGCGATATCGACCTTCTCCTGGTCGGTCGCGCCCTCATCCTCGATGCTGCTGGGCGTGGTGAATCCGTACTTCAGGCCCGAGAGGTTCTCAATCTCCTTGATGATGGGCTGGAAGATGTCGGTATCGTAGTTGGAGTGCTTGCCCTGGAGGATGCGGACGAGGCGCTCGAAGCCCATACCCGTATCGACGTTCTTCGCCGGCAGCGGTTCGAGCGTGCCGTTGGCCTTGCGGTTGAACTGCATGAAGACGAGGTTCCAGATCTCGATGACCTGGGGATTGTCCTTGTTGACCAGTTCGCGGCCTGGCGTCAGCGCCTTCAGCTCGTCGGGGCGATTGTCGATATGGATCTCAGAGCAGGGACCGCAGGGGCCCGTGTCGCCCATCTCCCAGAAGTTGTCGTGCTTGTTGCCGTTGATGATATGGTCCTCGGGCACATGCTTCCGCCAGAACTTGGCCGCCTCTTCGTCGCGGGCCAGGCCTTCCTTCTCGTCGCCCTCGAAGACCGTGACGTAGAGGTCCTCGGGGTTGAGGTGGAGAATACCAACGAGATACTCCCAGGCCGCGTCGATGGCGCCCTGCTTGAAGTAGTCGCCAAAAGACCAGTTGCCCAGCATCTCAAACATCGTGTGATGGTAGGTGTCGTGACCGACCACGTCCAGGTCGTTGTGCTTGCCACTCACGCGAAGACACTTCTGCGAGTCGGCGCGGCGGCGCGGCTCCGGATCCTTCGTGCCAAGTATGATGTCTTTCCACTGATTCATGCCCGCGTTGGTAAACATCAGCGTGGGGTCGTCCTTGATGACCATAGGGGCTGAGGGCACTATGGCGTGACCTTTCGACTCGAAATATTTCTTGAACGAGTCGCGGATTTCATTTGCTGTCATCATCGTCTTATGTTTTTAATTCCTAAAATTCATCCTAAACAGTTGCAAAGGTAATGACTTTTGAGTATTTTTGCAAATCCAAAGGAAACCGATTGAATTAAAGAAGGAAAAAACATGGAACAGATCAATGCAGAGCGCCCCAATAAGCTCTACTACTCCATCAAAGAGGTGGCTCAGATGATGAACGTCGCGGAGAGCCTGCTGCGCTATTGGGAAACGGTTTTCCCCAGTCTGAAACCGAAAACCAACCAAAACCGCGTCAGACAATACACGAAGAAGGACATAGAGCAGGTGCGCCTTATCTACAATTTAGTGAAGGTAAGGGGGTTCAAGATCGCCGCAGCCAAGAAGATGCTCCAGCAGAACCGCGACGGATCGGAACGCACGCAGCAGGTGCTGGAAAGCCTCATCAACGTGCGCGACGAACTCAAGGATATCAAGAAGCATCTCGAATCGCTCACCTGATGGTTTCCATGCGAATCGCCCGCCTCGCCCGCTCTATGAAGGTGCTCCATGCTACGAAGGCACTCTATTCTACGAAAGCGCTCCGTTCTACGAAGGCGCTCCATGCTACGAAAGCGCTCCGCCCTATGAAGGCGCTCCGCCCGCTCCCTCGCCTCGCCCTCGTGGGCTTGCTCCTGCTGCCCGTGGGCCTGATTTTGTGGCCCATGGGAGTCGGGGGCTTTGTCCCACCACAGAGCCTGCCAGGCAAGATGGCGGCGCAGACTGGAGCAACCTTTCGCTCAGGCGACATCGTCGGCGAGGAGGTTGTAGCCCGAAGGGGTGTGGGCAGTTTTTTCTCGGTTTCCAAGATCAGCGACTCGGTGTTTGAAAGGATGCGGGGGCGGTCCTACAAGGAAGGTTGCCGCGTGGCGAGAGAGGACCTACGCTATCTGCTCTGTCTCCACAAAGACGCGCAGGGCAGGAGCATCGTCGGCGAGATGATAGTCAATCGGGCCATTGCCAACGACGTCCTGGAGATCCTACGCAAGCTCTACGACGCCCACTACCCCATCGAGCGGATGCGCCTCATCGACGACTACGGCGCAGACGACGAGCGATCGATGGCGGCCAACAACTCCTCGGCGTTCAACTACCGCATCACGACGGGAAGCACCAAACTCTCGGCCCACGCCCGAGGACTGGCCGTGGACATCAACCCGCTCTACAACCCGTGTCGGCGGACAGTAGGCGGCAAGGTAGTGGTGGAGCCGCGCCAAGGACGGAAATACCTGCAGCGCGAAGCCAAATTCCCCTACAAGATCGTCAAGGGAGACCTCTGCTACCGCCTCTTCACCGCCCGCGGATTTGTGTGGGGCGGCAACTGGCGGACCGTGAAGGACTACCAGCATTTCGAAATCAGGAAATAACTCCATATCCACGCGAAGCGTTGTATTTTGTTGTAAATGTTGTATTGGTCGTTTCCCTACTCAGCAGGATATTCGGTTCTGCACATCTCCACGCGAAGCTGTTGTATCTTGTTGTTTACCATGCAGAAGGCTTGTTTGACGCGTAGCGTCTTGTCCCCGAGAAGCGTTGTATTTTCTTGTAAATGTTGTATTGGTTGTTTTTCCTCCTCAGCAGGCATTTACCCTTAGGAAGCCCCCTCCAAAAAAAATGAAAAAAATCCGCAGCCTCATAGACAAAGACTGCGGATTTCTCATATTTTCTTGTTTTCTACCCTAAGAGGCAATGCTTTAGAACATTTTGAGGCGGTACATGAGGCCGAGCTCAATGCGGTTGGTATTGTAGTCCTGCAGCCCGCACTCCTTGCTATAATCAAACTTGCGACCCGTGTAGGCCAGGAAGACGCGGAAGTCCTCGCCCTTGACGGGGAAATACTCCACGCTGGCCAGGTAGCCATAGCTCTTGCGGAAGTCCTTCATGGCAGCGACATTGTCCACGCTGGCCATTTCGTACATTCCCTTGACCATCAGGTTCCACTGCGGCACAAACTGCCAGTTGAGCTTCGTGACGAACGAATGGTAGTGGACGTCGCTGAAATAGCCTGGGCCTGCATCGGGATGGTCAGCATCCGCCAGCAGCGCTGCTCCCTCGCGACTTGCAATGCGCAGACGGTCGAGGCCCTCGAAGGCGCCCATGTAGTCGAAATACCACTGCACGCGTGGCAGGTTGAGTTTCTGTCCGAGGAAGAGCATCCGGCTATACTTATGCTTGGCCTCGGTCTGAATACCCCAAGACCAGCGCGTCTGGAGCTTGTCGCCAAAGAAATTGCCGTTCCAGCCGAAGATATAGGTCAGCGGATGGTTGGAAGCCTCCAGGATGCGCTTCGTTCCGTCGGCCTCCAAGGAGTAGGCTCCTTCGCCATACTCCTCGGCAAACTTGTTGCTATAAGCATCGGTGATGCTGAGGGTGAGCTCCTGGCTGGCCACGGGACGATAGGAAACGTTCACACCCGCCTTGAAGATGTCGATATTGTTGCCCATATCGCTAAACTGATAGATATACATGGGGTTCTCGTCATACTCGAATCCTCCCCAGTACTGACACACCTTACCCGCATGGACGCCCAGCTTCTCGTTAAACTGGTAGCCTACCCAGAGCACGTCCGTAGCAGCAGCGAAATTGTCCTCCGACTGCGCGTTGTTGCCACTGTTCAGACGATGGCGGAAGCGGTAGGAGATCTTGTCCGTCAGATGGCCCATAAACTCCAGGCGCGCCTGGCGGTTCTTGAAGGCCGAACCCCACTCCGTGCCGTTGTCCGTCTCCTGAAAACTGGCCGCGTAGTTGATGTAAACGTTGAAGGCGTCGTTTTTCTTCTCCAACTTCAACACGCGCTCAGCCAGGCTGGTGCATCCCTCATGGTCGCCGCCCATACCTGTGTTGTTGCCCTGTGCGCTTGCTCCCAAGGTGAGGGTCAGCGCGGCGGCTGTTACAAAGATTTTCTTCATGTCGATATGATTGTATTGATATTATTCTATCTGTTTTTTCTCTCTTATTTTTTGTTGTCCTTATGGTCGCCCTTTATGGTCGTGCTCTTGCCACATAGCGCGCCAACTTTCCGTCTGCAGGCAGAGGGCTCAGAGGAAAAGCGTGATGAGATAGCTCACGCCGATAGCCACAAACGTGGTGACGAAGCCTGGCAGTTGAAACGAATGGTTGATGACCCAGCGTCCCACGCGCGTGGTCCCCGTGCGGTCGAAGTTGATGGCAGCTACCTCCGTAGGATAGTTGGGGAGGAAGAAATAGCCATTGACGGCAGGAAACATGGCCACCAGAAGCAGCGGACTGATGCCTAAGGCAAGGCCCACGGGATAGAGGGTGGTGACGGTGGCGGCCTGGGAGAAGAGCATAACGCTCATCACAAACAAGGCCACGGCAAACGTGAACGGCGCTTCGGCTACCATCCCGGACAAAGACTGGTTGATGGCCTCGGCGTTGCCCGTATAGAAAGTGCTGCCCATCCATGCGATTCCGAAAATGGCAATGACGGCATTGATGCCTGCGGCAAACACACTGCCCTTCGTCACGTCGCCCACCTTGACCTTACCCACCAGCATGATGAGGATCACGTCGGCCATCATGATCATCTCGATGGTCTCGGACATCGTGACTCCCTCGGGGCGCAACTGCGGTTGGAAACCGAACAACACGACCAAGGCCACACCGAAGAGGAAAACCCAGACGGAATATTTGGCCTCGGGGCGCGCCATCGTCTCGGCTTGTCGCAAGCTCTCCGTATCCTTCTCAGGACAGATCAACCCCTCTCTGACGCGGCGCTGATACTCCGGATCGTCCTCCAACGCCTTGCCGACACGGTTTTGGATGAAGGCGGCCACAAGGATGGCCACCAGCGAGGCGGGCACACAGACCATAAGGATCGTACCCAGCTCCACTCCCGCGCCGCCCAAGAGGTCCTGGGAGATGATGGCTGCCGTGGCTGCAGAGACAGGGGAACCCGTAATGCCCAGCGAGGCCGAAATGACAGCCAAACTCAAAGGACGCTCGGGCCGAATCTTATTGGCCTGGGCTATCTCGCTGATGATGGGCAGCAGCGAATAGCAAGTGTGGGCCGTACCCGCCACCAAGCAGAAAAGCCAGGTGCAGAGCGGACCATAATAGGTGATATGGTGAGGATGCTTGCGCAGGAAGATCGCCGCTTGTCCGACGAGATATTCCAGTCCGCCCGCAGCCTGTAGGGCCGCAGCGGCAGTCACTACGGCAAGGATGATCATCATCACATCAATAGGTGCGCTGCCCGGCTTCAGTCCGAAGCCATAGACCAGCACAAAGACGCCGAGCATACCGAAAATACCCAATCCGATTCCTCCCATCCGTGCGCCAATAAAAATCATCGCCAGCACGACTGCGAGCTCAAGAAGAAGTACCGTTGTCGCCATGAGATTCGTTTGGTTGTTGATAATTGATTGGTTCATTCCACCCGCTGCACTACCCTCGTCACAGGCTCCTTGTCCAGGGGTGATTCTCAATTCGCTCTCTTATTCGAATGCAAAGATAATGCAAATCGAAGACAATACAAAAAAAATGCAATTCTTTTTTATTGTTGACTCATCCAAAGAAGCTACCTTTGCCGGATAATGTATAATATAAATGTACCCAAGGCGAAGCGTTGTATTTTGTTGTTTCCATACAAGCGACCCTTGGTTTGCATGGGCCTCGAAGAGGCGATGTCCCCGCGAAGCGTTGTTACTTGTTGTAAAAGTTGTTCAAGTTGTTTTTCCAAATCAGCAAGTCGTATAGGAAACAACACAAACAAGCCTATCACTCCATTTTCCAGATGAAGCACAAAAAAGGCCGTGGCAACTTCTGAGCTTTTTCAGAAAACGCCACGACCCTACTATCAGAACAGTTTATTCTGGCCTAATTACGCTTTAGAAGAAATAGGCCACACCAATCTGCCAAGAGTTGTTCTTGCCCTTGGTAGCATACTTGCTTAAGTCAAGAACATTGCCGACAATGCTATTGGCGCGGATGTCACCCGTGCTGCCACAAGCAATGTTGTAGTTGGCCGTGACCTGCAGGTGGTTGAGCACCATGGCGCCAAGACCCACGTTGACGCTGAAGTTGGAAGTCTTCAACTTCCACTCGGCTGCCTCATTCCAGAGGCTCTGCTCCTTGTCGCCAACGTTGAAGCCAAACTGCGGACCTGCGAAGAGGAAGATGCTGGCCGTAGAGCCCAGTCCAATGCCGTAGCGAAGGTTGATGGGGATAGCAATCTGGCGCTGCTTGAGCGTCTGCTCCGCATCGACAACACCCTGCACTCCATCCACGCTGACCTTGGCCTCGCGCTGGTCATAGAGGGCGGAAGCATCAATACCAAGACCGACTACGGGCAGGGTGAACTTCACGGTCGGACCGACGAAGAAGCCAACACGGTTGGAAGCGTCGAGAACCTCCTTGTCGAGCGACATGTTCGTCACGTTGACACCAGCTTTGACACCAAACTGCACCTGAGCACTCGCCGTGGTGGCACTCATCAGGCCAACGGCAACCAACAAAGTAGTAAAAAACTTTTTCATACGGTTTCTGTTTTAAATTGTTAGAAAAATTATAACCATCAGGTCCTTTGGCGTTTACACGCCAAAGGACCCACACACTCTCTCATCAATGGCGCTGGCGGCGCACGGAGACGCGTGCTGCACTGCCCGAGCCACTACCGCCCGAAGGTCTGCGGCTGCGCTTGACAGAAGGCTCCTTGTCGCCAGAACGGCGCGTGCGGGCACTACGCTTCGGCTTTCTGCCGACCTTCTCCTGTGCGGTCTGTACGCTATCCAGACTATCACGCTTCTCCGGGTTGCCGAAGATATTCTTCTCGAAGACCTGGAGCTCCTTCTCGATCTTCTTTTGCTCCGCGCTCATGGCCGAATCGGTAGGACAATACTGCGCGAGCGTGCGTCCAAGCATGTTCGTCGTCTTGTAGATCTTGCCCTCATACATATTGCGCGTAAAATAGTCGTCAACACTCATGACCGCCGCATTGTTGAGATTGGAGGTCATCATCGTCTGCTTCGAGAGATAGGGAGCCAGGTCGTCGTACTTCACCCAGAACAAAGGATACTTCGTCTCGCCGTCGCCGAAATCGTCCTCGCGATAGAGTATCGGACAGAGGGCGATGACCTTGCGACGGAACGTGGACGTGCCTTGGTCGTAGTAGGCGCTCTCCTTAAGGTAGTAGCCCTTTACCTCGCCCGAGGGAATGTCGCTATTATCGAGATAAATGCCCTTGCCGCGCCGCTCGTAGTAGATCTTGTAGTTGTCGAGAAATTGGATCGGCTTGATACGGGCCGAGTCGGTGAAGAGCTCGTTGCCGTCCAGCCTATACTCGTAGCAGTAGATGTCGCGGTGGAGCATCAATTTGAAGATGTAGGTGAAGAGGTTCATCTGGCTGCCAATGGGCTCCGTCGGATAATAGAGACCAGCATTGGCGTCGTCCGTCAACTTCACCTCGCGGTAAAGGTCGCGGCGCCACACGACGTCCTCCGGCATCTCCTGTACGGTGGGGAAGGAGATGAGGGCGCGCGTGGTGAGCGCGTTGGCTCCCGTCTGCGTCTGTTGTTTCTGCTGTTCGACTCTTCGCTTGGCGGGCTGGGCTACGACCGAGACCACCGAGAGAGTCATGCAAAGGATGAAGAATATCCGTTTCATCGTATATTTCCTATTCTAAGTATTGTCTATTCTGTTCGAGATGTAATATCATTCGCTACCTCACGATCACCTGCATGGCGTTGCCTCCACCCAGGCTGCGAGTGGTGCCATCAGGACCGTGGACTACCACGTTAGTGATGTAGAAGCGACGGTTGCGGCTCAAGTGGCGGAACTGCTCCTTCTGCTGGGCCGTAAAATGCGATCCATTGGAGGACAAGGGAACGGCATTGCCCATGTTGTCGAAGAAGATGGTCTGGAAACTCGTCACCTGGAACGGGATGTCGAGCAGTCCGTCGTCGATGGCTGCATGAATGCCCGAGGCTGCCATCAGGTTGGCCTTGGAGAAACTGCCTCCCTTGAAGCGGTCAGCGCCCATAGCGATGTAGGGAGCAGGATCGGGCAGTTTGCGCACCCTAAACTTATACTCGCCAACCAGTCGGCCCTTGGCAGAGACGCGGAGCGTGACGGGATTGCCGGGCGTGGTGGGTCGTGCGATGAAGTGACCGCCACCACGGGCCGTCAGCGTACCACCCGTCATCGTCGCCTGCACGTCGCTCTGCGAGGTGTTGGGGATGGAGATGGTGATGGGGTTGTCGAAGCCCGCATAGAGCACGTTCATCAGGTCGGCAGCAATCGTCGCCATTCCGTCGAAGGGCGGTATCTGCTGCATTCCGTCGGGCGAAATGTAGTTTTCTGGCTTCGGACCGCCAATGACCATGTAGTCCTGCTTGAAGTCGCGACGCAGCACATTGCCCATCAAGTCGCGCACGAGCATGTAGCCCTGGATAGTGTGCTTGCCTGGCGCTCCTGCCTTGACCTGGATCGTGTTGCCCTTGATCTTCTGTCCGTTGACATAGACCTCCGGCGACTGGGTGGAGTCAACAGCAGCCAGCATCATACGGGCCGTGATGGTCTCGCCCGGATAGAGGCGCGTCTGGTCGGGGACGACGATGGCTTCGAGCTTGTTGACCCGAATGTCCTTGAGTCCCACGTTGGCCACGAGCGTGTGAAGCACCTCGCCTTCCGCGTAGCGTATGTCGCTCTGCAACTTGGAAAGCAGCGTGACGGCGGCCGTAGGCATATCCTCAAACATATACTCCTCCCAGTTTTTGTTGAGCGCCGCCGAGGGCACGGTCGTGGAGAGGTTGCTGCTGATGATCTGCTTCTGCAATGGGTCGTCGATGAGACGGAGTATCCGCTCACGGTAGCTATTGATAGCGTCGAAGAGCTTGCGTCCCTGTCCCGTGCCCGGGCTCAGCATGACGACGCCTGCTGCTTCGAGGTTGTCTTTGTTCTTGATGTGAAGCGGATCGCCCTCCGGTCCGTCGGCCTCACGGACGATGAGCGTCTTCAGCTCTTGGGCGTAGTTGAAGAGCGAGTCGCTCATAGCCCTCACCGTGGTGGCACGCTGAAACCACACGCGCGCCTTGGCAGGATTCTTGCGCATGATCTGCTCCAGCTCGCGATAGATGGCCTCGTTCTCCTTCGTGGAGTTGCCCGTCGTCCGGTTCAAGCTCTCCTCCACAATGGAGAATCCGTTGAGCACCTCGGTGGAGATGTTCAGCGCGAGCATGGCCATGAGGACGACATACATGAGGTTGATCATCTTCTGGCGGGGCGATATCTTGATTTTCTTGATAGCCATATTTTGCGTTGTGATAATGCAGGGGGCGGAGCCGTAAGCCCTGACTCTCCCCTACTGTATGCTGTAAACTACTCGGCAGCAGGAGCCGTGGGGGCTGCGGCGCCAGGGGCTGCGGCCCGCATGTTGACCGTCATGGCCTCTATCATACGGGCGTAGATAGCATTGAGGTCGGCAATCTGCTGTGCCATCTTGCGCGTCTGGTCGTTGATCTGGTCGATGGTGCCCACCTGCTGGCTCGCGCCCTTAAGCTGCATCTCGTAGATCTTGGCTATGCCCGTGAGCGTACGGTTGAGGTTCTCCATCTCCTCGCTGTCGCGGGCGAGACGCTGGCTCTGCTCGTTGACCTTGCCCAGCATGTCGGTGAGGCTCTTCAGCGCATCGACATATTTCGTCTGTGCCTCGACCATCTCGGGAGCCTGCTGCTGTGCACCCTCCACATCGCCGCGCTGATAGTTGAGCATAGCCATAGCCACCTGCTCTGCGGTGGGCATGGAAGCAGCTGCAGGCTGTGCGCCTGCGGCAGCATGGACTGCATCGAAGGCCTCGTCAGCAGCAGTCTGCTGAGCGCCGTGGTGAACAGCGGGACCCGCTGAAGGATCCGTTGAGCGAGCCGCCGTGCGACGCTGGCCCGAACGGCCATAGACCACGCGGGGTTGAGCCCCACCAGCGACGTTGGCCTCGTCGGCCTCATCGCTATGCTCATAGTCGCCAGACTCGTCAGTATCGTCGCCAGACTCGTCAGCATAGTCACCAGCCTCATCGTCGGCAAAGACCTGCTCGCCCGAGAAGGTGACACGGGTGGGAAGTTCGCGACCATCGTCGGTCTTGTCGAAAGGACGGTCGAAGGCCGAGAGGAAGAAGACGACAACCTCCGTACCCATACCGAAGAACAACCAGAAGTTGGCTCCCGGCAGGTGGGTGAGCTTGAAGAGTGCGCCAAGGATCACGATTGAGGCGCCCCAGCTATATCCGTAGTTGAGAAAGGTCTGTCCAGGGACGCTGTCCATCCACTTCTGCAGTCGGTAGATGACATTATATTTACTGTAGTTCGACATTATCTTTTCTTGCTTCGTTTTTGACTTTTCTTACTCATTCTCGCTGCCTCGCTCGCGCTGCTTGCCAACGATCGCACACAACGGAAGCCGATGTAGGAACGCGGCTGGTTCTGATACTCCCAGGTGCGCCAGGCTGCACGGATGTAGCTCTCAGGATCCTTCCACGAGCCGCCGCGCACGCTCTTCTTTTTCAGTCGGTAGGGATCTTCGAGCGCAGCCTTGTATTCGAGCTGCGGATTGAGGTCGTTCATTGCATCGACACCCGCCTCGGTATAGACCGTGCTGGTCCATTCTGCCACGTTGCCAGCCATATCAAAGAGTCCGTTGCTATTGGCCGAGTAGATACCCACCTTGCTGGTGATGAGGTTGCCGTCCTTGGTGTAGTTGCCACGGTCGGGCTTGAAGTTGGCATAGAAGCAGCCGTTGCCGCTCTTCACGTCTTGGTTGTTCCAAGGGAACTCATTCTGATCCTTGCCACGGGCTGCAAACTCCCACTCTGCTTCGGTCGGCAGACGGTAGCGCTGCACATAGCGTGCCTCGCCGCCCAGTCCCTTGAGCAGATAGTCGGTGCGCCAGGCGCAGAAGGCGTTGGCCTGATCCCACGACACACCGACCACGGGGTAGTCGTTGAACGACGGATTGCTGAAGTAGGAACGCAGGTAGGTCTCATTGTCAGAGTTGCGGAAGTCGTTGACCCAGCACGTCGTGTCGGGATAGACGTTGACAATATAGGTGTTGAGGAAATCCCACGGTCCGGAAAGCGGACGGTTGATGGTCTCGCTGTGGATCACGCCCTCGTCATCGACATAGGCCGTGTCCTTGCTGATCATCACCACCTCGTTGGGATCGACCGTAATGTCGGTGTTGAGGTTGCGCTCCTGCGGGTTGAGACGATTTCGGCGCAAGGCTGCTGCCGTGTAGTCGTAGATCTCGTAGCGGTAGTTGAGCTGGCGCGCGTCGAGCATCTTCTCTCCCGTGGCAGGATTGGTGACGTAGAGGCTCTCGAAGGCTCTCAGCTCGTCCTCCGTCGGCTTGCGAGGCAAACGCTTGTTCCAGTTGAGATGAGGAGTGACGGGGTCGCCGTTCTTATCCTCGGTGATCATGTAGCTCTCGTCGCCACCGTAGGACGGGTCTGCCAGTCGGGTACGGAGAATGGAGTCGCGCACCCAGTGGACAAACTGCTTATACTGCGAGTTGGTCACCTCTGTCTCGTCCATCCAGAAGCCATCAACACTAATGTCCTTCACGGGCATTGACTTGCCCCACAGGCTGTCCTGTTTCTCAACGCCCATCCGCAGCGAACCGCGCTTCACGAGCGTCATACCGTAGGGCGTGGGCTCCTTGAAGCCACGTCCGCTCACGCCGACCACCTCGCCGCCTCTTCCTGACGACGACGCGCTCTTGCCACCGAAGCAGCCCGAGAGCAACATGGTGGCCATCATACTCGCGCAAATAGCCAATATATACGTTCCTTTTCTCATATCTTATTGGTTTGGAGCACCCGCCCTACCCCGTCTGGGGAAAAAGGGCGGCGCTTCTTTCTATTTTTATTTATCCTTATTTATTTATCTTAATTTATCGATCAACTCTTCTTTTGTCTATCTACACTCACCCATATCCATCTACTCTCACTGCTATCTACTCTCGCCCACTCGCTACAATATCCGCGCACTCTTGTGGAGGTTGCGCCCCTTCTTCTGAAGGTTGATATCCATCTGATAGCTCACCACCAGTTCGTGGTAGCCGTTGCCCATACCGGCGCCACCGGTGAACATCTCGTAGCTATAGCCGACGTTGATGCCCTGAAAGCTTCCGCCGATATAGCCCGTGACGGAGTTGGTAGGACTGTAGCCGAGACCAGCGTACATACACTTCTTCTCGTTCTGATAGACCACGCGGGCAGTGATGTCCGCACGATAGGCCGTGCCGTCGTAGCGAGCCAACATCGAGGTGGGAACGCTGATATAGGGACTGCGCAACTTGATGTTGTAACCTCCCGTGAGGTAGAAGGTGGGACCGACCTTCATCTCATTGGTCTCGCCGAGCCCCACCGTCGGGCCGGTGAGGTGCTGTCCGCTCACGCCGACGTACCACTGGCGG
>ENA-ORSK01001874-ORSK01001874.1-human-gut-metagenome-genome-assembly--contig:-NODE-1874-length-15136-cov-6.087992_pt1 | contig 15136 bp, 16 predicted proteins | sample MGYA00242192_ERZ509159 | MGnify/ENA primary metagenome ERZ509159 (study PRJEB26280, sample SAMEA2338663) | human gut metagenome | biome: human gut; feature: human-associated habitat; material: faeces...
TCTGTATAAAAATCCAAGAATGAAATCAGACAACGATTTAATCAGTGTTTCCTTAAGGATGAGGATCCAACCGTGCAATGGACTGGCGCAGCGCGAAAAGCTTTGGCAAGCGCCAGATATGTCCCGATCTCAAAGAATACATGATCCATGGCGAGAGGATGCCTATGCCCCCTTTACCCGATCCCGTTTTCCTTCAGCAGGGCGCGCACGACGTAGCCTGCCATCATCATGCCGGAAACGGGCGGGACAAAGGAAATGGAGCCGGGGGCATGACCTTCGCCGACGGGCTTGTGCGGGAGCTCTTTCGAGTAGACGACCGTGAGCTTTCTCACACGGCGTTCCTTCAGCTCTTTTCTCATTTTGCGGGCAAGATGGCAGACAGAGGTCTTATTGATGTCAGCGATCTGCAGCATCTCCGGCCGCAGGCGATTGCCCGTTCCCATGGAAGAGATCACCGGTATCTTCAGCTTCCAGCAGACTTCCGCGATGGAAATCTTCGCCGGTACATCATCGATGGCATCGATGACGTAGTCGGCGTGGAGCTCTCTGATGAAGTCCTCGTCGCCGGGGCGATAGAAAACGGGCATGGCTTTCGCATCACAGGCCGGATTCACGAGGTGCGCACGTGATACCATGACTTCTGCCTTATTTTTTCCGACGGTCGTTAAGTCAGCGACCAGCTGGCGGTTCAGATTTGTGATATCGACTTCATCCTTATCGATGAAAATGAGGTGTCCCACGCCCGCTCTTACGAGCGCTTCTGCCGCATAAGAGCCGACGCCTCCGATGCCAAAGACCGCGACTGTCTTGGTCTGGAGGCACTCGATGCCCTTCTCATCTATGATGCGGGCAGTTCTGGTAAATATCGGATCCATCAATGTCCTCCCGGGATGATCTCGATCCAGTATCCGTCCGGATCATTGATGAAGTAGATGCCCATATCCTTGTTCTCATAGCACACGCAGCCCATCGCCTTGTGTTTCTGATAGGATTCCTGCATATTATCCACCTCGAAAGCCAGATGGAATTCATTGTCCCCCAGATCGTAGGCTTCCTTGCGATCACGCAGCCAGGTGAGCTCGAGCTGGAAGCCCGTCGCCATGTCTCCCATGTACGTCAGGATAAAGGAGCCGTCAGAAGCTTTATAAGTACGGTTCACCGTAAGTCCCAGCGCTTCTTCATAAAAGGCAATGCTTTTTTCGAGATCAAGCACGTTGAAATTTTGATGGTTAAACAGAAATTTCATAGTTACTCTCCTTTTCTATATGTTGGATGATTTTAGTATAGCAGGATGACGGGAAAGCGACAATAGGGGTATAGGGGGTTAGCCCCTTGGGCGGCTCCGTCCATTGATTGTGAATGAAAGCTTTGCTCGAATGAGGAATGAGGAATGAGGAATGGTGGTGCGGCGCATAAAAATCAGAAGCGCCGCGGAGTATAAATAAGGCGATGCCCGAAAGTGTCTTGGAGCGCAGGTTTCTCGTTTGAGATTTCCAAACATCGACCGATGAGCCGTGAATGACAAAGATTTCTCTCTTCGCTCGAAATGACGATACGAGAGAGCCTGATGTTTTCTAGTCACTTGAGGCTCCTAATCCCTAGTCACTAGTCACTAGTCACTACTTCTTCCCCTTCACCAGTCCCCCATGGACTTCCTGTACATCGAAGACAGAGAGGAAGGACGAAGCATCGATGGCGTGAACGACCTGCTTCAGCTTTGTGATCTCCAAACGGCTCACCACGCAGTAGAGGACATCCTTATCATCCTTCAGGAAGCCTCCCTGTCCGTGCAGGCGGGTGACGGCGCGATGCATATCATGAACGATCGCATCGGACACCGCATCGTAAGAGGTCGTCACGATGAAGACCCCTTTCGACGAGTCGAGACCCGTCGAGACCGCATCGATCATGCGCGAGCAGATGAAGTATGCGATGAGGGAATACATCGTACTGTTCCAGCTGAAGACGAAGCCGGCCGCACCAAGGATGAAGAAATTAAAAAACATGATGATCTCGCCCACGGAGAAAGGAAATTTATTATCCATCCAGATCGCCATGATCTCCGTGCCATCTGTCGAGCCGCCGCTCTTGATGACGATGCCGACACCCATGCCAATGATGATGCCGCCAAAGATCGTCGAGAGGAAAGGATCCGACGTCGCGGGCTTCATCGTCTCGAAATAGGATGAGCAGAGCGAGAGGATGACGATCGCAAAGGTCGAAGACAGAGCGAGCCGCGCCCCGAGCCGCCGATAGCCGATGTAGAAAAAGGGCAGGTTCAGAAGGACGATGAGCACGCTGAAGGGGATCCCCGTCAGCGCCTGCACGAGAAGCGAAATGCCTGTGATGCCTCCGTCGATGATGTGATTCGGGATCAGAAAGAGATTGAGCCCCGCCGAGTAGATGGCTGCACCCACGGCCAGCCCGACGGCTTTCTTGAGCTCACTCGCAAGATCGATATGCCGATGGAATAGGTACATGAAAGACTCCTTTTGTGGAAATAAGTGACTGGTGACTAGGGATTAGTAGCTAGGGACTAGGGACTAGGGATTAGGAGTGACTGGTGACTAGTGACTGGTGACTGGTAACTAAATGCCAGTTGCAGACATCACCTTATTTGTGCTCCGCAGCACATCTCGTCATCCTTAGCAGCAGGAAACGTCGTATGTAAGAAAGCCGCTTACAGAAAAGCGAGGACTGAGCCGAAAAATCTTGCCGCACAGCCATTCCTCATTCCTAATTAAAAAGCACTGCCGACGAGCATGCCGCTCATCGATCAGTGCTTTCTGAAACCGCGGCTTCCCGCGAATATAATTCTGGCAGAAGGGATGGGATTCGAACCCATGAACCTCTTGCAAGGTTAACGGTTTTCAAGACCGCCTCCTTCAACCACTCGGACACCCTTCCATAATGATAGTATTATAGGGGAAATGGAGAGAAATGTCAAATGGCAGTGCGAAGCATGAAAAGACAGCCCTGCTTTTTATACGGATCATGCCGCAAAGCCATTCCGCTTCGCCTCCCGCATAGGCTCTTCCCAATCGTTGTATAATAGTAGGGTATAAATAAAGGAGGCCCTCATGAATACCAAAGAAACCATAGACGCCATTCTAGCTGAGACAGGCAAAGCCGTCCTGGGCAAGGACGATGTGCTCCGCCGTATACTGACCGCCATCTTGGCAGGCGGCCATATCCTGATCGATGACATCCCCGGTGTGGGCAAGACGACCATGGCCGTCGCCTTCACCCGCACGCTCGGGCTTGACTACAAGCGTATGCAGTTCACCCCCGATGTCCTGCCCTCGGATATCACGGGATTTTCCATGTATGACAAAGCCTCCGGCAGCTTTCGCTACGTGGCAGGCAGCGCGATGACGAATTTCTTCCTCGCCGATGAGATCAACCGCGCCTCTCCGAAGACACAGTCCGCGCTCCTTGAGGTCATGCAGGAAGGGTGCCTCTCAGTCGACGGCAAGACCTACGCCGTCCCGCAGCCTTTCATCGTCATGGCGACGCAGAATCCTTTCGGCTCCTCCGGCACGCAGGAGCTCCCCGAGTCGCAGACCGACCGCTTCATGATCCGCATCACCGTCGGCTATCCGTCCCGTGAGAACGAGATCGAGATCCTGAAGGGCAGCCGCCGGAGCGCCGCTCTGTCCCTTAGCGCCGTCATCACGCCCGACGACCTTCTTACCCTTAGAAAACAAGCCGCAGCGGTCCACGTCGAAGACAGCCTCTTCGCCTACATGGTGGATATCGCCGCTGCTACCAGAGAAAACCATGACATCTCGCTCGGTATCTCTCCGCGCGGCACGATGGCGCTTTCCGCCATGACTCGCGCCCATGCCCTCATGGAGGGCAGAGCTTACGCGACCCCGGATGACGTCCTCGCCGTCGCCCCCTACACCCTCTCCCACCGTATCACCCTTTCCGGCGATGCCCGCTTTGCCGGAAAGACCGCAGCGAGCGTACTCGATGATATTTTGAAATCCGTCCCCATGCCGGAGCTGGTGTAATAGCTGGTGACTGGGGATTAGTGACTAGTGACTAGGGATCAGGGATTGGGGATTAGGAGTGACTGGTGACTAGTGACTTGTGACTGGGGACTAGGAAACTCTCTCGTATCGTCATTTCGAACGTAGCGAGAAATCTTTGTCATTCGCGGTCTGAGACTCACGCTTTCCCCACATGTGCCGCGCATTTCTCCGCTTTCCCCAGCTGTCTTTCATGCCGACTGTGCCCTATCCGCCCCTGCGGGGCACCTTCCCCTCGAGGGGAAGGCTGGCGATACGAGGGAAACCTGCCATCGCAAACCTCCGGGCATCGCCCCGTTTCGTCATCCTGAGCGGTTGAAAACGTCGCTTGTTTGTCAAGCGGTGCGCAAAAAAGCTGAGGCCTGAGTCGAAGGATCTCGGCGAAGCCGCCACCTTCATTCCTCATTCCTAATTCCTAATTTTCCTGAACCCTGAACCCTGAACCCTGAACCCTTTAAAGCAGTGTACATCTTATGAACTATCTATCTTATCTCTTTCTTGTCATCATCGCCCTTCTCTTGATGATCCTCTACGACTTATACGCAGCCTTCCTGCTCGCCGCCACGCTCCTTCTGGTGCCGCTCCTTGCGCTTACACTGGGATATGCGACGCGCCGATCGGTATCGGTGACGTTTTCTGCCCCGCACCGCACACATAGAGGAGCGGCCGCCGAAGTATGCCTCACCGCCAAAGGCCGCTTCCTCCCCCTTGTCTCTTCGCTCACGGCAACGATGGCAGGGAAGGAATACGACAGCTATGAAACAGAGAAGGATGAGACACGCTTCTATTTCCGGGTAGACACCGCGCATGCGGGACGCATCACGCTCCCCGCTCCCCGCCTTTCCTGGAAAGACCCGTTCGGACTTTTCCATTTTCAAAAAGACACGAAAGCCGCCACGCTCCTCGTCCTGCCCCGTCCGATGGGCGACTACGCACATACGCTGAAGAGTCTCCTTCGACTCTCCGGCAGTGAAGAGGTGGAATACTTCGGCGCGACGCCCTACCAGCCGGGGGATAATCCCCGTCTCATCAACTGGAAGGTGACGGCCCGCACAGAGGATGTCTATGTCCGCGACCGCATGCCCGCAGACGATGCGCGCCTTATCCTGGCGGCAGACTATGAAGAGGATGATGCACTGCGGGATCTTCTCGCCGATGCGCTCCTTTCCTGCGGCCTCGCTCTCACGGCAGCGCATATGCCATTTCGTTTCGCCTGGATGACGATCCATGGCGAGGAGATCATCACCTCCGTCAAGGACAAGGCCGGCTGGGAAGAGGCTGTCGCCGAGTTCCTCCTCGCCGGTGGTGAAAATGCGCTGAAGGCGAGCCATCTATCTCCGTATATTCCGATCTGCTACCTGACAGGAAATCCTACGCCCGCCGTCTCGCCTGTCCTTCGCCCCTCCATCTGGTGCGTGCGTGATGCCAAGGGCGCTGCCCTTTCCGGAAAAGCCGCCATTGCCCGTTCGCTGGGAGGTGAAGCATGATGACACGCCTCCTCTCTTCTCTCGGCGCCTTCGGTGCTTCTTATGCACTCTTCTCCTACTTCGGTGGCGGTGCGCTTCCCTATGCGATTGCCGCTGCGTTCCTTGCGCCTCTTCTTTCTTTCGCCCTTTCCAGACTGCCCGATCGTCACCATCTGCCGCTTCTTGCGCTCCTTTCCCTCCTCCTTCTCTCGCTCCCGCTCCTTGTGAGAGATACCTTCCTTTCGAGCCTCCTCTCTGCGCTCATTCCTCTCGTCGATACGCTCAAAGAGCCATATGACATTGACATGACTGCACCGCTTGCGAAAGCCATCGCAAGCCCAGCTCTTGCCAAAGGGTGGCTCGCCTGCCTTCTCTCCCTCTTCTTTGCGACCGGCGCATGGTCGAAAGCAGCCCGCGCTATGGCAGCGCTTCTTTCCTTTTTCCTCATTCTCTTCGGCTTCTACTTCGGCGTGAACCCGCCCGCTCTCGCCATTCTTTGCTGCGCCTCCTACGGCCTTTCCGTCTTTGCCTCTCTCAAAAACCACGGACTCGGCATGCCGGAGATCCCCACTCTCGCTCTGACCCTGCTTCTGGGCGCAGGGCTTCTCCTCGCGCTCCCGGAAAGCCGGTATGAGCAGCCGGCGATCTTCTCCCATATGCAGGAGAAGATCATCGGCTGGACTGACCCCTATGACCCGATCTTCCACGCCGGCAATGCCTACACGGGCATGATGAAGGGCGCCGCCGGACATCAGCGTCTCGGCAGCAGCGCCAGCATCCGCTATACCGGTGATTTTGACGGCGTCTGCAAAAAAGCACACGACGTTCAGCATCCGCTATACCGGCCGCGTCATCGCAGACATCGAAGCGGCAAGCGATAAGCACCTCTACATTCGAAGCTGGACCGGCGGCCTCTACGAGGACAGCCGCTGGAAGGACTTCCCCGACAGCACCTACGATGGGACAGAAGCCCTCTTCGCCAAGAACCAGGGCGAATGGTATGACCAGGGAGCTTGGCTCATGGAGGTCGCAGCCAGAAATCCATCGATCTCCCAAAAACTCTTGAACTACACCAAAGAGAATGACCTTTCCGCCTTCAAGAAGCCCTTCACCCTCGCTGCCCTCTACGAAAAGAGCCGCTTCCTGCTCCTCCCCTATGATGCCGACTTCGGCGGTCCCTACTTCCAGTATGACCGCTCGCCGATCTCCCGCGAGGGCAAGGCCTACAGCACCGACGTATGGGAGTTCCCTGCCGGTGCGCTCCTCTCGATGATGGCCCGCGAATCCATCCAAGACCCCTACTACACGACCTATCTCGAAGCGGAAAAGCGTTACCGCCGCTTCGTCTACGCGCACTACCTCACCATTCCGGAAGAAACACGCGACGCCATCGCCTCGCTGGGCAAGATCGAGCCCGCACAAAGCCTTTCCGAGAAACGCACACGCATCGACGCTATCCGCCATTTCTTGGAAACGAACTACAACTATACGAAAAATCCGGGCAGAACGCCTGCGGATAAAGACTTTATCTCCTACTTCCTGACCGAAAGCAGGAAGGGCTACTGCACCTCCTTTGCCTCTGCCGCCGTCATGTTGCTCCGCGCCTCGGGGATCCCGGCCCGCTACGCAGTCGGCCTTTCCGTAGACAGTGAAGATCTCCTGAGCGCCCCTCTGACCAAGGAGGGGCTCCACGCCCTCTCCGTCAATGATCACCACGCCCACGCCTGGGTCGAAGTCTATGTCGATGGCCTCGGTTGGCGTCCCTGTGAAATGACCCCAGGCAAAGAGGGAGCGGAGAATCCCTTCCCGATCCCGCCTGACAAGCAGAAAAATGAACAGGGCGCGCCGGATAAACCGGCCGACGAGAAGAACACACGTGAGGAAGCACCGAAAGAGCAGCCGCCTGCACCACAGCGACCGCAGCAGCAGCAGAATCCAGAGCAGCAGCCGCAGGGACAGCCCCCGCTCTCCCAGCCGAGGACGCCGGACGCCCCCGTTTCCCGCCCGCTTCTCCCGATGCTGCTCGCCGTCCTGCTCGTGCTTGCACTTCTTTCCACCTATCCGCTCTACCGCATGACAGCCGCCTCCCGCCTCCTCGCCAAAGCACTCACAGATGACGCCCACTTCAAGGGCCTCATCGCCTACACGGAACGCCTTTCCCTCTGGGCAGGTCTTCCGACCCGCGGCTCCTATGAAGACAGGAAATCTGCTCTCACCAAAGACCCGCGCTTCGCCCCCTTCGCCCTCATGCTGGACCTTCTGGTCACCGCCCGCTTCTCGGGAAAACCGCTGACAGAAAGCGAGAAGGCCGACATCCTTGCCATCGTGAGGGAAGCAAGGATGCAATGCCTCAAAGGACTTTCTCTGACGGAAAAGGGGAAATTCCTGTGGAAAAAATTGTGATTCATCACTTAGGATTAGGAGTTTGAAGCGCCAAGTGACTGGTGACTGTCAACTGGTATTTGCGTTTTCCCATGAACTAGTTGATAGCCTGCTGCTTGTTATAGTGAAATGTGCTGCGGATCTTATATAAAGAGGAATATTGGGGAAGCTCTATAAATATGGCGCCCCTTCCGCCACTTCTCACTTCTAACTTTTGAAAGGACTTCCATGGATATACTTTACATCATCTGGTTCGACGTGCTCCCCATCCTGGTCTTTTTAGGCGGCGGATGGTTTCTGGCGGGCAAGTTCAAGATCGAGGTCAAGACCTACGAGATCGTCATCACGCGCGTGGTACTGCCCTGCTTCGTCTTTTTCAACCTGTATCAGGTACCGCCTACCGCCTCTGATCTCCTCCTGCTTCCTGCGGCGCTTCTTCTGACAGCGATCCTTTTCGTGCTGTCAGCGCTTCTTGCCAAAGGGCTCTCCCAAGAGCCATCCTTGCGGCAGGCCATCTGCGGCATGGCCTCCTGTCCGAACGTCTGCTACCTTGGCGGTATCCTCACCTACCTCACCTTTTCCCACCTGCCCTTTGCCTCCGCCGGAGAAGCAGCGGAGCTTCCGAAAGCGCTCGCGCTCCTGTCTCTCCTCATGACCCTTTCCCACCTGCTGCTCCGCACGGTCGGACACGCCATTGTGAGTAAGGAGTCCTCTTCCCTCTCGTCTCTCCTGCTTCGCGCGCTTACGACCCCTGTCCTCTACGGCGCGCTTCTTGCCTTTGCTGCTGCGCACTTCGACATCCCGCTGAAAGGCACCTTCCTCTATCCCGTGCTGCACCACTTCACCGGCGCCTTCATGGTTCTGACTGCTGTCACGACCGGCGTCATGATCCGGCGCAGCCACTGCTTCACGGTCAGCAAAGACATCCTCCTTCCCGCACTGGTGAAGCTCCTCGTATCGCCGCTTCTGGCACTGGGGCTTCTCGCCGTTTTCCCTTCGATGGATGACCTTGCAAAAGAGATCCTTCTTCTCTTTGCCGCCATCCCCTGCGCCATGGATTTCTCCATGGCTGACACCACCAACGCACAGAAGTCTATCTTCCAGAGATCCCTGATGACGCAGATGTCACTTTCCATCCTTACCCTCCCCCTTGTGATTTTCCTCTGCCGGCTCTTCTTCCCGGCTTCCATGTAAGGAGGCAGACATGGCTTTCCTGCAAATCATTTCCGATAATATCGTGCCGCTTCTGGTCTTCGTCGCCATCGGCTACCTGCTCGATCTCAGATACCATCTCGATGTCATATCGCTCAATAAGCTCACCTTCTTCATCGTGCTCCCGAGCTTCATCTTCTACAGCATCTACGTCGCAGAGATCGATATGACACTCCTGAACGTCTTTCTGATGGCATTCGTCCAGATGTTCCTCATCGCCCTTGCCGCCTGGTCCTACGGGAAATTCCGCGGGATGCCCGTCGGGAAGATCGAGTGCCTCAAAAACGGCACCATGTTCTCCAATAACGGAAACATCGGCATCGCCCTGATCGCCCTCGTCTTCGGCAATGCCCCCTACGTCATCGATGGAGAGACGCCCTACCTCGCACAAGCGGGCGCCTGTGCCACCATCCTCCTCGTACAGATGAATATGACACTGAATACGCTGGGCCTCTATCAGGCCGGCAAAGGGAAGCTGACACCACGCGATGCGATCTCCGTCATCTTCCACATGCCCGTCATCTACACCCTCGTCGCCGTCTTCACCATCAAATTCTCCGGCTTCGACATGACACAGGTCTTTCTCTGGCCTGTCTTTGAAAACTGTGCCAATGCCCTCGTCTCCATCGTCATGCTTGCCCTCGGCATCCAGATCCATCGGAGTACCATCGTCTTTCGAGACATCGATGCCTGGGCCGGCTGCACGATCCGCCTCGTCATCGCTCCGCTTCTGGCCTACCTTCTCCTTCTGGTCTCTGACCTCGCAGGACTTCATCTGTCCCCTGTCCTGAAGCAGACCATCCTCATCTTGGCCTCTGTCCCCGGCGCCGTCAATTCCGTCCTCTACGCCGTCGAATTTCACAATTTTGAAGACTTCGCCACCGAGCTCGTCATGATGAGCACCTTGCTCTCCTGCATCACCATGACCGGCGTCATCTACCTGGCGCGTGTCCTGTTTCCGATCGTGATCTGAAGAAATGGTCGTGAGCCGGTTGTCTGCGTTTACTGCACGCAAAAAGCACGTCATTTTCAAGAAAGAGAATGACGTGCTTTTTGAATGGCTGCTAAGCGTCAGCGCTTGGATAGGCAGCACGCCTTTCGGCTCCTTCAAACATCGCCCGCCGCATCACCGGAAAAGACTCGACCTCCATTCCTCCTGCCCTCATGCATGAGCTCCCCCTTCGCCCGCATTCTCCGCCTCCATCACGGCTTCCCCTTTACTTTTTCGAGAAAATGCGATATACTATGAAACATCATCTATGGCGGTGTAGCCAAGCGCTAAGGCGTGGGGCCTGCAAGCCCCTTATCCCCGTGTTCAACTCCGGGCACCGCCTCCAACCATCACACTCCTGCACTTGCAGGAGTTCTTTTTTTGCAGAAACGGGCTATCTTTGATCATTTCAAAGATAGCCCGTTTCTGCAGAATGGCCTGCCCTGCGATAGTGAAGCATCGGCATCCGTATAGTCATAGTGGCAGTTGCCCTCCCATTTTCTAACGAAACGCACACGCTCTCAGACCGCATCCCCCGCCTCCTGCTTCTGCCGGCTGCGATGATGTGTATCCTGGTCGATTCCCTTCGGCTTGAAGACCATCAGCATGATCGAACCAGCAACAATTAGCGCGCCGCCCAACCATGATGCAGGCGCCATGATTTCATCCCAAAAAGCCCAGCCAAAAATGACATGAAACAAGATTTCACTATACATCAAAAAAGAAACGACCAGCGAATTGACATGCTGAAACGCCCATGTCATAAACATCTGCGCCGATAAGGCAAAAAGCCCCAGCCCAATAACAAAGAACCAGTCTCTCCCCTGCGGCAAGATCCATGACTCATTCCCGGAAATCGACACCCCGACAAGAATGCTGAAAATCTGAAAATAAAAAACAATTTCTGTATTTGAGCGAAATCCTTTCTCTGCAAGACAGCTGATCACCACGTAAGCAGCTGCAGAAAAAAAGCCGCCGCCGATTCCAAAAAGCGTATACATATTAAATGCATTGAAATTCCAGATCTGCACCACGCAAAGGGTCCCGAGCGCAATGGAAAGCATCCCAGGAATCGCCTGACGGGGAAGTTTTTCTTTCAAAAAAATCGGAGACAGGAGACACATAAAGAAGGCAGCGAGCTGTGAGAGGATTTGTGAATCCCCCAGCGTCAGCCCTTCTATAGACAAAAAATAAAAAAAGAGTGCAATGCTGCCAAAAAGCCCTCGAAGGCATAACATGCACTTATGCTTCCCTGAAAAGAAATGCTCCTTCGTCTGCAGACAGAGGAGAGGAATAAAGAAAAGTCCTACGATCCCGCGAAAGAGCGTCATCTCTCCTGATGGCATCTCCGGCAGCCACTTGGCACAGGCTGACATGAAGGTGAAGGAGAGCGAGGCCAGTATCGTTGTCACGACCCCCATGGTAATGCTGCTGCGTTTTCGTTTCTTCGACCTTAAAGCCATTTTTAACCGTTTGAATGGCTGATATATCACCCTCGGTTGTTCCATCAAATCTGCCTCTTTTCTTTCTGCTTTCTTGATTATAATGTTTGTATGAGAGCTAATTCAATGGACAATTTGTATTTTATGTGCCTTATTGTTCACTTTCTTTCATTTGTATTGGAAGCAAATAAGCAAGACCTGCATGACTTCCCATAAAAAAAGAGGTCATCTTTGACTTCATCAAAGATGACCTCTTTTTATCCCTAGGGAAACACTGATTCAATCGTTGTCAGATTTTACTCTTGAATTTTTATGGATAGCAAGGAATAACCTGACGCGAATAGCGAGCTATTTAAGGAAGGCTATGACGAAGCTATGCATAAAAATTCTTGTAGAATCTGACTCTGCGATTGAATCAGCGTTTCCCTAGTCCTTCGGAACCGGACCATATTTATTTTTCTTACTCTGCCCCGGGAAGAAAGCAAGCAGAATGACCGCCGCCATGAAGATCACCGCGATCGTCCGTGTGGCTGTGAGCTGCGAACCCAGATACTCTCCTCCGAGCTGATTGATAGCAAAGAGGATCGCGAAGAAGATCCAGTAATAGATATGAGAAAGCCCCAGATCTGACATACGCCGCATCGCAAGGCTGATGAGGGAAATGAAGCAGAGCGTCCCCAGGATCAGAAACGTCATGATGTATACATTCGCATCTCCCACAAAAAGCTCAGGCTTGAAGCAGGTGAAGGCGAACATGAAGGCAGCCGGAATGCCGACGGTCAACATCTTGGGGATATAGGATCTGCGGCTGATACGGCCCACGGGATCAAAGAACGTGGAAAACAGACGTCCCAAAGGTCCCTTTGCCTGTTTCTTTTCTTCCGCTTCGACAGCCGCCTGATCAGAAAGCACTTTCGCTGCCTCGCTGTCCATGAGAGCGATCGTGAAGCTCTTGTCGCCCTTCGCCGGGCGTGTCACAAAGATCGAGGTCACGGTATCTGCGAAAATATCCATCGCGCTAGATGCCTGCGCTTCGCCCGCTTCCTTCGTGAGTGCCTCTATCAGCGCCGCTCTCTTCTCCGACGGAAGCTCCGCGTAGATCGCTGCGGTCTTCTTACGGTAAATGCAGACGCCCGTGAGGGAGATCTCTTCCCCGTAGAAGGATGCCTTCTCATCGCCTTCCGAGAGCGAATAGAACGCAATGTTCTTCTCTTCGTCCCGACTCTCCTCGGTGCATGTGAAGTGATTTGCGATCATCCTAAGCGAGTCTCCGAGCCGGAGTGCGCCGATCTTTCTCGTCTTTCTCTTTCTTCCCCCTGTCGCAGCCTTGCCCGCGGTCTCAGAGATATCCGGAATATCAAAATTCATTGCCATAGCCCTCACCTGTTTTCTAAAAATTTTTACTGTACCTATTATACCTTCTTGCCGGCAGGAAAGAAATAAAAAAAGAAGCTGCTCCGGAGAGCAGCCTCTTTTTCATTTTGTATTAGTCCACCAGGGCAATGATGACCTGAGGAGCGTTGTCGCCAAGACGAGCTTCTACCTTGACAATGCGGGTATAGCCGCCATTGCGTTCTGTATAATTCTTAGCGATTTCGTCAAACAGTTTCTTTGTAACAGCTTTATCCATGATGTAAGCTTCAGCCTGACGACGAGCATGCAGATCGCCTCTCTTAGCGAGGGTGATCATCTTGTCTGCGACGTGGCGAAGTTCTTTGGCCTTAGCTTCCGTGGTGGTGATGCGGCCATACTGGAAAAGAGAAGTTACGAGACTGCGCAGCAGAGCCTTGCGAGCACCGCTGATTCTTCTGAGTCTACTACGTGCCATTTCTTTCCTCCTATAAAACTATCAATCCTTGGCGTTTCCATCCTTCAGACCAATTCCGAGGCCTTTGAAGTTTGTCAGTTTTTCTTTAATTTCATCTACCGATTTTTTACCAAGGTTGCGTACACGAGTCAATTCATCTTCTGTCTTATCCATCAGTTCGCCGATGGTATTGATCTCGGCTCTCTTCAGGCAATTAAATGCACGAACGGACAGCTCAAGATCATCGATCGGGAGCTCGCGGATCTTATCGATCTCGCTTCCCTCTACGCTGACATCAGTGTCCTGTGCGTCATCACAAACTGCCGGGACTCTATTGTCCTGTGCGTCTCCGATGTTCAGGAAATTCGTGAAGCAGCTGATCAGGATGTCGGCAGCCGTTGCGACAGCATCGTCTGCATTGACGGATCCATCCGTATCCAGTTCAAGAGTCAGCTTGTCGTAGTCCATTTCATTTCCTACGCGGGTATCGCTGACGTTGTAGTTGCATTTAATGACAGGAGAATAAATGGAGTCGATCGGAATGACGCCGATGACGTCTTCCTCTCTTTTGTTCTTGGTGAAAGGAACATAGCCATGTCCACGATTGATGGTCATTTCCATGCCCAGATGAGCATCGGAATCCAGTGTGCAAATGACGAGATCCTTGTTGAGAACATCAATTTCTGCCGGTAACTTCATGTCGCCAGCATGGAAAATACCTTCTTCAGTGATATCGATACGAACTGTCATCGGGAAGACGGCTTCTTCGTGTGCGATGAAGCGGATCTTCTTCAGGTTCAGAATCATATCGGTTACATCTTCTTTGACGCCGTTGATAGTGGAAAATTCATGAAGCACGCCGTCGATTTTGATAGACGTAATAGCCACACCGTCTAAAGATGAAAGCAACACGCGTCTTAAACTGTTTCCCAGAGTAATGCCATAGCCTCTTTCGAGCGGTTCACACTCGAACTTGCCATGACGCTTATCATCGCTGAGTTCCACAGTTTTAATGGTGAAGCTTGTATTTTCGATCATCCGAAAGTCCTCCTTCTGCGCCTTGCAGCGCCAAAATGATACGCAAAGGGGTAATCCTTATACTCTTCTGCGTTTCGGAGGACGGCAGCCATTGTGCGGAATTGGGGTGACGTCCTTAATGCTGCTGACTTCGATGCCTGCTGCCTGCAGTGCACGAATAGCAGCTTCACGGCCTGCGCCCGGTCCTTTGACGAAAACGTCAGCGGAACGCATTCCCTGATCGATTGCAACCTTAGCAGCCTGTTCAGCTGCCATCTGTGCTGCGAATGGTGTGCTCTTACGAGAGCCTTTGAATCCGAGTCCGCCAGCGGATGCCCAAGCGATGGTATTGCCGTTGGAATCAGTAATCGTTACGATCGTGTTGTTGAAAGTAGAACGAATATGAGCTGCACCGGATTCTACATGTTTTCTTTCTTTTCTTTTAGCTTTGCTTTTTACCGTAGCCATGTTATCCCTCCTTCAACATTATTTCTTAGTCGCAGTCTTTTTGCCTGCGATGGTCTTCTTCGGACCTTTACGGGTACGAGCATTGGTCTTTGTGCGCTGTCCACGGGTCGGGAGTCCTGCACGATGACGTCTGCCTCTGTAAGAACCGATTTCTACCAGACGTTTAATGTTGAGGGATTCTTCTCTACGAAGGTCACCTTCGACTTTATAATCAGCGAGTACGCCGCGGATCTTTGCTACATCATCTTCAGACAGATCTCTGACGCGGATGTCAGCATCAATTCCTGCTTTGCTTAAAATTTCTTTGGAACGAGTGG
>ENA-ORSK01001883-ORSK01001883.1-human-gut-metagenome-genome-assembly--contig:-NODE-1883-length-15103-cov-3.132974_pt1 | contig 15103 bp, 7 predicted proteins | sample MGYA00242192_ERZ509159 | MGnify/ENA primary metagenome ERZ509159 (study PRJEB26280, sample SAMEA2338663) | human gut metagenome | biome: human gut; feature: human-associated habitat; material: faeces...
GCGGCTTTTGGATACGATTCTGTTCATTGCTCTATTCGTTTGGATTTATAATAATAGGTATGGCTCAGCACGGTTTGTCGTCCAGCATTTCAAAACCGCAATAAGGCACGAGGCATTTCGGCATGCGGATGCCTTCGGGCGTCTGGTTGTTCTCCAGCAGGGCCGCCACGATGCGGGGCAGGGCCAGCGAGGAGCCGTTGAGCGTGTGTGCCAGCCGCGTCTTTTTGTCGGCATCCTTGTAGCGGAGTTTCAGGCGGTTGGCCTGGAACGACTCGAAATTCGATACCGACGACACTTCGAGCCAGCGTTTCTGGGCCTCGGAGTAGACTTCGAAATCGTAGGTCAGCGCCGAGGTGAACGACATGTCGCCGCCGCACAGGCGCAGGATGCGGTAGGGCAGGCCCAGGGCCTTGACGATGCTCTCCACGTGGGCCACCATGCCGTCCAATGCTTCGTAGCTCTTTTCGGGCAGCGAGAGCTGCACGATCTCCACCTTGTCGAACTGGTGCAGGCGGTTGAGTCCGCGCACGTCCTTGCCGTACGACCCGGCCTCGCGGCGGAAGCACGGGGTGTAGGCGGTCATCTTCACCGGAAAATCCTCCTTTTCGAGGATCACGTCGCGGTAGATGTTCGTCACGGGAACCTCGGCCGTGGGAACGAGGTAGAAGTTGTCTACCGTGGCGTGGTACATCTGCCCCTCCTTGTCGGGGAGCTGTCCCGTGCCGAAGCCCGAAGCCTCGTTGACCATCACGGGCGGCTCCACTTCGAGGTAGCCGGCCGCCGTGTTGCAGTCGAGGAAATAGTTGATCAGCGCGCGCTGCAACCGTGCGCCCTTGCCCTTGTAGACGGGGAATCCCGCGCCGGTGAGCTTCACGCCCAGGTCGAAGTCGATGATGTCGTACTTGCGGGCCAGCTCCCAGTGGGGCAGCGGGTTTTCCGGAAGCGCGGTGTAGCTTTCCACGAGCTTGACGACGAGGTTGTCCTCGGCCGTCTTGCCTTCGGGGACGATCTCGGCGGGGAAGTTCGGCAGCGAGACGATGGCCGACTGCAACTCCTGCCGGGCGTCGGTCAGCTCGGCTTCGAGGCGCGAGGACTTCTCCTTGAGGTCCGCCACGAAGCGTTTGCGCTCCTCGGCCTCCTCGCGGCGGCCCTGGCCCATCAGTGCGCCGATCTCCTTGGCGGCCTTGTTCTGGGCGGCCAGCGTGTTGTCGAGTTCCAGCTGGAGGGCTTTGCGCCGGTCGTCGAAGCTGATGATCTTTTCGATGACAGGCGCGGCGTCCACGCCCTTCTTGGCCAGCTTGCGTGCGGCGGCCTCTTTGTCATCGCGGATTTGCTTTATCGTAAGCATAATATCGTGAGTTTTTTTGTGTTTTCGCCTTACAACCTGCAAAATTAGTAAATTCGCGCCAAACTGTCACGCCGAGACGCCGTTTTTTGCGATTTTATGAAAAAACCGGACTTCCGCTCAAAGCGGAAATCCGGTTTTCGGTTGTGCGGGCTGCGGATCAGCGGGTGTGGAGCACGAGGTCCGTGCGCAGACGCTTGCCTTCGGCCGGGACTTTCGCCGCCGTGCTTCCGGAGGCTTTCGCCGGAACGGCGACGCGTTCGCCCGTCAGGTAGGTCGTGAAGCGCTGTCCGCCGGTCTCGATGCTTCCGGTCCGCGATTCCGCGGCGCGGGCCGCGGTCTGTGCGGACGCCTGCTGGAGGGGCTTCATCTTGAGGGACGAGTAGGTTTTCGAACCGGCGTACTGGCGCAGGTAGCTCGAACTCGACGCCTGCGGCGTGCTGAAGAGCAGGAACATGTAGCTGTTGACCTCTTCGGGCGAGTAGGGGCTTGAAGCCCAGTAGAGCGTGTCGCCGATGTAGCCGACGGCCATTCCGGCGTCGCCCCAGAAGATCGACAGTCCGTTCGAGAAGCCGAGCGTCGCATAGGCGCCGTTGTACATCCCCGAGTATTGGGGTTCGACGATCAGCATGTGCAGCTCCTTGTCGTAGTAGCCTTTCAGCTGGGGTGCGAAGTCGCGCATGTCGGTCATGCCGCTGATGAGCACGTCGCGGTCGTTGATGCGCGCGATGTCCATGCGGAAGGTCTTTTCGGACGACTGCGAATCGACGTCGACGGTCGCCGTGACGCCGAATGCGCCGATGAAGTCCTCCAGGGTCTTCGTTCGGTCGAAATCCTTGGCGAAGTAACCGAACGTCGACGCGCTCTTCGAAACGAAAGCCGTGTCGCCGAACGAGTTGTACATCAGCAGGGCGAGTGTGTACGTGCTGCCTTCGTCGAGCGGGCTGAACGACGTGCCGCGGCCTTCGGGGGAGTTGAGCTGCGCGATCATCTCCTCGGGAACGTCGTAGCCCCGGGATGCGGTCACCTCCTCCAGTGTCATGCCGAGCGCTTCGCACAGGTAGTCGGCGACGGCGGTTTTGACGCAGAGATATTTCATCGCCGCCACATTCGCGGTCTGCATCTGCCAGATGAGCGTGTTGTAGGGCGAGTAGTTGAGGTTGTTCTTCGGAGCGTAGAACTCGAATTCGAGCGATCGGGGAGCATATTCGTCGTTCGGATCGTTCGTGAACCGCTGCGTGTAGAGCTTGCAGGGGTTCTCGATCGAGTCGTAGGCCAGCGCCACGGCGGTGTAGTTGCCCGAGGGAACGTTCCAGACCGAGGCGTCGTCCGCGAGGAGCGTCACCACGGGGGTCACGGCCTCCAGTTTGTCGTCGATCAGCTGCCGGCGCACCTCTTGCTGCCGTTCGGCGTCGGCGGTGATGTCTCCGGCGACGACCGCGGCCTTGTAGTACTTCGTGTATTCGTTGGGCGAGAAGTGGAGTTTCGGAGCCTTGAATCCGGTGCTCGTGGTCTCGATGCCCTCGAAAGCGATCTCCACGACGGGCGTGGTGTCGATGTCGGTGTCGAAGACCAGTTTCTCGGTCCCCTGGGCGAAATAGCCCGACGACACGTAGTAGATCAGGTAGAACGAGAAGGTGCTCTCGCCGTCGAACGTGCAGGGATAGCTGGCGTACGCCGAGTCGTTGCCGGTGTAAACGGCCATGTCGGCGACGTAGACGTACTCGTTGTAGTTCGAGTTGTAGTAGCCGATCGACTGCGCCGGCACGGTGCAGGTGTTGTCGTCGTGGAGGACGAACTTGAACGTCACGCCGCTGGCCCAGTCCTTCAGCCGGAAGATATTGGCTCCCACGGCTTTCTCGACCTCCAGGCCCGAATCGCGGCCCGAATAGTACCCGTTGTAGTGGTAGGTTGCCAGCTGGGGGATCTCTTCGCCCTCTCCGGTGGTGCGGTAGAGCGTCTCCCACTCCAGTTCGTAGGTGGCCGAAAGGGTCACCTTGTCGGAGTACTGCGCCACCTGCGCGGCGTTGTCGCCCGGACGCGCCTCCCGGCTGCTGATGTAGAGCGTGGTCTTGTAGTTCGAACCCATGACGAAGTTCGAAAGGTCGACCTCGACGGGAACCGTCACGGAGTGGCTGCCGTCGGGAATGGTCGCCTCGGCCGGAACCGAGAACAGCTCGTAGTCGTCGTCCTTGGTCGCCAGATAGACCTTGTAGGCGCCTTTGTTGCCCGGACGCGCGATTTCGACGTTGATCACGCCCTGCACGGCGTCCTGCGGAAACTCCTTCTGGATGGACGACTGGATGAAGTGGATGGCCTTCGCATCGTCCTTGTTGGGGGTGTATTGGTCGCCCTCCTGCGTCTGGCTGCAGGCCGCGGTGAAGAGCAGCAGTCCCGCACCCAGATATTTCGATATGTTTTTCATAGTGTACTTGATTTTCAACGGTTCAAAGGCTCGTTAGGGATTCTGGTCCTCCTCGTTGATGTTCGGATTGGCATCCAGTTCGGCTTTGGGAATGGTCAGCACCCAGTCGTAAGTGTCGGCTTTGGTGATGTTGACGTTCCGGCGGTTCATCATCGAAATGCACTCCTCGGAGAAGCCGTCGTCGGTCCGGCGGTCGATGCCCTGGCCCAGGCGGCGGACGTCGAACAGCCGGCCGTACTCACCCCACAGTTCGATGCGGCGGTGGGTGAGGATGTTTTCGAGGAACGATCCGGTCCAGGTCGTGGTCGTCGCGCCGAGCAGCGTGCCGCTGCGGTTGTTGGCGCTGTAGCCCGGGTCGCGTTCGGCCATGACGGTGTTCATCAGTTCGCGTGCGCTCTTGAGGTCGTCCAGCCGCAGGGCCGCTTCGGCGGCCGTGAAGTACATCTCCTCGACGCGCATGTAGATGTAGTCGCCCAGAAAGGAGGCCACGTTGGCGAACGAGAATTTTTTGCTGACGTAGGGCGACTCCTTGTCCGAGGGGTCCCACCAGTCGCGGCGGATGTCTGTCGCGCTGATGCGGTTGTAGAGCTGCTTGCTGATCAGCTTCGGAGCCGATTTGGCATAGGCCCCCTCCTTGTTGTCCATGTGGGTGAAGAACCCGGCGTAGCCGCCCGCCTGGTCGGCCACCTGAATGCCTGCGCCCCACATGACGTTCTGCTTGTCGAGCGAGTTCATGCCGCCCGTCAGGTCGCTCTTCGTGCCGACGGCGTAGCCGCCTTCGTCGATCACGCGCTTGGCCGCCTTGAATGCCCCGTCCCAGTCGCCTTCCGCCAGACAGGCGCGCGACTTGATGCCCAGGGCCACGTAGAGGTTGATGTGCGATTTGTTATTCTCGGCCAGCGTGGTTTCCCTGGCCTTTTCGAGCAGTTCGATGGCACGGTCGATGTCCTGGTCGATGCGGCCGTAGACCGTGCGCAGCGATTCGCGGGGCTGTCCGCCCGTGTCGATCGACGTGCCGGTGGTGTAAACCGGTACGCAGGGCTCGTTCCAGCGCGAAGCGCCCGTCAGGGAGTTGTAGGGGGCGCGGGAGAACCACGTCGCCAGGTTCAGGTAGCAGAGCGCCCGGATGGCGTAGGCCTGTCCTGCGACGTAGGCCACGTCGGCCTCCGTTCCGGCCATTTCCGGCTCGGCGTCGATGATGTAGTTTACATTGGCGATCCATTTGTAGTTGGCGTACCAGACGTCGTACGACCGGAAGGCCGACGAAGTGTAGTTGCTCTTGACGTTGTAGCAGTGGTCGCCCCAGAACCAGCCGTTGCCCTGCGACTGCATGATCAGGTCGTCGGCCATGCAGTCGAGCGCCAGGTTGTAGGCCGCGATGCCGAAGCACTGGTGGGTGTTTGCGGTCGTGGACCATCCGGCCGTCCACATCGAGCGGTAGACGCCGTTGACCGAAGTGATGGCCGTGGATGCCGATTTGAGCAGTTCCTTGCCCGAACCCGAGTCGGTCGGGGAGAAATCGAGCATCGAGTCGCTGCACGAGGGGGCTGATAAGCCGATCAGTGCGATGATAAGATATATTGCTTTTTTCATAGTTGTTTTCTCCCGTGGTTAAAAGTTCAGGTCGATACCGAATGCGATCACGCGCGACGGGGTGTAGCTGTAAGCCACCGATCCCGTGAAGTTATACTGCGGGTCCATGCCGTCCATGTGGTTGAACATGGCGATGTTGTCCAGCGTGGCGTAGATGCGCAGCGACTCGATGTCGATCTTCTTGAGCCAGCGCTTGGGAAGCGTGTAGCCGACGGTGATGTTCTTGATGGCGAAGTACGAGGCGTCGATCAGCGAGTTGCTGGTCGTGGCGTACGAGCCGCCCACTTCGAGCATCGGCACGTCGGTCTTGTCACCCGGCTTCTGCCAGCGGCGTTTGGCGTTTTTATGCCAGTTGTTGCCGGCGTACTGCACGTACATCGAGCCGTTGTAGAGTCCGTCGTAAACCCATCCGCCGATCGAATAGGTCGTCAGGAACGAGACGTCGATGTTCTTCAGGATCGTGAACGTCGAACCGATGCTGCCGAAGAGTTTCGGCTCGCGGCTTTCGTGGTAGTATTTGCTCAAGGTGGCCATCGCCACGTTGTCGGTGATGTACTCGTCGCAGCGCGTGTTCACCAGCGTCCCCTCGTCGTTGACCGTCTGGGTCCAGTAGGCGTAGTAGAGCTGCTTGCCCGTGGCGGGGTCCACGCCGGCCGTTTTCGGCAGGTAGAAGGTGTAGATCGGCCGCCCCACCTCGATGACGCGGATGCCCGACGTGATGACATCCTGGCCGCCCGTGAGCGAGAGCACCTTGTTGCGGTTGAACGAACCCATCAGCGTCGCGTCCCAGCGGAAGTCGCGCTTGTCGAGGATCGTTCCGCGCAGCGAGACCTCGAGCCCCTGGTTGCGCAGCGAGCCGACGTTGTCGTTGAAGCCCGTGAATCCGGTCGAGATCGGCAGCGGACTGTTGAGCAGCATGTCGCGCGTTTTGCGGTTGTAGTACTCGACCGAAACGCCCAGTCGGCCGCCGAACATCGTGGCTTCGATGCCGGCGTTGAGGTTGCCGTTCTTCTCCCAGGTCACCTTCCTGTTTTCGAGCTTGTCGACGAAGGCGCCCGCATCGGTGGCGTTGGGCCACGTGTAGTCGTAGAGACCCTGCCATGCGTAATAGGTTCCCAGGTTGTCGTTGCCCTGTACGCCGTATGAAACCTTCAGCGTGAGGTTGTCGAGCCACTGGCGGGTGTTCTCCATGAACTGCTCTTCGGAGATGCGCCACGAGGCGCCCACCGACCAGAAATGGCCCCAGCGGTCGCTGGGATGGAAGCGCGACGAACCGTCCGTTCGCCAGCTGGCGTCGATGTAGTAACGGCTCTTGAAGCCGTAGTTGATGCGCGCGAGGTAGGACTCCACGCCGTAGTTGTGCGAATAGCTGTTGTTGTCGGTGGTCGTCACGGCGGGTCCCAACTCGTCGATCCCGCCGACGATGCCGGTTTTTTCGCCGAGGGCGTAGTTGTACTTGTAGCGGTAGTACTCATGGCCGGCCAGCAGGTTGAGGGAGTGGTCGCCGAACGTGCGGTCGTAGGTCAGCAGCTGGTTGAACGTGTAGCTCAGCGTGCGGGTGTTGGTCTTGCTGAGGCGTCCGCCCTGCTGGGCCGTGTTGCCGTGCTCCTTGTCGTAGACCAGCGTGCGCTGGTAGTCGGTGTAGTCCGTACCGAAGTTCATCGTGAGTTTCAGTCCGTAGAGCCGGGCCTCCTCCCTGACCGTCCCGAAGGTGATGTAGCTGCGCGCCGAAAGCGAGTTGCGGGTGTAGTAGGCCTTGTTGTTGTAAAGTTCGGCCTTCGAGTTGAAGCCCTGGGCCGAGGGGCGGTTGGCGTAGCCGTTGTCATCCTCCGATCCGTATTCGTATTGCAGCCGCCCGTCGGCGTCGCGCACGTTGTTGCCGGCCATGTCCTTCAGGTAGACGGGATAGACCGGGGCCATGAACTGCGCCGTGTACCAGACGTTCGCCGTGCTTGCGTCCTCGAAACTCTGGTAGCTCGATTCGCTGTGGGCGAAGTTGGCGTTCATGCCGATCTTGAGCCAGCTCTTGGCCTGCGAATCGGCGCCCACGCGGCCCGTGTAGCGGGAGAAGTCGGTGTTCTGGAGAATGCCGTCTTCCATGTAGTATCCCAGCGATGCGACGTAGTTGGCGCGTTCCGAACCGCCGTTCACCGAGACGATGTGTTCGGTGCGTATGGCCGAATTGTCGCTGATTTCGTCCAGCCAGTTCTCGTTCCATGCAGCTTTGGCATCCGAACGGATCTTGCCCGTCGACTGGTCGATCAGCGTCTCCCACGTGTAGTTCTTGTACGGGTTGTAGTATTCGGGATTCTTCAGTCCTCCGATCTGCTGGCCGAGGTTGGCGGCGGCGTAGCGGCTCGCGCCCTCGAAATCCATGCCCGTGCCGTATTGGGCGCTGTTGCGCAGCGCTTCGTAGCTCATTTCGACGTAATCTTTCATGTCGACCAGGTCGTAGCGGGGGATGGCGCGCGAGGCGATTCCGACGTTGCCCTTGTACGAAATGCGGATTTTGTCCTTCTTGCCCTTCTTGGTCGTGATGACGATGACGCCGTTGGCTCCGCGGGCGCCGTAGAGCGCACCTGCCGATGCGTCCTTGAGCACGGTCATCGTCTCGATGTCCGCGGGGTTGATCGCGCTGAGCGACCCGTCGAAGGGGATGCCGTCGACCACGTATAGCGGTGTCGCCGAGGCGTTCACCGACCCGATGCCGCGGATGATGACCGATGCCGCTTCGCCCGGCTGGCCGCCGCCGGAGGCGACCTGCACGCCGGCTACGGTTCCTTCGAACGATTTGGTGACGTTGCCCACGACGCGCTTCTGGAGTTCGCCGCCCTTGACGACGGCGGCCGAACCGGTGAACGACTCCTTCTTGGCCGTACCGTAGGCCACGACCATCACGCCTTCGATCTCGGCGGTGTCCTCCCGGAGCGTGACGTCGATGCGGGTCTTGTTGCCGACAGGGATTTTCTCGGTCTTGTAGCCCAGGTAGGAGACGACGAGCGTGGCGTTGGCCGGGACGTTCGTCAGGGTGTAGTCTCCGTCGACGTTCGTCGTGATGCCCTGCGTAGTGCCCTCCACGAGAACGTTCGCGCCGATGATGGCTTCGCCGTTGGCTCCGGTGACTTTGCCGCTGACGGCGACGTTCTGCGCCCAGGAGGCCGTCGTCCATGCCAGCGACAGGATGCACCAGAGAATTGCTGCTATCTTGTTCATAGATGTACTCTTATTTGATGTTGTGCGTGTTGTGAATGATGGTCCAGAGGTCGCCTTCGGGTTTCGCTCCGGCGGGCAGCTGGACGCTCTCCATCGGGTAGATGAACTTCTCGGGGTTGGCGATGGGTTTCCCGGCGGGCGACCGGAGCGGTTCGTCCGTTCGGGTTGCGGCCTGCGCCTTCGCCCGGGCGGCGTCCGGAGCCGCGCTGGTGGTCGCCGAACCCCATTTGGTGACTTTGTCGCCGACCGTGTTGGTCGCCGTCGCCATGAAGACGTACGTGGTTTCGGGCGTTACGCCGCTCTCCCCGGTGAAGAGGATGGCAAAGCCGTTTCCGTTGATGTAGGGGAGGTACTCCTCCTTGAGGTCGTGTCCGAACTCTTCGATCACGGCCGGATAGTTGTCCGTGCTGACGTTCGCCAGGGCGCTCTGTTTGAAAATCGCGTAACGCACCGTTGCGATGTCGATGCCCTTCATGACGCCGGCTACGGTGTTGTGCGTCGGGCCGTAGTTGGCGTTGGTCGAGGCTGCGGCTGCGAACCACGCGGCTGCGGCCGTGCTGGTCTTCGTGGTGACGGAGTTGACGCAGACCGTTTCGGCGCCGCTCGACGAGGTGGCCAGCGTGAGCAGCGTGTAGGACGTGCCGGCGCTGACTCCTTCCGTAAGTCCGTTGTAACCGTCGGCGCTGTTTACCGTCGCCGAGAGCAGCTCGGGGTTGAACTGGACTCCGTAATTGGGGTCTTTCAGGAATGCGGCGATGGCCTGTCGGTCGTAGGGATCGGAGAAGACCTGATTGAAGAGCTTGGTCGTCAGCGTACGGTAACGGACGTCCGTCACGTCGTCTCCCTTCCAGTGGGTCCACACGGAGTTGGTCCAGCCGTAACCCGTCAGGGCGAGGTAGGCGTTGGTGATGTAGAACCGCTGCGTGAACCAGTCGCTGCCGCCGTAGTTCGGACCGGCGGAGTAGCCGTCGGCCGTGGTCTTGAACTGCGTGGAGGAGAGGTTCGAGGTGATGTTGCCCCGTAGGTCCATGCCGAAGGCGAAGATCACGTAGCTCAACTCGGGGGTGAGTCCCGTCATCTGGAGGCTCTGGGTTCCCGACTTGAGCATCGAGGCCATGGCCAGCTGGAGGCTGATGCCCTGCTTTTTGGCGAATTCGACGATATAGGTCTGGAAGGCGTTCATCAGCTCTTCGGGCGAATACTTGGCGAAGGTCGTGGCCGGGAGAATCTCATAATAGTAGGTTTCGTCGCTGGAGGCGTAGATGTCGAACGCCACGGCGTCGGAGATGATCGTCGTCGGGGCGATGACCAGCGGCGGAACGTCGGCGTCCGAGGTGACGAACGAGAGCTGTGCGGCTTCCGAGTTGGTGAAGCGCGTGGCGTCGGACGTCATGGCGCGCACCGAGAAGGAGTAGGTGCGGCCCTTGTCGAGTTTCGACAGGATGACCGTACGGTTTCGGGTGGTCGACACCTCCCCGCCGTCGACCGAGAACTCGTAGAGTTCCGCTTCGGGCACTTCGGTCCAGGAGATGACGGTTTTCGACGCATAGGCGCTGCCGAGCGTGATCTTCGGCTGGGGAAGCTGCTCCAGGTCGTCGGTCAGCACGTGGATGTAGGTGAAGGGGGATTCGGTGTATTCGGCCGGGTCCCGGGGGCAGGCCTTGACCGCCACGACATACTCTTTCTGCCGTTCCAGACTGTTGAATTCCAGCCGGCAGCCGGTCGTCGAGGTCTCGCTCCCGCCGTCGAACGTGTAGACGTAGGACCCTGCGTCGTCGACGGCTTCCCAGCGGAGGGTGAATCCGGTGGTCGTCAGGTCGCTGACGATGATCTGCGGCTGTGCGACGGGTTGCAGGCCGGAGCCGGTCTCCGCCGCGTCGTCGTCCGACGAGCAGGCGCACAGTCCCGCGAGGGCCGCCGCCGCGAATGCCGCGTATTTATAAAAGGTTTTCATAGGTTTGATTCTCTTTTGCGTTAGTGAATGTGTCATTCGACGGTTACCTCGATCGGTTTGCGAATGGCCGCGCCGTCCGAGACGATGATCGTCGTCCGGCCTTTCTTGAGGCCGGTGAGCTTCATCACTCCGCCCCGAAGTTCGATCTTCACGAGGTCGGGAACGGAAACGGTGTACCCCAGGACATTGGTGGCGGTGAAGTGGTCGCCCAGGTCGATGCTGACGGTGTCGCCCACGCCGACCCGCTGCGTCGGGATGCCGTCGATCTTGGCGATGTTCCGCAGCAGCTTGTAGGTGTCGAGGCTGCCGATGCCCATGTTGCCCAGATACTGCTGGTATTTGCCGGTGCAGTAGCGGTCGACGGACTGGGTGCTGCTCAACAGCGCCTGCCGGAGCATTTCGCCCGTAAGGCCCTTGCGTTTTTCAGCGCCGTAGTAATAGCTGACGGCCAGCGCGCAGGCTCCCGACACGTGGGGGCAGGCCATCGAGGTCCCCTGGCTGCCTTCGTAGCCCGAAGAGCCGTCGGCGGCCACGCTCGTGCTGTAAACGCCGCCGTAGGCGTTGCTCAGCATCTGGTCGCCGCCCGGGGCCGAGATCCGGACCCATGTGCCGTAGTTGGTGTAGTAGGCCGGGGCGCCCGTGAACGCGGTTGCGCCCACGCTGATCGCGTTGGCGTCGGCGGCGGGATAGCAGACCTCGCTCGAAGCGTCGTTGCCCGCGGCGAAGAGGACGATGCCGCCGGCCATCGGGCCTGTCTGGTTGCCGTTTTCGTCCAGTCCCGCATATTTGTTGAAGTACTCCATGGCACGCGAGAGCGCCGAGTAGGAACCGCGTGTCCAGTCGGTCACGGAGATGGTTCCGGCGGTGTATCCCCAGCTGTTCTGGCAGATCACGGCGCCGTTGTCGGCGGCGTACTTGATGGCGCGGATCTGTCCGGCCAGTCCGGCGCCCGACGATCCGGACTCCGACTTGCCGAGAATCTCGCACGACATGATCTTCACGCCGTCGCCCCTGCCCGAGCCGCCTGCGATGCCGCAGACGCCCACGCCGTTGTTGTTCACGGCGGCGATCGTGCCGGCGACGTGCGTGCCGTGCATCAGTTCGGCCGAGAAATCCAGTTCGCCGGTCTCCTTGGTGAAGTTGTAGCCGTAAATGTCGTCCACATAGCCGTTGCCGTCGTCGTCGACGCCCGGCGTGCCGTTCAGTTCGGCCTCGTTGACCCACATGTTGGCGGCCAGGTCTTCGTGGTCGTATTTGACGCCCTGGTCCACGACGGCGACGATCACGTCGGGACTGCCCGTCGAGAGCTGCCAGGCGGCGTATACGTTGGCGTCGGCGCCCAGCTGGCTCGTCTGCGCGAAGATGTTTCCCGTGTTGTTGTAGTGCCATTGCATCTGCTGCGAGCGTTCGCTCTCGTTGAACGGGAAGGGGACGTTGCGCACCTCGTCTGCGATGGCGCGGGTGACGCTCTGCGCCCCGGCGGCGGGAGATGCCGCGCGGCGGTGGTCCGAAGTTTCGGCGGCCAGCGAGTATTCGATGATTTCGATGTCCTTGCACGAAGAGAGCAGGCTGGCCATCTCGCTCGTCGGGACCGACGGGTCGTATTTGGCGTAATACCAGAGGTGCAGGCCTTCCCTGCGGGTGCGTTCTTCGAAACGCCCGCCGTCCGGGAAGAGCCGTTCGAAACGTACGGTGTTCACCGTGTTGAGGATGCGGTCGATCTCGTCGATGCCGCTGCCTTTCGAAACGCCCTGCGCGCGGCTCTTTTCCACGATGCCGGAGGCCTCGGTCTTCAGTTTGAGGATGATCTCGCCGCCGATGGCCGCCGGGGAGGCGTTGACGATGACGGGACCCGCGGTCTCTTCGCCGCCGCTCTGCGTGTCGTCCTTGGCGCACGATGCCGCCGCGAGGACGGTTGCCGCCAGGAGAAGCGATTTGAATGGATATTTCATAGACGATCAGTTTTTAGTGTTATTCCCGGATGCAGCGTATCTGTGCGGAACAGTCGTGCTCGCCGAGCCTGTAATTGCACCAGTTGGGGTTGAAGTTCACGAAGTAGGCCGATGACTTCGTCGCGTCGGGAGTCGCCTGGGCGGTCCAGTAGAATGCCATGCCGCCCGTGTAGTTGCAGATGCTCACCGAGATGTAGTCCGTGTAGTAGATGTTGCCGGCCATCGGGTAGTAGTCGCCGGTGTTTTTCCAGCGGCGCCCGCAGTCTTCGTAGGCGTTCCAGTCCCATTTGGCGCTGACGCCGGTTTCGTCGTAATCCGCCGCTGCGCCGCCGTTGGTGATCGAGTTGTTTCCGGCGGGAATGCCCCAGAGATCGGGTCCCGGGACCTTGTAGCCCGGAGGGCAGGGGTCGAAAATGGTCTTTTCGGGACCCCACAGTCCCGGATGCGTGGCCTTCGGGTCTGTTCCCGTGCAGTACCAGTCGGCGTGGCCGTTGTACGGCGATTGCAGGTAGGTCATCGGGTTCAGGATCGAATTGGGAATGTTGGCCGGCGGCGTGGCGAGCACGGCGGCCTGCGCGTTGTAGACCCATGTTCCCGTTCCGTCGCCGATCGCGGTGTTCGGTTCGTTGTAGGCCGGGACGTTGTTGCCGTCGGTATCCGCGTGGTAGGGCGAGCGCGAAGGCGTGAAGGGGTCCTTGCGGCCCCATTCGTAGAACATGCCTCGGTTGCCCACGTCCATCGGGGTGTTGTTCAGCGCTCCGAGGTTGCGGTCCATGATCACGGCGGCGACTTTGCCTTCCGAGTCGATGTGGTCGTGCGCCGTGATTTCGTCGTTGCAGACCCAGATGTGCCAGCTCCAGACGATGTTGCCTTTGATGTCCTTCACGGCGATCACGGCGTTGCCCTCCGAACGCCCCGTCGAGAAGGTCACGTAGCCGCCCCGGTAGATCGGCGCGCCGTCGATGATTTCGCGCGACATGGTCTTGTCGCCGTCGTGGCGCGATTCCCAGAGCAGTTCGGCGAAGGCGCCGTCCTCGATGGCGAGTCCGTAGTTGGCGATGTAGTCGCTGACTCCGTCGCCGCCGCCGTTGCCCTTGACCGATGCGTCGAATTTGTAGACGCCGCCGGTCCGGGCGATGTAGCAGTTGGCCGTGCCTTCGGCGCTCAGGTTGACGCTCCGTTCGGCGCGCTGTACGAGTGCGACCTCCTGCGAAACGGTCTCCCCGTTCTTCTCGGCGCTGACCGTGAGTTTGCCCGTCAGGGTTTCGGCTCCGGCGTTGATCAGGGTCTCGACCAGCAGGGCGTTGCCGTCCTGCCGGGCGACGGTGAACCAGTCGCCTTCGGCGGCGTAGTCCCAGCCGTCGGCGTTCGTCGCCACGGTGATCACGGCGTTGCCTCCGTCGGCGTCGAAGATCACTTTTTGGCTCGACACCTCCACGTAGGCCTTGCTTTCGCCCTCCTCCGGCCATATCCGGGTGGTTTCGGTGCAGGCTGCCAGCAGTGCGGCCGACAGCACTGCGATGCTGCATATTATCGTATTTTTCATGTTCGGGATCGTTTTGTGTTCGTCTATTCCTTCCACGTGGTGGGGATCTTGTCGTAGTCCGAGAGTTTCGTACATCCCGCGAAACTGCTCTTGGCGGCGGTGATCGCGGTGAGTCCCGAGGCGGCGGCATTCTCCGCCGTGCGGTCGTACAGGTGGTATTTCACGCCGTCGACGACCGTGTAGGGCGATTCGCCTTCGAGCGACGCGCAGCCCTGGAAGGTCGAAGTCAGCGTCTTGAGCTTCACGGCTTCGTCGAACAGGCTCACCGGAACGCTCCTGAGCGTCCCGCAATCGCGGAAGAGATTCGCGACGCTGGTCAGTTTGACGGGGCTGACCAGCATGTTCTTGCCGACCTCTTCGAGCGACGTACAACCGTCGAAGACCGAATTGAACATGGTGGCCGAAGCGCAGTTGAACACCTCCGACCCGACGCGGACCAGTCCCGTGCAGTCGGCGAACAGGCTGGTGTAGGTTGAAATCTGCGTGGTTTTCAGCAGCCCGTCGGGGATCTCCCGGAGTGAGGTACAGTTGAGGAATGCCTTCTGGAAATTGAGCGACGTGCCGTTCAGTCCCGTGAAGGCGTCCGGCGCGATGCTTTCGATTCCCGAGCAGCCGGAGAACATCTCCGTCAGGGTCTTCGTCTTGGTGTTGGCTTCGAACAGGCGCGAGGGAACCATCGTGAGGCGGGTGCAGTTCAGGAAGCACTGGGCCACGGTGGTCGCGTTGACGTTCTTGGCGAAGAGCCCTGCCGGAATCGTCTCCAGGGCGGAGCATTCGGAGAACGTGTTGTTGAAGGCCGTCGCCCCGGTCAGTCCGTCGAAGATTCCGGCGGGCACGCTCTTCAGTGCCGTGGCCCCTGCGAAGAGGCGGTCGCATTTGGCCGAGGCCGTGCTCTTCCCGAAGAGGAGGCCGACCGATTCGAGGGCCGTGCAGTTCTCCAGGGCGTTGGAATAGGTCGTCACTTTCGGGTTGCCGGCGAACAGTCCGTCGGGCAGCGTCGTCAGTGCGGCGCAGTTCTGGAACACCTTGCCGAAGGTCGTGACGGAGGGATTGCGGCTGAACAGACCGGCGGGGG